>Ga0206125_10001854_pt1 | contig 23525 bp, 16 predicted proteins | sample Helgoland_Spring_4_FD_148598 | JGI IMG/M metagenome (GOLD analysis project Ga0206125, IMG submission 148598) | Pelagic subsurface seawater microbial communities from Kabeltonne, Helgoland, North Sea - Helgoland_Spring_Bloom_20160331_1 | ecosystem: Environmental > Aquatic > Marine > Epipelagic ... | reverse complement strand
AACAGCCTCAACCGTGCGGTAGAGTTTTTCATCTTCACCGGGATGGCCTGCAGGGCTCATCCAGTTGGCGGATAATTTAATATCTTTAAGCGCGCCAATTCGCGCTGCGGCTATATTGGTAATCGCTTCACCAATCGCCATACGTCCGGAAGCCGGCGCATTGATCAGCGCCAGCGGTGTGCGCTCGCCCATGGCCATAGCTTCACCAGCGGTACTGTCATAGGTCACTGTCGTTACCGCACAGTCAGCTACCGGCACCTGCCAGGGTCCGACCATTTGATCACGAGCTACCATGCCGCCAACGGTTCGATCACCAATGGTGATCAGGAAGTTTTTGCTGGCCACTGTGGGATGGCGCAGTACCTGAAATACTGCGTCATCAATATTTAAATCATCAGTCGAAAAGGCAATGGTATTTGCTTCCAGTGTCTCGGCAACACGATGCATTTTTGGCGCCTTGCCAAACAGCACAGACATCGGCAGATCCACAGGGTCATTATCAAAATGGCTATCGCTAACCGTAATGCTTTTATCTTCTACCGCCTCACCGACCACGGCAACTGGGCAGCGCTCGCGGTGACAAATTTCCAGGAAGCGCGTCAGATCGCGGGGCAATACTGCCAGCACATAGCGTTCCTGAGCTTCGTTACACCAGATTTCAACTGGCGCCATACCCGGCTCATCATTGGGCACTTTGCGCAGCTGGAAATGGCCGCCGGTGCCGCCATCTTTAACTAATTCAGGCAGAGCATTGGAGAGACCGCCAGCACCCACATCGTGGATAAAGGCAATTGGGTTCTCATCACCCTGCTGCCAGCACTGATCGATCACTTCCTGACAGCGGCGTTCAATCTCAGGGTTTTGACGCTGCACTGAAGCAAAGTCCAAATCCGCCGAGCTGGAGCCGGTCGCCATAGACGAAGCCGCACCACCACCGAGGCCAATCAACATTGCTGGGCCGCCTAGAACCACTAACTGTGCACCGGGCTCAAATTCCGGCTTATCAACATGATCTTCACGGATATTGCCGTAACCGCCGGCGATCATAATCGGCTTGTGATAGCCGCGTCGCTGACCGTCAAAATCCACTTCAAAAGTTCTTAGATAACCACAGATATTCGGTCGACCAAATTCATTATTAAAGGCCGCGCCACCAATGGGGCCCTCGAGCATAATATCCAGCGCCGTGACAATGCGCTCAGGCTTGCCGTAGTCCTCTTCCCAGGACTGGCGATAGTTGGGGATATTCAGGTTGGAGACACTAAAACCGACCAGGCCGACTTTCGGCTTGGAGCCACGACCCACTGCGCCCTCGTCGCGAATCTCGCCACCGGAACCGGTGCCGGCACCAGAATAGGGAGAGATAGCGGTTGGGTGGTTATGAGTTTCCACCTTCATTAACAGATGCACAGGCTCTTGGCTGTAGTCATATTGCTTGGTGACAGGGTCGGGGTAAAAACGCCCGCCTTCACTGCCGACAACCACTGCAGCATTATCAGAATAGGCAGAGAGAACATTCTCGCCATTGACCTTATAGGTGTTGCGAATCATGCCAAACAGGGAGTGCTCCTGCTCTTCACCATCCAGAGTCCAGCTGGCATTAAATATTTTATGTCGACAGTGCTCCGAGTTGGCCTGGGCAAACATCATCAACTCAACGTCGGTAGGATTGCGCTTAAGCTCATTAAAGCTATCGACCAGATAGCCGATCTCATCGTCGGCAAGGGCCAGACCCAATTCAATATTGGCAGCCTTAAGGGCCTCTACGCCACCACCCAGGGTATCGACACTGGTTACCGGCGCTGGCTGCTGGTGACTAAACAGCACATCAGCACTATTTAAATCGTCGAGTACCGACTCAACCATACGGTCGTGCAGATCAGCGGCTAAAACAGCCAGCTGCTCTTCACTGAGAGTTTCTTGAGCATGAACATAGTAGGCGGTGCCGCGCTCGACTCTAACCACCTGATTAAGGCCGCAGTTATGAGCAATATCGGTGGCCTTACTCGACCAGGGCGAAATAGTCCCGGGACGCGGCACAACCAGAATCAGCTGACCTTTGGTGGATGTTTTCTCTTCCCGCGGACCGTAGGTCAGCAGGGCTTTAAGGGTTTCAGCGCCGCTGTCGCTCAGCGGTTCCGCAAGATCGGCAAAATGCACATACTCCGCATAAACCGAGACCAGTGAAGGGACTGATTTTTGCAGAGTGGAGAGTAATTTTTTACGTCTAAACGCAGAGAGAGAAGGTGCGCCACTGAGGATCATCATAGATGGAGTGCTCATATTCATCTGATTGGGAAAGCACGGTATTCTAGCGGAAAAACCGCTCGTTGGCAGATAGAATTTAGCAAACCATGTACAATTATTTTTCAGCGGTAAAACATAACAGCAATTATTCACAGCAAATCGCAATTGGCAGCCTAAAAACCCTATGAGAGGACTTTCAAACAGAGCGAGACGGATTCGCAATCGAGCTCTTCTGATCTTATCGGCCAGTGTATATCTGCTCTATGTCACCAGTGCGGCTCGCATCAGTGATCTCGAGCAAATTCAGACCAGCGGTGAGCTTCATGTGCTGACGCTCGATGGCCCGACCACCTATTTTGAAGATGGTCGCGGCAGTAATGGTTTTGAATACCTGCTCGCCAAAGCCTTTGCCGATAGTCTCGGCGTCAAACTGGTGATGAAATCCAAGCCCACATTGCACTCCATGCTGCTGTCAGTGGGTGGCCCCGAGGGCAGCTTTGCCGCGGCCAATATTACCCAGACCAAAACCCGCGAAGACTGGATAGAGTTTTCCGAGCCCTATATGGAAGTCACCCAGCACCTGGTATACAGGCGCGGCAGTTCACGGCCGCGCTCGCTCAATGCCCTCAAAGGTGAACTGCTGGTAATCAAAGGCTCCTCCCATAGCGAGCGCCTCAATTACTGGACCAAAGACTATCCAAATCTGGCCTGGCAAGAGAGTGATGGCGCCGAGATGAGTGAACTGCTGCGTATGGTTCACGATAGAGAGATCACCTATACCGTGGTTGACTCTCTGGCCTATCTGGTCAGCCGCCATATTTATCCTCAGGTGCGCCGGGCTCTGGATATCTCAGATAACCAGCCGATTGCCTGGGCTTTCCCCAAACATGGTGACGGCACCCTGCTTAAGGCGGCCAATAGTTTTTTACAGGAATACCACGCCAGTGGCGAGCTGGATGCGCTTAAAGATGAGCTTTTGGCCCACACTGAAAATTTCTCGGTTGCAGATTCACAGCGACTCGGTGAGCTGGTTAAAAAGAGATTGCCCGAGTATCAGGCACTCTTTGAAGAGACTGCCAGCCAGTTTAATATCGACTGGCATCTGTTGGCGGCGGTTGCCTATCAGGAGTCTCACTGGAATCCCAAGGCGCGCTCGCCCACCGGTGTGCGCGGATTGATGATGCTGACCCTGAGCACCGCTCGCGAAATGAACATTAAGAACCGCCTCGATCCCCTGCAGAGTCTGCGGGGCGGTGCCGCCTATCTGGCAAAACTTAAAGGCAGACTGCCGAAGCGGATTGTCGAGCCGGATCGCACGCTGATGACATTGGCGGCTTACAATGTGGGTATGGGGCATTTGGAAGATGCGCGAATACTTACCGTGCGCAACGGCAAAAACCCGGATCTGTGGGTTGATGTGCGTGAGCATCTGCCACTGCTCAGCAACAAACAGTACTACTCAACACTGAAATATGGCTTTGCCCGCGGCAGCGAGCCAGTCACCTATGTGGACAATATCCAGTACTACACCCGTTACCTGCGATTAAACTCACTGTCTCTTCAGCGGGAGAGTGAAAACAGTCTGGAGAACAATACAGAAACCTCTAAAAGCAATGACTGGGAAGGCTCTGGGCCGTCATCCCTTTGAGGAGCATGAAATAAAGATTAAACGCTAACTTTTAGCTCGCTTGCGACGAAAGAAACTGCTGATAATATCACCGCATTCCTCGGCTAAAACACCGCCCCGCCATTCGATCGAATGGTTGTAATGATTTTCATCCATCAGTCGCAGCTGACTCTCAAGAGCACCAGCTCTGGGCTCTGCAGCACCAAAGATAATGTTGCCAATACGCGCGTGAATCATCGCACCAACACACATGGTGCAGGGTTCGATAGTGACATAGAGATCACAGCCACTAAGGCGATAATTTTGCAGCGCGGCGGAGGCATTACGCATGGCAATAATCTCAGCATGGCCGGTTGGGTCACAGCTGATAATTGGCTGATTGTAGCCCTCGCCAATTATCTCGCCATCTTTGACCACCAGTGCCCCTACCGGCACTTCACCGACTGCAGCAGCCTGCTCGGCGAGCGCAATGGCGCGGCGCATAAACTCAATATCTGAACTCATATCATTACCTATAAAACCATTTAGCTATTCTATAGCCCTAACAGACTATCTACCCCAATCGGTAATAGCGTAAACTTCGCTCTCAATAAATCACTACAAAACTATCTTTAAACTGCCTCATGCCCAATTCCCCTCAGCCAATTACCATCACGCCCGACTGGAAAGTGGAATTAAGTCGATCTGTGACGACCATCAACGAGCTACTCGGCAGTTTAAACCTCAGTGCAGCAGAACTCAGCACCAGCCAACAGGCGGTGGCAGATTTCCCCCTGCGTGTACCGCGACCATTTCTTGCTCGTATGCAGCCCAATAATCCCCAAGATCCACTGCTATTGCAGGTACTACCAGTTATGGCAGAACAGACTGAGGTCGAAGGCTACAGCCCGGACCCGCTGGATGAGGCAAGCCATAATCCAATTGCGGGCATTGTACATAAATATGCCAACCGACTTCTGTTAGTGGTTAGTCCCGCCTGCGCGATTAACTGTCGCTACTGTTTTCGTCGCCACTTTCCCTATCAGGAAAATCGCCAGAGCAGAGAACAGTGGCAGGACGCTTTAGACTATATACGCAATGCAACTGAGATAAACGAGGTTATATACAGCGGCGGCGATCCCCTTGCTGCCAACGATCATTTTCTCGCCTGGTTAACCGAACAGATCGCCGAGATTAAGCATATTAAACGGCTGCGTATTCACACGCGTCTGCCAGTGGTTATCCCCTCGCGCATCGATCCGGCCTTTCTCGCCTGGGCCACTGCAACAAGGTTAAAACCCATAGTTGTTCTGCATATTAACCATGCCAATGAAATAGATAACGAAGTCAGCGCAAGCATTAAACGACTGCAGGACTGCGGCATTAAAGTCTTAAATCAAAGCGTATTACTGCGCGGCATCAACGACAGCGCAGCCTGTCTCGCCGAGCTTAGCGAAAAGCTTTTTGACTGCGATGTTATGCCCTACTACCTGCACCTCTTTGACCCCGTCGCCGGTGCCAGCCATTTCGATATTGAAGACAGTCACGCAAAGAAAATCTACGCTGACCTACAGGCTATTTTGCCCGGTTTTCTAGTACCAAAGCTGGTTCGTGAAATCCCCAACAAAAAGTCCAAAACCACTATCGCCCCCGAATAAAGAAATATTCACTTTTTATTAGCTAAATAACTGAGGTAATAGGTTTCCCGTTCGTTTTACAGGAGGTGCGCCAACCTTGGCGCACCAGCGATGCATTTATAAAACAAAAAAATTAAAGCATCGTTCCTTTTTGAAAATTATCTCGGGGGAGATCTATGAACACTAAAACCTTATGGAAATTAAATACGATTGCAGCAGCAGTTATTGCTGGAAGCACCATGCTTCCTACAATGGCCATCGCCGCTGATGAAGGCATGGTAGAAGAAGTTGTTACTACCGGTACTCGCGCCAAGGCACGTTCAACCACTGATACAGTAGCACCGGTTGACGTTATCACTAGCGCCGAAATGGTTAACCAGGGTGATATGGACGTTGCTAACTTACTGCGTAACTCAGTACCTTCGTTCTCAGTTAATGACCAGCCGATTAGTGATGCAGCAACTCTTGTACGTCCATTCCAGCTTCGCGGTATGGCGCCTGACCACTCTCTGATTTTGGTCAATAACAAGCGTCGCCACAGATCGAACGTAATTATCTGGTCAGCTGGTGGTATCTCAGACGGTGCTCACGGTGCTGATGTTTCCACTATTCCAGGTATGGCACTGAAAAGTGTTGAGGTTTTACGTGATGGTGCGGCAGCACAGTATGGTTCTGATGCCCTCGCCGGTGTAATCAACTTTAAACTTAAAGATGCAAGCGAAGGCGGTACTGCTGAAGTTCGTGTCGGTGAATACTCTGCAGGTGATGGCCAGATGGCTTACTTCGCCGGTAACATGGGTATGGAGATGGGTGCTAATGGCTTTGCCAACGTAACTCTGGAAGTTGGTTCATCTGATGAAACTGTTCGTTCAACCCAGCGTAATGACGCTGCTGCTCTGATCGCTGCAGGCTTCCCTGTAGAAGATCCCGCCCAGAAGTGGGGTCGCCCAATGATTGACGACGACATTAAGTTGTTCGTTAACTTTGGCAACCAGATCAATGAAGATGTTGAGCTCTACGGTTACGCCAACTACACAACTAAAGACGTTGATGGTGGCTTCTACTTCCGTAACCCTACAAATCGCGGTGGCGTTTATGCCAGCACTAACGATAACGGTACGCCAGATGATGAAGATGATGACTTTAACCAGCTGTTAGTAGGCGCATCAAATGGCGCAGACTGTAGCCAGTACGAAGTTCCCTCTGACGACCCAACAAGCGCAGCACTTACAGCAGCAATCACCGGCCTTATAGCTGACGACAACTGCTTTAACTTCAACGAAACTATTCCCGGTGGCTTTACACCTCGCTTCGGTGGCACCGTCACTGATACAGCCTTCTTACTTGGCTTAAAAGGTGAACTGGAAAATGGTATGACTTGGGATGTTAGTGCTTATCAGGGCGAGAACGAAGGTGACTTCTTTATTAACAACACTGTTAATGCCAGCCTGGGTGCCAACACTCCACGTAACTTCGATCCAGGTCTGTACCGTCAGACTGATGTGAACTTTAACGCTGACTTTACTTACGCTGTAAGTGAAACAGTTAATCTGGCTTTCGGTGCTGAGCATCGTACAGAAGAGTTTACTATTGGCGCTGGCCAAGAAGAGTCTTATATTGATGGCGGCCTCGGTGTTCAGGGCTTTAGCACATCAACTAACGGCTTCCCTGGATTCTCTCCAGATATCTCTGGTTCATTCGACCGTTCAAACAGCGCTGTTTATATAGACGCTGACTGGGACGTAAGTGAAGACCTGCTGTTAGCTGCTGCGGTTCGTTTTGAAGACTTCGACGGTTTTGGTAACACCACTAACTACAAGTTGGGTGCTAACTACAAAATGGAAGAAAACCTCGGTGTTCGCGCTACGTTAAGCACGGGCTTTAAAGCACCGACTTCAGGCCAGATCAACGCTTCTAATATCTCAACACTGATCGATAATGGTGTTCTGGTAAACAAGGGTGTGATTCCGGCAACTAACCCTGTTGCGGCGTTCAAAGGTGCTGTTGCACTGCAGCCTGAAGAGTCTGAGAACTTTACTCTGGGTTTCTACGGAAGCTTTGGCGAAGTTGACTTTACCGTTGACTACTTCAGCATTGACGTTAGTGATCGTTTGACTCTATCTAAAGACTTCACCTTAACAGCAGAAGAAATTGCTACTCTTGCTTCTACTGGTGTTTCCGGTGCAGATGATATTGCCAAGTTCCGATTCTTCACTAATGACTTTGATACAGAGACCAGCGGTTACGACATCGTACTTTCTACTACTACTGAAGGTATGAACGGTACTACCGCTTGGAACCTGGCTTATAACAACACCACTACCGAGATCACTTCTCGCGGCGAATATATTGATGATGCTCGCGAAAGATCTATCGAAGAAATGTCTCCAGACACTAGATACAACGTATCTGCCAACCATATGATGGACGGCTGGCGCGTACTGGGTCGAGTTTCTTACTACGGTGACTGGTATGATTCAAACCAAGATCTGGTCTACCCAGGTGAGTATGTTGTTGATGTTGAGATGTCATACGACCTCAATGAGAGCTCTTCTGTAATGATCGGTGGTAACAACATATTTGACGAAGCTGGTGATGAGTTGCACGACGCAGCTGCCGGCGCTGGTAACACCTTTAGTGAATTCGCTCCAATGGGATTCAGTGGTGCTTTCTGGTATGCCAAGTACAGCTACAACTTCTAAGCAACTCGTAATGAGTTAATTGGAAGATAAGGTCAGTGTGAAAATACTGACCTTATAGATACAAAAAAAGGGGTGCCAATTGGCACCCCTTTTTCTTTACTGACTTTTCACACTAGCTCTTATTTTTGCGGGTTCACTAAGTACTTTTCACCTGTGACTTGTTTGGCATAGCTTTTAAGGATTTCCGGCTGCAGCATTTCCTCGAAGGAAATCTCTTGAGTGTAATGACTGGCAAAAGTAGTTTTAATCTCACTGGCCACACGCTGGCGCATCTGCTGGAATTTTTCCATGCCAACTCGACCAATCATCGGCATTAGCAGCCAGCCTCCCAGACCCCACTGCATACCAAATGATCGATTTAAAACCGTCGGCGTCCGGTCTAGCCCACCATAGATATACACTTGCTTATAGGTATCTGAGCCATACACAGAGTACTCAGTCGCAGCTTTATTGGCCGCAACTTCCATTGCAGCCAGAATTTGCCCAGGCAGCTTGCCTTCATTACCGCCACCTGTGGCATCAAAACCTATGGTGGCGCCAGTAGCCACCAGTGCAGCCACTAGGTCTTGCATAAAGGTCGGCTCACTGGTGTTGCAAATATACTCCGCACCGAGATTCTTAAGCACTTCGACCTGCTCAGCTTTTCTAACAATATTGACCAGAGGGATCGAGTCGTCGCGACAAATTTTAACCAGCATTTGACCCAGATTTGAGGCGGCTGCTGTATTGAGTAAGGCACTGTGATTTTCCATTTTCATGGTTTCAACAAAGGCCAGCGCGGTTAGTGGATTGACAAATGATGAGGCGGCTTCGGCAGAGGTTGTACCCTCATCCATAACCAAACAGCTAGCAGCCGGAAGACATCTGTATTGAGAATACATAGCACCCCCAGCAACACCCACCGTCTTGCCTATCAGCCCTTTGGCATTAGCACCGGCATCTATAACGACCCCAGCGCCCTCATTACCAATCGGCATAGATTGACCCACCCTGCCCTTTAGAGCACCCATCAGCGCAGGATTTATCTTCATTTTAGCCACAGTAGCATCGCCGCTACCGGTAACACTGAGGCTATCAAAGTCAGCGGCAAAGCTAACCAGAAGACCAAGGTCTGAGGGATTAATTGGAGAGGCTTCTATTTTGACTAAAACTTCGTTTTCTGAAGGTGTTGGAATTTCCACAGTGGCGATCGAGATTTCTATATTCCCATCGCTGGTGACCATGGATCTGATCTGCTTTGAAGTCTGCTCTGACATACTTTTCCCCTAGTGATTATTATTTAGCCTAACATCTCTTCCAACTCAGGCGGAATATTTCTACTTAGGCTGTTAGAGCTAGCTTTATCTTGGGGAAAAATGCTGGAATAAATCTAATACGGAAAACCCTGCACATTCAACTTGGCGGTATAAATACCCGCTGCCAGACAGGGGGCATCACCACAGAGACGGAGTTTGTCGCCATCCATAGGTGCAGTTAAGGCCGTAACAAATAAGGTCTTACCCTCGTCGCCACCAAAGGCTACATTAGTCACAATGTGAATGCCTTCTACGTTTAACTCTCCAACCTCTTGATAGCTTTTATCTAAAACCACAACGACTTGACCATCAGTTCTTGTCGGTAACTCTCTAGTGGTTGTGACGTAAATATTTCCACTGCAATCCTTACCCAAGCCATCAATTGGCGAGTCGAGTAATTTTTGTGGGTTTGATACCTCACCAGCGATTAGGTCAAAAGCCCAAAGTCCGCGCAAACCACCGACAATAATCTGCTGCTGATCGAGAGACAATATAATACCGTTAGGCTTATCACGCAGTTCCGGAACAAGTTCGGTAACAGCAGTGGCATTTACACTACCATCGGCAGTCACGCGGTAAATACGCTGACCTGGTTCTATTGAACCCGGCCATCCACCACCCTGAACTGTCTCTGGGTTTATATTTGACGGTGTATTCCAATTGGGATCAGTAAAATAAACCGTATCATCATCGGCAATGGTTAAGTCATTTGGCGAGTTAAAGCGTTTATCTTGGTAAGAAGTCACTATCGGCGTGATCTGTTTAGTCTGCCAATCAATATAGGAAAGAGAGCCGTCCAACTGACGTGCGCCAACCAGATTACCCTTGCTATCTACAGCTAAACCATTTGTGCCTGCAAGCGTATCTTCCATCCAGACCTGTGGTTTTTCGCCAATAACCCAACGCCAGATAGTGGTTTGGTTGCTCAGCGCAAAGCCATTTTCATCTGGCTCATGGGTACCCATATTGGAGTAATACAGCGCACCATCATGCCATACAGGGCCTTCAAGATTGTTATAGCCCTGATACATAAGCGGAATATTTTCTTCGCGGGTAAGGGATATATTTGCCAGATCCAGTTTTATATTTTCAGAGCCGGCCGGACAGTAGTTCGCATTGGTATTAGAGATTGATTCGGGATTACTTTCTGGATTAACAGCAGTCTTATTCGAGCATGACAGAGTCAAAAAACTAAAAAGAACCGCAATAAGAGACAACTTGCCGAGCTTTGAGAGTTTAAAAAACATAAAGAGACACCCTAAGTAACCTATTAATGAAGATAGCACAAAGAAAATATTAGCAGCATTAACAAGAAAATTACTTACTTCTGGATTGAATCAATTCCATTTTTCAACGTTCCCAGCGATAGGGTTGCTAACACAGTTAGTATCAACCAGCCTGATTCATTGGGAGCAACTAGAGCAGTACTGATTATCGCAGCAGCCCAAAGAATTGATTGTGTAATGATGATCTTTGCCATGCTAACTTTCTCCTTTTTACTCCCACTCAATCGTCGCCGGCGGCTTGCTCGACACATCGTAAGCAACCCGAGATACATTGGGAATCTCATTGATAATGCGATTGGATACTTTCTCAAGTAACTCATAAGGCAGGTGCGCCCAGCGGGCGGTCATAAAGTCGATTGTCTCAACAGCGCGCAGTGCAATTACCCATTCGTAACGACGGGCATCGCCGACAACACCCACAGACTTAACCGGCAGGAATACCGCAAAGGCCTGACTGGTTTTATGGTACCAATCAAAGTTATGTAGCTCTTCAAGGAAGATTGCATCAGCTTCGCGGAGAATATCGGCATACTCTTTTTTCACTTCACCGAGAATACGCACACCCAGACCAGGGCCGGGGAATGGATGGCGATAAACCATATCGTAGGGCAGACCCAGCTCAACACCGATCTTGCGCACTTCGTCTTTAAACAGTTCGCGTAATGGCTCAACCAAATCCAGCGCCATATCATCGGGCAGACCGCCAACATTGTGGTGTGACTTAATCACATGGGCCTTGCCGGTTTTAGAGGCGGCAGACTCAATCACATCCGGGTAGATAGTACCCTGGGCGAGGAATTTAACATTTTCAATTTTCTGCGACTCTTCATCGAAGACTTCGATAAAAGTATTGCCGATAACTTTGCGCTTTTTCTCTGGATCGCTAATACCCACCAAGCCATCTAAGAACTTATCCTGAGCATTGGCGCGAATCACTTTTACGCCCATATTTTTGGCGAACATTTCCATCACTGCATCGCCTTCATTTTTACGCAACAGACCATTGTCGACAAAAACACAGGTTAGCTGATCACCGATCGCTTTATGTAGCAGTGCGGCAACTACAGAGGAATCAACACCACCTGATAGCCCCAGCAAGACATGGCTATCGCCAACCTGCTCGCGAACTCGAGCGATCTGGTCTTCAATAATCGCAGCCGCTGTCCACAGTGCTTCACAGCCACAGATCTGTAGTGCGAAGTGTTGGAACATACGCTCACCCTGAAGGGTATGAGTGACTTCTGGGTGGAACTGAATGCCGTATAATTTCTTTTCTTCGTTGACCATGCCGGCAATCGGACAGGATGGCGTCGATGCCATCAGCTCAAAGCCTTCTGGCATAGCGGTAACCTTGTCACCGTGGCTCATCCATACATCGAGCAGAGACTCGCCGTCAGTACCTATATGATCTTTAATGTCCTGTAGCAGTGTATTCGCCGACTCAACTTTAATCTGCGCATAACCAAATTCGTGTACTGCGGAACTCTCAACACGACCACCCAACTGGCCGGCCATGGTTTGCATACCGTAACAAATACCCAGCACAGGTAGACCCATTGTAAATACGCAATCTGGTGCGCGAGGTGCCTCAGCGCCGCCAGTTACCGACTCGGGACCCCCGGAGAGGATAATGCCGCGCGGGTTGAACTCGCGAATTTCTTCTTCGCTAATATCCCAGGCGCGAATTTCCGAGAACACACCAATCTCGCGAATACGCCGTGCAATCAGCTGGGTGTACTGGGAACCAAAATCGAGAATAAGAATTTTTTGCGAATGAATATCAGACATTAAACAATCCTATAAAAACAAAAAGAGGGCTGCACTCACAGCACAACCCCCCATAACATTTGTAAAAAGCGCTGAAGCGACTTTTAAAAAACGACCTTAACGACCACCGGCCGGATAATTGGGAGCTTCTTTGGTAATCTGCACATCGTGCACATGGCTCTCGCCCATACCTGCAGAAGTTACCCGAACAAACTCTGGCTCAGTGCGCATCTGGTCAATGGTAGTGCAACCGGTATAGCCCATCGCTGAACGCAAACCGCCAAGCATCTGGTGAATAATTGCCGATACTGGCCCCTTGTAGGGAACACGGCCTTCAATACCTTCAGGAACCAGCTTCTCAGCACCTGCATTGGCATCCTGGAAGTAGCGATCACTGGAACCCTGATTGCGTGCCATGGCACCCAGAGAGCCCATACCGCGATAGGATTTATAAGAGCGACCCTGATAGATTTCAATTTCACCCGGTGCCTCTTCAGTACCGGCGAGCATGGAACCCATCATCACTGCGCTGGCGCCGGCAACAATTGCCTTGGACATATCACCAGAGTAGCGAATACCACCATCGGCAATCACTGGAACACCCGTGCCTTTAAGCGCTTCAACAGCACCGGCAATAGCGGTAACCTGAGGAACACCAATACCGGTAACAATACGAGTAGTACAGATTGAACCTGGGCCTATACCGACCTTAACACCATCAGCACCGGCATCAGCCAGCGCTTTAGCACCCTTGCCAGTAGCCACATTGCCACCGATAACCTGAACTTCAGGATAGTTATCTTTAATCCAGCGCACGCGATCGAGAACATTTTTCGAATGGCCGTGAGCAGTATCTACTACTAGCACATCAACACCAGCAGCAACCAGAGCGCGAATACGATCATCGGTACCCTCGCCAACACCAATCGAAGCACCAACACGCAGTCGGCCCTGATCGTCTTTACAGGCATTGGGGTACTGCTCAGCTTTATCGATATCGGTTACGGTAATCAGACCTTTAAGCTCAAAGTCATCATTTACAACCAATACTTTTTCAATTCGGTTTTTATGTAATAGAGCGCGAACTTCATCTGGCTCTGCGCCCTCTTTGACCGTTACCAAACGCTCTTTGGGTGTCATTACCGAGGTTACAGGTGCGCTCATATCAGAGGCAAAGCGCACATCGCGACGGGTAACAATACCAATCAGGTTATTCTTATCCAGAATCGGTACACCGGAGATATTGTTGGCTTCGGTAAAGGCGTGAAGATCAGCTAAGGTCGCAGTTCCTTGAAGAGTAAACGGGTTTTTAACCACGCCACTTTCGTATTTTTTAACCGCCCAGACTTCTTTAGCCTGCTGCTCGATAGTCATGCTCTTGTGGACAATACCCACCCCGCCTTCCTGAGCAATAGCAATTGCCAGACGAGATTCAGTCACTGTATCCATAGCCGCTGAGACCAGTGGGATATTCATGGTAATACCACGAGTTAACTGAGAGCTTGTAGTAACATCTTTCGCCGTAACCTCTGAATAGCCGGGTACCAGAAGTACATCGTCAAAGGTTAGAGCTTCGTGAGAAATGCGTAACATAAGGGACGCTTACCTCAATGAGGGTTTAAAAAGTAAGCGGCGCATTATAAATCAGCCACCGATGTAAGGAAACAACTATTTATCCCCTCCACAGCTCTGCCTTTGCGGGTAAAACTGCTTATATAGCGACAGTTTTATCTCTACAATGGCCAGATGAATTCTAATCCCGGCGACCGCCAAATATTTAGCGTCAGCGAACTCAATAGAAGCGTTCGCCATCTGCTCGAAACTCAGCTACCCATGCTCTGGGTGGAGGGCGAAATATCCAACTTTGCGCGCCCCGCCTCTGGCCACTGGTATCTTACCCTTAAAGACGGTCAGGCTCAGGTGCGCTGTGCGATGTTTCGCAATAGCAATATGCGGGTTAATTTTAAGCCTGGCAATGGCACTCAGGTGTTGGTGCGTGGACGGGTCGGGCTCTATGAAGGTCGCGGCGACTATCAGCTGATTATTGAGCATATGGAAGAAGCCGGTTTTGGCGCGCTGCAACGGCAGTTTGATGAGCTTAAACAGAAGCTTGCCAGTGAAGGCTTGTTTGAGACTGCCCATAAACAGTCAATGCCCGAGTCCGTCAGTCATATAGGGGTTATTACCTCGCCCACTGGCGCTGCGGTAAAAGATATTCTTTCCGTGCTTAAGCGCCGCTTTCCGTCGATTAAAGTCAGTATCTTTCCCACCGCTGTCCAGGGCGAGCAAGCCGCCGGGCAAATCGTTGAGGCGATTACAACAGCCCAGACAAGTCAATGTGATGCATTAATTGTCGGTCGCGGCGGCGGTTCGCTGGAAGATCTCTGGCCTTTTAATGAAGAGTCCGTAGCCAGAGCAATTTTTGCCAGTGAGATTCCAATTATTAGCGCGGTTGGCCATGAGATTGATTTCACTATCGCCGACTTTGTCGCCGATCTGCGTGCGCCCACCCCTTCTGCGGCGGCTGAGCAAATCAGCCCCGATGGCGAGGATATGCTCAATCAGTTTGAGGGCTTTGAACTGCTGCTCGCCGAAGCTATGGCGCGCAAGACTTATATGCTTGGCCAGCAGGTGAGCAATCTGCATAAACGCCTGCAACATCCCGGACGTAAACTGCAAGAACAGGCACAGCACCTGGATCATTTGGATATCCGACTGCGCCGCGCTATCAACAGTAAGTTGCAGCAGCAGCGTTACCAGATGGATACTGTTCAGGATAAATTGTCGCGGGTGCATCCCGCCGATGCCATTGTTAACCGTCAGCAGTTGGTGACTGAGTATCTTAAGCGGATGTCACGGGGTATTGCTCAGCAGCTTGATACTAAGAAGAATAAAACTGCCCAGGCTATGCATCTGTTGGATACGGTGAGTCCGCTAAAGACCCTTGGGCGCGGTTATTCGATTATTCGTGATGATCAGGGAGCTGTGGTTAAGACTGTGGCAGGGGTTAGTGCTGGTGATAAGCTGAAAAGTCAGATGGTGGATGGTGAGATTTGCTTTACTGTGGATGGGACTACGGAAAGAACGCTTTAGAATCTAGCTTAGGAACGCCATCCCAGTGCAGACTGGGATGGCGTTGCCTGAATTAGCGCTTTTTCGTATTCTTAGGATTTTTAGGATCGTTGCGTTTACTAAACTTAGTCACCGGCTTGCGCTTAAACGTCGGCTTAGTTTCCGGTTTAGCCTTGCTATACGGATTCTCCGAGGTACGGAATTCAACCTTGACCGGCGTACCCTGTAAACCTAACTCACGGCGGAATATCTTCTCCAAATAACGCGTGTACTGTGCAGGCACAGAATCGGTCTGGTTGCCGTGAATAATAATCACCGGCGGATTGCGACCACCGGCATGGGCATAGCGTAGCTTGATACGGCGGCCGTGCACCATAGGTGGCTGATGCTCTTCTACCGCGCCCTGCAATACCTTAGTTAATCTTGTGGTACTCAGCGCATCTGTAGCCGCACGATAGGCATTTTCAATCGAGTCATAGAGATTACCAACACCGGTGCCATGCAGTGCGGAGATAAAATGCACATCGGCAAACTCAGCAAAACGCAGGCGACGCTTGATATCTTCTTTAATCTTTTCGCGCTTTTCGGGTACCAGACCATCCCATTTATTGATACCCAACACCAGTCCGCGACCGGCATCAATCACCGAACCCATCAAATGAAGGTCCTGCTCTACCAGACCCTCATGAGCGTCGACCATCAACACCACCACATTGGCGTCATCAATCGCCTGCAAGGTTTTAACAATCGAGAATTTCTCAATCGCCAATTTAATATTTTTACGCTTGCGAATTCCGGCTGTATCGATCAGCGTGTAGTTTTTACCATGGCGCTCATAGTCGATATAAACACTATCTCTGGTTGTACCCGCCTCGTCGTAAACCACCACGCGATCTTCACCGAGCAGACGGTTAACCAATGTCGATTTACCCACATTGGGTCGGCCGACAATACCGATCTTAATACCGTTTAAACCACTGTTATCAGGCTCAACATATTCAGGGAAGGGTTCTAGCAACTCTTCCATCATCGACTTAACGCCGCGACCATGAGTGGCTGTAGTGGGAAACATTCCGGAAAAACCCAGCTGGTAAAAATCCGCCAACGCCTCAGAGGGATCTAAACCATCAATCTTGTTGGCCACCAGGTAGACCTTGCGATTTTTCTGGCGGAGCTTTTCAGCGATCATATAGTCCGCGGCAATAATGCCCGATTTGCAGTCGACCACAAAAAGGACAATATCCGCTTCATCCATGGCCAACAGCGATTGCTCTGCCATACCAACATCAATGCCCTCTTCCTCACCGCTGATACCGCCGGTATCAATCACCATAAAACGGCGATCGAACATTTCACCATCGCCGTACTTGCGATCGCGGGTCAGACCAGAGTAGTTGGCCACCAGCGCATCGCGACTGCGTGTGAGTCGATTAAAGATTGTTGACTTACCAACATTGGGACGGCCCACTAGGGCGATAACAGGAATCATAGAAATAAAAAATGCCGCAGGTTTAAGTGCGGCATTCTACTGTAAATAGGGATATTAATCGCTACTGAATTTTAAACGCGTTCAACGAGCCATTATTAGCCTGCACAATCAGACTGTCACCCACTGTCAGCATAGGCGCACTAACGCCACTGCTATGCACCTTGGTGCGAGCGACAAAGTGACCGTCGAGGGGGTCGAGCAGATGCAGATAACCTTCAGCATCAGCAACGGCGATAGTGCCACCGAGTTTTGCCGGGCTGGTTACACGGCGTAAAAACAGGTCTTCATTGCTCCAGATAACCTGCCCACTACCTGCGCGAAAGCTACGCACTGTACTGTCTGCTTCGCTGACATAGACCTGATCAAGGCTTTGCGCTGGTGTCTGGTAGGAGTTGCTGTCCTGAAACCACAGGCTGCGACCGGTGCCGCGAGAGATTGCGCCAAGGCGTCCCTGATAAGTCACCGCATAGATAACATCGCCAGCCAATAGAGGTGAGCCATCGAGATCAACCATGCGCTCAAGATCTGTTCGACCTTTCGGCAGTGCCATCCGCGCTTCCCAAATCAGTGAGCCATTTTCCGGGTTAAAGGCAATCAGCTTTCCAGAATCAAAACCGGTAAGCACCATTTTTTCGGTAACTACCGGGGTGCTGGTACCGCGCACACTCAACAGTGGTGCATCATCTTCATGCTGCCAGATAGCTGAACCATCGGCGGCATTAAGGGCGAAGAGTTTATTGTCGATAGTCTGGACGACAACAACCTGACCATTGCTCTGTGGGCTGGAAAGAATCTCAGAGCTAACCGTGCTAGTCCAGACGATAGCGCCGTCATCGGCATTCAGCGCATAGACCTGGCCTTCGATAGTGCCGACCATCACCAGTCCGGAACCGTAACCCACACCACCAGAAACCAACTGTTCCAGTTCGGTGCTCCAACGGCGTTCGCCAGTGGCTAAATCAATCGCTGTAATTTTGCCTTCATGATCAGCGGCAAACACCAGCTCAGTGCTGGCAGCTGGTCGCAAGCTATTCCAAAAGTCTTTATTGTCTGCACCTATATTCGCCGACCACTGTTTTGTGATGGTGGCTTCCTGCTCGAACTCAACCAGTTCTGCAGGCTGAATTTCAGCCTCGTCATCATCACCACCAAACCAGCTACAGCCGGAGAGCAATAATGTGCAGGCTAATGTGCTCAGCAATAAATTTAACTTTTTCATGGCGCTTTTCCTAGTTGTCCGGCGACTCTAGAGCCGCCTGGTAAATCCTTTACTCTTACTCTTCAGTTGCAGGCTCTTCGAGCGGTGCAGACTGAACCAAACCCATTTTAAGCTCTAAAAGAGCGCGTACAGAAGGATCACCAGAGGCCTCTGTTGCCATTGCTGACTGGTAGGCTGTGTAGGCAGCAGCGCTATTGCCCTGCTCCAGGTAGAAATCACCTTTGGCTTCTTCAAAAGCTGACCTCATCTCGCCGGCATCAACACCCTGAACCAACTGCAGGGCTTTATCCAGATCGCCACGGGCCGCTTCAACGCGCGCCAGGCGCAGTCGAGCAATAAACTCACTGACTTCATCGGCATTGTCCATCGCCCACTGCAGTTCGTTGACAGCAGCGTCGAGATCATTACCCTCAACGGCGAGCTTGGCTTTGGTGAGTGCAGCATAGACTGCGTACTGAGTGTCGCTGTATTCGGTTTTAAGCTTGTCTGCCAGCGAATTAACCTCAAGCTGCTTGTCTTCAGACAGAGTTTCGCCGGGGTTTAAGCCAGCCAGGCTGTCGATCATTTCCTGATAGGTCAGTGAGGCAGCAGATGCCTGCTCTACGTTTTGATCGGTCCAGGCTTGCCAGCCAAAATAGCCACCAACAATTAATGCAATAGCCAACATGGTTTGCTTGCCGTTCTCTTCCCACCAACGCTTAAGAGCTTCGATTTGCTCTTCTTCTGTAATGTGATCTGCCACGAGTATTCCTCAATCTGTAGTAATTATTGTCATTAAGTAGTTGGCCAGGTCTGCCTGATCAACTGTTTCCTGGGGGCGGTCTTCTCGTAAAAACTTAACCCCAATTTTTTTATTAGCCGCCTCATCTTCGCCGAGTATCAGAGCGATAGATGCTGCGCTTTTATCCGCTTTTTTCATCTGTGACTTAAAGCTGCCACCGCCGCAGTTTGTCTGCAGACGAATGGTTGGGCAATTAGATCGCAGATTTTCTCCCAACACCAGTGCCTGAGTTTCCACATTGCCAACGGCAACTAGATACACATCTACTGTTAGCCCGACACTATCAGGGACAACGCCAAGCTCGTCAAGCAACAGCACCAGTCTTTCTACACCCATGGCAAATCCAACACCTGGGCAGGGCTTGCCGCCGAGCTGTTCGACTAGACCATCGTAGCGCCCACCGGCACAGACTGTACCCTGAGCTCCAAGATTCGTGGTCACCCATTCAAAGACGGTCTTGGAATAATAATCGAGGCCGCGCACCAGTCGCGGATTGATCTCATAGTCGACCCCAGCGGCATCCAGAGTGGCACGCAGTTGTTGGAAATGCTCTTTGGATTCCTGATCAATAAACTCTTCCAGACTTGGCGCGTCGTTTAACAGTGCCTGGGTCTGGGAATTTTTACTGTCGAGAATACGCATCGGATTGCTGTCGAGACGGCGTTGGCTATCTTCGTCGAGCTGATCTTTTCGAGCACTTAAATAGTCAACCAGCGCGGCGCGATAGTTGGCGCGATCGGCGGAGGTTCCCAGAGAATTAATTTGCAGGGTAACGGCATTATCAATGCGCAGCTCTTTCCACAGACGTGCGGTTAGCAGCAATAATTCGGCATCTATATCCGGGCCTGAGAGACCAAAGGCTTCCACGCCGACCTGATGAAATTGACGCAAGCGACCCTTTTGCGGACGCTCGTGGCGGAACATTGGACCGCTGTACCAGAGGCGCTGGGTCTGATTGTGCAGCAGACCATTTTCAGTACAGGCGCGAACACAGCCAGCGGTTCCCTCGGGACGCAAGCTGAGATTGTCGCCATTGCGATCATCAAAGCTGTACATCTCTTTCTCGACGATATCGGTGACCTCTCCAACCGCGCGCTTAAATAGCTCCGTCTGCTCAAGTACCGGAAAACGTATTTCGCGGTAGCTGTAACGGCTCAGCACTCTGGCAACAGTACTTTCAAGGTACTGCCAGGTGGCTGACTGTTCGGGGAGCAGGTCGTTCATGCCCCTGATTGATTGGAGTTTCATCTATCTCTCGATTTTCTATTTAAGACTTAGCGATAAGATTGGCTGCATCTGCCGCCAACTGTTTTTCTTTGGCCGCAGCCTTGGCGCGAATCTGAGTTTCCAGATCGTCGACCAGATTTTCATTGCCGACTTTATGGTCGGGCTCGCCATCCAGATAAACCAGGTTAGCTGGAGTGCCGCCGGTTAAACCAAAATCAGATTCCTTGGCTTCGCCGGGACCATTGACGATACAGCCAATAATCGAGACATCCATAGGCACGGTAATATCTTCGAGACGGTTTTCCAATTCGTTGACGGTCTTGATCACATCGAAATTTTGACGCGAACAGCTCGGACAGGCGATAAAGTTAATGCCTTTGCTGCGCAATCTAAGGCTGCGCAACATATCCCAGGCGACTTTCGCCTCTTCAGCGGGATCGGCGGCCAGGGAGATTCGAATCGTGTCGCCAATACCGTCGAGCAACAGTGCGCCGAGACCAATCGCGGATTTAACCGTACCGGAACGCAGGCCACCCGCTTCGGTAATACCCAGATGCAGGGGCTGTTCGATACGTGTCGCCAGATCGCGATAGGCGGCAACCGCCATAAAAATATCCGAGGCTTTTACGCTGACTTTAAAGTCTTGGAAATCATATTTGTCGAGCAGATCGACATTGCGCATCGCCGATTCAACCATCGCCTCGGCGGTGGGTTCGTTGTATTTGCGCAACAGGTCTTTGCCCAGTGAACCGGCATTGACGCCGATACGAATCGGAATATTCAGATCGCGGGCTTTGGCGATCACTTCGCGCAGACGATCTTCGCGGGTGATATTGCCGGGATTAATGCGCAGGCAATCGACACCGAGGTCAGCCACGCGCAGGGCGATATTGTGATCAAAGTGAATATCTGCAACCAGAGGAATATCCACCAGCTGGCGAATCTTACCGAAGGCTTCGGCCTCTTCCAGCGAGGGCACCGATACCCGTACTATATCTGCACCGGCTGCTTGAATGCGGTTTATCTGGGCTACGGTTGCCGCGACATCTGCAGTGCTGGTGTTGGTCATGCTCTGCACAGAGATGGGTGCATCGCCGCCAACCGGGACGTTGCCAACCATAATCTGTCGCGACTTGCGCCGCACTATAGGTGTTTCACTAAACATTTAATAAGTACTCAATTACTACTTAATAATTACTCAAGCTGCCTACTGTTTTAACCAGGCTTGGTAGGCGAGATTTTCCTTTGAGTAAGGAAACAAATTCTTTAGTTTCAGCCCCTCACTCGCCGCCTTATCTCTGTTGCCAAAGCGCTGCTCGACCCGCACCGATAACCAAAGGCTCTGCGCGGTCGGGCCAGTCAACTGTCTAAAGCGATCCAGCGCCAGCTTGCTCAGAGGATAGTTCTTTTGCTGAAAATAGAGTTCAGCGGCCTCTAAAAACGGCGCTGGAAATCCCGATGAAAGCTGTGTGGCTTTTTCGAAAGATTCAAGCGCCTGCAGGCTGTCGCCCATTCTCTTCTGGGTCAGGCCAAGTATATAAAAGGCCTGAGCGCGGCGTTCATAGCCAAGATCTTCGCTGACCTGTTTTATCTGTACCCTGGCCTCGGCCAGTCGCCCCTGATTATATAAAAAAGCGGCAAAATTATAGCGCGCCAGGGTGTAATTTTTATCTCTCGCCAGCGCCTTCTCAAAGTATTCTTCAGCTAGCTTAAATTCCTGCTCACTCTGGTATAACAGAGCGTAAGCATTTGAGAGCTGCGCCGAGCGCGATCTGTATTTCGCGGCTTTCTCAAGGTGGACTCTGGCTAAATCGCGGTTGTCCGAACCTATATATTTTAGTGCTAGTTTAATATGCTGCTGGCTTGCAGCAGCGGGGTTTTCCGAGTTGGCACTTTTTGGACCATCCGATACACAGCCAACGATGCTCAGTACAGCTACTAAAAAAACCAGTTTTACAACGTATCCTGTTGTTATATTCATATTCCCTCTCCCTGTCACCACTCTGTATAAGCTGGTATTCCTCACTCAATAATTTTAACTACCTGTTCCGTGACCTGCTCCTCGTCGAGACGTTTTTTATAGCGTTCCTGACGTTTGGTGCGGTCGTTTACTTCGCCTGCCAACTGACCACAGGCAGCGGCAATATCATCGCCGCGGGTGGTTCGCACGGTTACAGTGTACCCGTCATTATGCAGAATGTCCCTAAACCGCCCAAGGGCCACTTTGGTGACCGTTTTATAGCCGGAACCCGGGAACGGGTTAAACGGAATCAGGTTTATCTTGCAGGGTAAATCGCGCAGCAGTACCGATAATTGTTTGGCGTGTTCATCGCGGTCATTGACCCGATCCATCAGCGTGTATTCAACGGTGATTTTGCGACGATTGTCGGGCATCTTATCCAGATAGCGCTTGGCACTATCGACAAATGTCTGCAGGGGATATTTGCGGTTAATCGGTACCAGCTCGTTGCGCAGCTCATCATTGGGCGCGTGCAGACTGATCGCCAGCGATACATCACTGACATCGCCGAGCTTATCAACTTCGGGAACCATACCCGCAGTACTCAGGGTGACACGGCGCTTCGATAGGCCGTAGGCATTGTCATCGAGCATCAGGTTCATGGCATCGACAACATTGTCAAAATTCATCAGTGGCTCGCCCATACCCATCATCACCACATTGGTGACTCGGCGTTTCGTTTTGGGATCAAACTGATCAAAGGATTCTGCGGCGATCCAAAGCTGGCCGATAATTTCTCCAGCGGTAAGATCGCGATTAAAACCCTGCTTTCCGGTAGCGCAAAAACTGCAGTCCAGAGCACAACCAATCTGTGAGGAGACGCAGAGGGTTCCGCGATCGCGCTCGGGAATATAAACCATCTCAATACAGCTGCCGCCATCCATACGGATCAACCATTTACGAGTGCCATCAACCGAGTCTTGAACACTGACCACCTCTGGCAGAATGACTTCAGCCACTTCGCTAAGGCTGGCTCGCAGACCTTTGGAGATATTGGTCATCTCATTGATATCGGTGACACCCTGCTGGTGTATCCACTTGAGAATCTGCGTTCCACGAAAACGCTTCTCGCCGAGTGACTCTAAAAAGTCACCTATACGGGAAGCAGAAAGCCCCAAAAGGTTGGTTTTTTCCTTTCGGGGCTGTTCGTCAATCGCTGTTACTTCAACTGCTTGGG
>Ga0206125_10001846_pt1 | contig 23620 bp, 33 predicted proteins | sample Helgoland_Spring_4_FD_148598 | JGI IMG/M metagenome (GOLD analysis project Ga0206125, IMG submission 148598) | Pelagic subsurface seawater microbial communities from Kabeltonne, Helgoland, North Sea - Helgoland_Spring_Bloom_20160331_1 | ecosystem: Environmental > Aquatic > Marine > Epipelagic ... | reverse complement strand
TGGTCACACCTAAGTGTGGAACAGTTCTAAGACCAATATTAGAGGAATATTATGAGAAAACGGGAGTACCTATGCTATTAAACACAAGCCTTAATATAAAAGGACAACCAATGGTAGATAGTTGGCAAGATGCTCTCGATTTTCAAAAGATGTATGGAGTAAAAGTGTTTTGAGTATTTTATTTGTAGGGTGTAGTTTCACCAATGGAATGGAACTAAAAGATAAACAAGTATCTCGTTTTAGTGCAATAGTCTCTAAAGAGCTAGGGTACAATCAGTGGAATGAGGGTAAAGTTGGGGGCGGTAACGATTATATACAGAGAACTGTATTTAATGCTGTAATTAACAACCAGCTATACTTTAATACGCCCCTAAAGAACTTAGGAGTTAAGAAACACGGCTATCATAATAGAACACAAATAAAGGGCGATTATATAGAAAAGTTTATGTTTGAAGATACCTCCAAGGAAGGAGTGTATCATCAGACTTTCCAAACTAGCAAGACTCCCTCTACGCAGGGCAAGCCTAAGTTAGTAGTATGTATGTGGTCAGGTATTAACCGCCACGAAGTACTAAGGAAATCAATTATTGCAAATACTTGGAGCTGGACTATAAACACTTGGGCACGTTTTGGCTTAGACCCTAAGTCATTACTAGCAACACAAGAAAGCAAAGCATACTGTGATAATCAGTATTATCCAGGCACAAGAGACATTCTAGAAGGCTATATGAAAAGAGTTAGAAATGGCCATATGAATCTACGCCTTACCATTGGCAATATGCTAGCGGTAAAATATTTTCTGCAATCGCAGGGAATCCCACAATTACACTATGTATTCTCTAGTGGGCAATATAAGCCATTGCTACCAGTACTAGACTGGGATGTATACGAGAACACGAATACGTGGTGGGACGGTACAGATATAGATAGAAAAACAGCAGTTAGAGAACTCCCTGTTTTAGAGTCAGAAGGTTTTTATGATATGACAAAACGACTTAACCTACCTATAGGTGCAAAAGACCACCCATTAGAAGAGGCGCATGAAGCAATGGCACAGCGCATTATCGAGGATATAAAAAAGAATGAAATTTTTAAATAAATTAGTCAAGCGTATTAAAACTATGTGGTTTGAATGGCAGTTAAAAAGAACTTACACTTCGGACACCTATGTCTATGAAGAAGACGAAATTTTTGAACCTGAAAAAGAAAGTTAGGATACAAAAAATAGTTCTTGACAAGAGGTTAAATTTCCTCTATAATATACAATATAAATAAGAAAAGAGAGAAAAATCTAAATGAGCCAAATTTTACCGCCAACTGCTTGTCCTTCCTGTGAGGGTAATGTAACTTGGGTTAATGACCTAGTTTACTGCCTTAACAAGATGTGTCCAGCACAGTGGAGTAAGAAATTGGAACACTTTGGAAAACTCTTAAAAATCAAAGGATTCGGCCCAGCTTGCATAAGTAAGTTGGATATCGGAGACTATCCAGAATTGTATGAGCTAACTGTTGAGGATATTTCCTCAAGACTGGGCTCAGAGAGACTGGCACTAAAATTAGCTACTGAGATTGAGAAGTCAAAATCAGTTGATTTGCAAACTTTATTGCCAGCTTTCTCAATTCCACTTTTCGGTCGGTCAGCTTCTCAAAAATTATGCGAGACTATATCTTCACTCGAAGATATCTCTGAGAAAAGTTGTACTGAAGCGGGTATTGGCCCGAAAGCTACAAGCAACCTAATGAACTGGTTAGAATCAGAATTTTATCCAAATAAATACAAAGATAACCTTCCTTTCAGTTTCTCGGCAACTAAAGTTGTTAAACGAGAGATTGTAGGCACTGTCTGTATTTCAGGTAGACTCAATTCATATCCCAGCAAGGCTCATGCGGCGGAAGTTCTGGAAAAACACGGCTATGCCGTAAAAAACAGTCTGACAAAGGACTGCACTCATTTAATCAATGAGTCAGGAATTGAATCAGCCAAAACACAGGCAGCGCAATCACGCGGTGTCGTTATAATAACAAGCATTTTAGATTTAATTGGAGAATAGTAAAATGGCATTACCAAAATGGACAGACGAGAGAACATCATCTCTTGAGAGCTTTGTAGGCTCTGAATCCCCAGTATCTCAATCTACTGTAGCTAACGCTGCAGAATCATTAGAAACTTCTGTAAGAAGTGTTTCTTCTAAGTTGAGAAAAATGGGTTATGATGTAGAATTGGCTTCATCTAGCAACACTAAATCATTTAGTGACGCACAAGAGGCTACCCTTTCAGCATTTGTAACTGATAACTCAGGTTCTTACACATACGCTGAAATTGCTTCGAATTTTGAAGGCGGAAACTTTTCTGCTAAATCAATTCAAGGCAAAATCCTTTCAATGCAACTTACAGAGCATGTTAAACCTGCTCCTAAAGTTGAGTCAGTTAAGACTTATTCTGAAGCTGAAGAAGCAACTTTTGTTGGCCTAGTCAACGATGGTGCTTTCATTGAAGAGATTGCTGATAACCTAGGAAAGAGTGTAAACTCTATCAGAGGTAAAGCACTATCTTTACTTAGAGCTGGCGAAATTAACGCTATCCCTAAGCAGAAAGAAACTAAAGGTTCAGGCAAAGCAGATCCTTTGGCTGATATGGAAATTGACAGCATGACTGTCGATGCGATTGCCGATTCAATCGGTAAAACCGTAAGAGGCGTCAAAACTATGCTCACAAGGCGTGGTCTTGTATGTGCTGACTATGACGGATCAGCTAGAAAAGAAAGAGTTACTCAATAAGCAACTTTTAATTGTCAAGATTGTAGGGGAGTTCGCTCCCCTGCTTTTTCTTGGGAGAGATTATGACAGTAGAAAGTGCACTTATAAAACAACTTTTATCGCAAGGAGATTTCGAGACTTGGAACCGCTTACAGGTGCATTATTTACCTGAAGGCGAGTACCAAAAAATCTGGAAGGTTGTGGACAAACACGTCCATAAATTTCATGCGCTTCCCTCTTTTGAGGATTTGAAGTATGAAATACGTTCCAGAGAGCTCCAGGAGAAAATTTTTGCGATAGAAGCTGTGGACACAGATGTCCCAGCACATGAGCTACTAGAATACCTTAAGGATTCATTCACTCAGAATGAGATTCTTATGAAGATAGAACACTATCTAGACGAAACAATTTCCGTTGCAGACGCAAAGGAAAACATTGACTATCTCCAAGAGATGGTCGTACAAGTTCAGGACAGAGTAAATACTGCTGATGATTCCGATACAATGGAATCAGTAGAATTATTCGATTCTGAAGAAGACTTAGCTAAGTATCTGCCTCTTGGTCTTAACCAAGATTATGATCTTAGCTATAATTTCTCTCCCAAAGATTTGGTCATTGTGGGGGCGCAACGAGGTCACGGAAAATCATTTGCTTGCTGTAATATGGCTGTCAATGCCCAGAATGCAGGACGTTCCGTGCTTTACTTTACTATCGAGATGGATCAGCGACCCATTCTGCAAAGAATGTGTAGTATGGCCACGGGTGTACCACTAGGCAGACTTATAAAGAGGAATCTTTATGAGAAAGAGTGGAAACGCATTGGTCAGTGGTGGGCAGATAGGTTTGACGGTGGCAGTGAGGTCCTAGCGGACTGGAATGTTGCTGAAGACTTTGATAAGTTCCACTATGCACTGACTCGAAAATGTGAACTAAAGGATAAGGCTCAGTTAGATGTATTCTATGACCCTTCTCTTACACTTGCTAAAATTATTAGTACAGTTAGGCAGAAGAAAATAGAATACCCCGATCTGGGTATGGTAATTGTAGATTATCTAAACCAAGTACGTCGTCACAATGCTCCAAGTCGCTCTGGTCAGTACGAATGGACTGAACAAATAGAGATTTCTAAGGGATTGAAGGCACTCGCCCAAGACCAGGAAGTATTGGTCATATCAGCGTTCCAAACAGACCCTAAAGGACAGGTAAGATTCTCTAAAGGTATCGAAGATGCCGTAGATGCGTCATATACCTTAGAACATTGGGGTAAAGAGGAGAACGCAATCAAATTCAAATGTAATAAAATGCGTAGCGGAGAGATGAAGTCATTTATCTCTGAAATTGACTGGGAAACACTAAAAATCGGCCCTCAGAGCGCTATGGATCCTGATGAACGTGCTGAGTTAAAAGACAGTATGAATACAGGGGAGGATTATAGTGATCTATAATCGTGAAGCCCGAGATTTTCAGGTAGCTTTGTTCGCTTTTGATGTAGATGAAAAGTTCTATAGTCATTTTCCAGAAAATTGGCAAACAACGGCCAGCACCGAAGGGTGGCTCCGCCATAATAAGAACAGGATTTACTTACGACTATGGACGTTCATAGATTCAGTTCTAGAACGACATATGTTAGGACAGAGAGGGTTTCGTGACCCTGTAGTTGTTTATGGAGACCTAGAAAAACAACACTTTAACGTACATCCAGGCACGAATAGAATAGTACTAAAGAAACTACTACCTGAGGTCAGATTAGTGGCTTGGTTAGTAGATCCACGATGTACTAGTAGGTCTCAGTATGCTGATTACTTCAATAATATAAAACCTCTTGTCAGAGATAGGCAGGGCAACAATAGAATACTATGGCAAGCCCAGCATAGAACAAACAGAGGAGAAGGAGTAGAAGATGTATATGATTTTTCTTTAACTTCAGATATATATTTAGGGAACACATCAGAGTACGATACCGCAGAAAGAAGGGAAAGCTGGGCTAAAATAAAACAAAGTACAGGTTTTTCCTGTTATGTAAATGGTAAGTACTTATACGATATAGGTAATTCACAGGCTGGTTACAATATATTCACTATAGAAGGAGTATACCAGTTGTTTTTACACTACTTCTTCGGTTACCCACTAAGTAAGTGGAAAACACATTATTTTAAGGAACTAAAATGACAGAACGAGACACCTTTTTACTAATAGTTGCTATGGAAGAAGCAGGAGAGTTTATTAGAGGCTGCTCTAAGATTTTTCGGCATGGTGCTAGAGAAGAAGATTTAATCAATCTGTCAGAAGAAGCAGGAGATGTGCAAGCGCTAATACAGTTGCTAGAAGAACAAGGTCTCATTGACTGCGAGGTAAGACAACAAAAAAGAAAAGCAAGATATAAAAAACACAAGTGAGGTAAATATGAAAGCAGGTAAAATTTGGGGACAAACAGAATTGATACACGCTAATGGAGTTTTAGAATTTCATCGAGTACAGTATAAAGCAGGTCAGCAATGCTCGGAACATCTACATGAATTCAAGTGGAACGGGTTCTTTGTAGAGACTGGTAGCATGATGATAAGAGTATGGCAGAACGACTACGACCTAGTAGATGAAACTATACTATATCCGGGCGACTTTACACAAGTTAAGCCAGGACTAATGCATCAATTTGTAGGACTCGAGAGTGGAGTAGCTTTTGAACTATATTGGGCAGAATTTAATCACGGAGACATAAAGAGGAGAAGTGTCGGTGGAAAAGCCAAGTAAGAAAATAATGTTTGTAGATTATAATTTCTCTTTAGATGGAGAGGATGTAATTTTTGACAAAGAGCTAGAAATGGAACGAATGAGGTTCTATGAAGGCAAAACTTTTAAAGTAAAACAGACGTCAGAAGGTATTATGTTAAAGTTTGTAGAAACCTGGGAAATAAATCTAATCCCTGACGATTTAGAAAGGAGTAAATATGAAAATCAAGAAAATAGTACCCACTAATCCTGTAGCTAAACATAGCAGGAACAAGTCGGGCGCTGGAGCGCATAAGTCTGCGAAAGATTACTCTCGTAAACTTAAACACAAGAATGATGAGTCTATTGCTAATAAGATTGATAGACTTATTCTTCTTGAAATGATGCAGGAAAGTTGCTTCTCTGCCACTAATTGGTTCAACTACGAAGAACAAATACAAAAGTTAAAAGAGGAGTTAGACGATTGGCAAACGACCGAGTAAGTAGGGATACTGCTGAACTTATACCTATGCCACCAAATACGTGGTATGTACGAAGTATAAATTGGTTGTTAGAGCAGCCCAAGGTAAAGGAGAATATTAAATCCGTCCCCTTGAATGAACCTCTCAGAGATTCATTATTATCCCATGGAATGAAAGCGCCCATCCTAACGATGCCTAACTGGTATCCAATCGCAGGCTCACAAAGACTAAGAGCATACGCAGAGATTGTAAAAGACTTTCCCGAACTAGGAGAACAAGAAATAAGAGTTTGCCGTATAGATAAAGAGTACTGGTTAGTATGGTATCTATGGGGAGACAAAGATTTTAGAGATAAAGCTGTAGCAGTCTACTTTCAAATGGTAGAATTAGTATGGAAGTCACTTTATTATGAAGATGATACCGATCCTAGTGGTACGAAGATGACAGAATTTGAAAAATTGGGGGACGAGCTAGAATGGAAACACAAATCTACGCTTGGTTCTGAAAGAATTAAATCTATGGAAAAGAAAAATAATACTTGACACAAGGTCAAAATTCCTGTATAATATACTTATAAATGATAGCAATAGACTTATTACAAGAAAAACAAATGCCGTTTACTGTCAAAGGACAGGACGCACTAATTGCATGCCTAAATCCTGAGCATGATGACAGTAACCCTAGCTTACGAGTAGACAAAGTAACAGGCATAATGCACTGCTTTGCCTGTGGTTACAAAGGTAACTTATTTACATACTTCGGTGCTCCAGAGAGTCCACTAGAAGTACGAATACACAGAATTAGAGATAAGATTGCAAAAACCAGATCACAAACCGTAGGTATTCAACTCCCAGAAGACCGTATCGAATGGAAAGGTGGTCCGTACAGAAATATCAGCGAGGAAACCCTCAAGATATGGCAGGCTTTCACTTGGAATGTTCCAAAGTTTGAAGGTAGGATCATCTTTCCAATTCGAGACTTAACTGGTAAAACAATTGCACTCTTAGGGAGAAGTATAGCAGGAGGAGTAGGTAAAGACAAGTATTATATCTACCCACACGGGGTAAAGATGCCTTTCACTCCAGCTAAAGTTAAACCAATAGCTAATAGAGTTATATTGGTAGAAGGAATTTTTGATTGTCTCAATCTTTGGGACAACGGCTTAAAGAACACAGTTTGCTGTTTCGGAACACAACAAATGGACTGGTTCAAGCTATCTCTGCTCAAACTACAAGGAGTGCAGGGAATTGATATACTGTTTGACGGCGACGAAGCAGGCCAGAAAGCATCAGAACAAATTAAAACATTGGCAGAAAAAATGGAACTGTCAGTACAACAAATTAAACTAAAGGATGGACAAGACCCAGGCGGGTTTACTCCAGCCCAAGTACATAAACTGAAAGAACGATTATATGGATAGCAGTCAGCTTCAACAAGCAATCTTCGGATTGCACACTCGTAGATTCGGCACAGTTGCCGAGATTATGATTAAGAAGATTGTAAAGGCTACTGAGAGTGATACTCTTAGTTACGACTTATTTGATAAATTTGATGGTAGTCGTATAGAGTGTAAATTCTCGAGAGTTCAGAAGAAAGCAGAGTTAAAGATAACGGACAACAACTTGTTCAAGGCTTTACAATGCGAAGCCAACCGTGATATTATGTATCACCAATGGCAAGATTACGACTGGGATTGTAATATCCAGCAAGTCAAAAAAGAAGAATTTGATATTCTTTTTTATGGAGTATTCTTCAAAGATATGGTACTAATATTCAGATGTTTTTCTAGAAATATTGGTGCTGAAATGAAGTACTCAAACAAACAACATCGTGGTAATACAGGTGAAGGTCAGTTCCATTTGAACAGACAAACATTTAAGTATCACTTAGATTATCACTTATTTAAAACATTAACTTATGGAGAATTATTAGAATGGCTAAAGTAGCACTTATAGAAACTAAGCCAACAAGTACAAATTTCGACAAATACTTCGAGTTTGAATTCGATAGATTTGCGTTATGTTCTGATAGTTCTGTAGCAAAAGTTCTTAAAAAAGATGTAGATTTAGAAGTAAACACGGATGATTACGACTGGCTTATATTAGTCGGTGCAGAAGCGTTTAAGTTCTTTACTAGAAAAACATCTGTAACGGAATACAATGGTAAAATTATTGATGAGAAGTTTTTAGCTCTTATCAATCCTGCTATCATTAAGTTCAAGCCCGAAGCTAAGAAAGCCTTTGAAGAGGCAATCGAAAGCATCAGCGGGTACGTTAGTGGAGAACTAAAAATAGAGACACTAGCAGAGGATAAATGTTATGGCATACAAGATAAAGACACAGCAATCGCGTACATTCAGAAAGCGATTGACCACCCGTTACCGTACGTCGCTCTCGACTCAGAGACAAGTGCGTTATATTGTAGGGATGGTTATATGCTTGGATTTTCTCTTTCTTATGAGCCTGATCACGGCATATATTGTGACGCTGACGTAATTGATGAAGAAGTCGAAGCAAAATTGCAGGAACTCTTCAACAAGAAAACTGTAGTATTTCACAATGCGAAGTTCGACTTACAGTGGTTTATTTATCACTTTAATTTCGAGTTTCCAAACTTCGAAGATACAATGCTTATGCATTATATGTTCGATGAAAACCCTGGCACACATGGACTTAAACAACTAGCAATGAAGCATACTCCTTACGGGGATTATGAGAAACCGCTGGAAGATTGGAGTGCAGAGTACAGGCGTTCACATGGCATACTAAAGGAAGCCTTTAGTTATGACCTGATACCTGTTGATATAATGAAGAACTACGCAGCTATGGATACCGTAGTTACTTTTGCATTGTATCAGAAGATGAGGCCAGCAATCGAGAAGAATAAAAGACTCTTATGGGTCTACGAGAATATTCTACTCGAAGGCTGTAACTTTTTAAGGCAAGTTGAAAGCAATGGCGTTCCTTTCAATCCTGAGCGACTAGAGTTTGCTCAGGGTGTAATGCAGGAAGATATAACTCAAGCAGTTGCCGAGTTATACGAATTTCCTGAAGTGAGACAGTTCGAGAAAGCGCAGGGTAAGGATTTTAACCCGAACTCCACAGTTCAACTTCGATCCCTTTTATTTGACTATATAAATCTAACCCCAACGGGTAAGAAAACTGGAACAGGTGCCCATAGCACAGATGCAGAAGTCTTAGGACAACTTGCAGATGACCACGCTGTTCCTAAACATATCCTAGAGATACGACAGAAGAATAAGATTAAGACTACATATCTTGATAAGATTATACCTAATCTTGATATGGATTCTAGATTACGTACTGGTTTTAACTTACATAGTACAACTTCTGGTCGTTTATCTTCTAGTGGTAAGTTGAATATGCAGCAGCTACCTAGGGATAACCCCACGGTCAAGGGCTGTATACAGGCAAAAGAAGGGCACAAAATCGTCTCTATGGACTTAACAACGGCAGAAGTGTATGTTGCTGCTGTTTTGGCGAAAGACGTAGGACTGCAAGAGGTATTCAAGAGTGGAGGCAACTTCCATTCGAGTATCGCAAAGCAAGTCTTTAAACTACCATGTGATGCTGATCAAGTCGATGAATTATACAAAGACAAACGTCAGCAAGCAAAAGCCGTTACTTTTGGTATTATGTACGGTGCCGGCCCAGCTAAAATCTCATGGCAAGTATCGAAGGACTCTGGCACAGAGTTCTCAATGCATGATGCTCAGACAGTTATTTCTGAATACTTCCAATCATTCCCCAATCTGAAGAAGTGGTTAGATGATTGCGGTACGTTTATTCGTGCCAACGCATTCATTTACAGCGAATTCGGTAGGAAGCGTAGGCTTCCCAATGCCAAGAGTAAGGACAAAGGTATTGCGTCTCACGAAGTAAGAAGTGGAATTAACTTTCTAGTACAATCCGTCGCATCGGACATCAACCTATTGGGTGCGATAGATATGCAACACTACATCAATAGAAATGGAATGTCGTCCAAGATATTCGGACTTGTGCATGACTCAATTCTTGCAGAAGTACCAGAAGATGAAATGGACGTCTATTGTGATAACTTGAGATCTTTCGTTCAAAAAGACCGAGGGCTCTCTATACCTAACTGTCCTGTAGGCTGTGACTTTGAAATAGGTCAGGACTACAGTTTTGATAAGTGGGACAAGCATTATAACTAATGAAAAATATAATTAAAACCGCTAATTTCGTATATACGAATTGCTTAAGAGTAAACCGCCATGACTTGGAAGGTCACGAAGACGATATCGCCTTCACAATCTTAGCAATATTTGTATTGGGTACTATGATTATTAGCATCGCCCAATTGTAGGAGAATTAAGGATCGTGGATATGTTGAGAGGACAAAGAGTAGCAGTTACAGGACACACAAGTGGTATTGGTAAAGAAATTTATGAGTACTGCCAACATCATGGCGCTGACGTGAGGGGTTACTCACGAAGTAATGGGTTTAACTTAATGAATGGAGGGGACGATGTCCTCAATGATATTCTTAAATTTGACGCTGATATCGTATTTAATCACGCTTGGGTTCCTAGAATACAGAACAAGATTCAAAAGATTCTACATACACAATGGAAAAAGCATAACAATAAGGTTATTATTAGTACTGGTTCCGCGACATCTTATTATGAGATTGGCGCACAAGTTTATGAAACTGACAAGGCCGAGCTACGGGATTACTCGATACAGTCAGCAGTTGATTATCCTCATGCTAACAAGTGCAGGTTACATAATGTTAGCATGGGTTGGACAAATTCGGCAATCTTAGAAGGAGTTGAGAATGGGGAGTACTATATTGACCCCTATGAAGCAGCATTGATTATTATCAATCTTGCTCAGCCTCAGAACTATGTAGTATCAGAAATACTGGTAAATGCAAAGTTTAAGCCTACTAAAGATATGTCTATGTTAAGGGATATAGCAACTAAGAATGTAGTCAAGAGCCTGGAGAAACAATAATGCCCTATATTAAGGTACCAAAGCAAGAGAATCAGACGCTTAAGTCAACGGACGATATTGTTAACGCAATAAATAACGCTGATCCCCGCACAAATACCTATATGCCTCTCAGCGCAGGAGTAGAGTCCACAGCGGCTCTAATCTATGCGCAACGAGATCCTGACATGCACCCCTTTTGTGTGTATTGGTATGAGCAACGATATGGCCTGTTCGCAGATGCCATGGCGTTTTACACACAGAAGCAAGCAGAGTATTTTAATTTACCATATGGTAATGATAAGTCAATGCTATCAGCTTTACCACACACGAGGGAAATCCCGATTATTGTATCGGGACTTTCTTCGTTCATGTCTGTAGTATTAGGCGCACCTGGAGGAATCAAGTTTAGATGGTTCATGATGGGAGCTAATGCAGAAGATGACATGAGAATGCGATTACAGTTTAGAGAGTACAGAAAGATTATGGCTCTTTACGCTAGTGATTGTTTAGACGGAACAGGAGTGCAGCTTTCTGCTGCAAGAGAAGTTCCCGAAGTACGAAATCCACTAGAATTCTTAACTAAATCGGAAATGTACGCACTTATTATGCGAGAAGAGCCGAAGATGTTAGAGCTAATGTGGACTTGTATACTCCCGAAAGGAGCAATTAAGAAGGATGGAAAGATCATAGGATATGAGCCTTGTAAAGTATGTTACAAGTGCCAAGAATTAGAACAAGCAAAGAAAACAGCAGCGGATGGAGTTTTTCGCTACCAGGAGGGTGTCAAGTATTTTAGTACGATAATGAAGGAACTAAAATGACACCAGTTAGACAAAACTCCTTTATGAGTCCTCATGAGTGCTACATAGCACAACAGTATATGGACTTACGAATCGAAAATAGAAGTTGCGGAAGGTTACAAAGAGAAAGTGGATTACTGTACCAAATCAATGGAGATGCACTTTCAGACGGAATAGGACTTGTCTACCTCGAAAGAGTAGAACAAATCGCAAAGAAAAAATTAGCTCTCAGTACTAGTATGCTACGTAGATACACTAAAGGGTGTTATTTACCTTGGCATAGAAATAGATGGGAGTGTGAGCATACCGTGCTTATACAGATTAGTGACCATAGCTGGCCAATAGGATTTGCCGAAGGACAGGATAGCCCTTTAGTAGAGGGTGAGCAAGGCGCTAGTTCTATACTTACAGCAAGTCAAGGAGATGCGATTATCTTCAATGGCTCAGAAACGTATCACGGTAGACGTGGGCTAAAGATACCACATTGTACCATACTTAGTATATACTATGTAGAAGAAGGCGGCTATTTAGACAATAGGGATAGGCGTATAAAGTATGGAGATAACTATAAGTCTCAACACAACCCGGACAGTCATCAATGGAAAATATCAGCAGAAAAGCAATAGCACGAAGACTTTACCCTAATGGGTATATTAAAGAGTTATATCATTATAAAGATATAACCAAAGAAGAATATGCAACACTGTGCCAACAACGAGTAGAGATGTTCGTTATTGGTAACAAACGAATTATGAATCCTATAGACGCGTTAGATCAAGAATCTTACTTTCTATGGATAAAGAACAGAGAAGAAACAATAGTAGCTTGTGTGCGAATAATTCCCCCACATCTAGCAGACGTTATGTATGACAGACAGTACTCTATCTGGGATAAAGGCTGGATTAACGATGGCAGGTGTCATTTATTTCCAGTACAAAATAATCAAGATAAGCCCTGTTTATGGACTCCAGAATGGGGTACTATTATACAAGGATGCGAACATGCAATCATGGACTTATACGAACCAGGCCATCTATATGTAAACTTTTTTAAAGATCAAATGCCAGGACTAAAGTATCTAGGTACTCAAAAAGATAAGTACGGATATGATGGGTGGCAGTGGGTGTGGGAGCCAATTCCCCAAAAGGATGTAAAACACATTTTAAGGAAATTCATTGAATCGCAGACTAAACAGAAGCATAAAACAAAGAGCCCGGGCACAACGTAGAATATGGGGGATGATGGAGAATAAATTAAGCGATAGAGTAGACAGATGGGAAGACTTGATCTTCCCTGTTTACGTTATACATAGTGAAAATGTAGAAACGATAGATGGTATTCTATGGCTTGATAATCAAGTATTGGATGATAAAAATATGCTAGGAGAGACTCTAGGCATACGAAGAATACAGACTCCTATGAAGAATTTATACCCTTTAAGGTATCAAATACAAGATATTGTAGGAATGAGTCAACACAGAGCAAAGTTCTTTGTTGATAGTAGAGGTAGAGTAATAGCGTATGAAAAAACTGAAACATGTAAAATACACTACCATAAAATAACAAAACGCGTCCGAAAAGAAGTAGCAACTTTAATAAAGTTAAAAAATATAGATAGGGCATTTGCTGTAAAAACTCCTCCTAGTGAGGATGCGGCATGGGCAGGAGTAATATACCGAAACGGACACCCCTGGGAAATTCGTGATTTTAGAGTTATGGAGGGGAAGAGTACTTGGTGTAAGATATGACAACAAAAAATGATATAACAGGCGATAGTATACAAACTAAACCGCCAAGCAAGGCTTACTCAGATAACTGGGATAAGATATTTAGGAGAAAAATGGACGTAATAATATATGGAAAAGATAACTGTCATTATTGTGAAATGGCTCAAAAGCTGTGCTCACAAAAGAGAGTAGATTTCCAATACAAAAAACTTGGAAGAGACTTTGACGCACTAGAAATGGCAAAAGAATTTCCTAATGCAAGAACATTCCCTCAGATTATATTTAAGGGAGAGAAAATTGGTGGTTACACCGAACTGGAAAAACAATGGACATAAATAAAATTATTGACAAAATGAAGGATAATATTGTATTAGTAGAGTACACAAGTCTTATTTCTGGCACTAAAAAGTTGCGAGAAATGACACTCAGCTACGACTTTATACCTAAAGCTGCTCAAATTTTTAAAAATTTACCCACTGGAGATAAGATGATTGCATTTGACTTAGAGTTTAATAGATGGGACGATATCGACCCTGAAACTATCCTTAGTTGGAAAGTAATGCAACAAGATTTTAAACAAATCCAAAAAGACCTAACAGAGCTAAACTCGGATGGTGATTAAATGTGTGGTTTTATAGGCACAACTAATAAGCCTTTAGCAGAGTTAATGTTAAGAAAACAAGAGCATCGCGGTCCGGATGCTCTTTCTTTCTGGGGAGATGAAAAGATAAAGCTCGGTCATGCTTTGCTAGATATAACAGGGGCAAAGCAAATGCAGCCTATTACTACCGAAAAAGGTAACATAGTAATGTTAAATGGAGAGATGTATGACTCCAGGATAGCTAATGATACTGTATGGTTAGGTAAGATGTTGGATAAGTACGGGCTCTCTGTATTAGAGTGGACTGATTGGCATGGTAGTATTATGTACTATATGCCTACACAAAACAAATTAGTTCTAGTTAGAGATCAGTTTGGAACAAAGCCATTATGGTGGGGTTTTGATGGTAAGCACTTTGAGTTTAGTACAAGTTGTAAGTCTTTTCTTTACAAAAAGTTAAATATAAATGAAAGAAAGTTTGGCTCTCTGGGAGATGAGTGTATCTGGAAAGGATATCACAAAGTTGAAGCAGGTGGCGTACTAGAATTTGATACCAATACTTGGCGTCTTACTAGAAATAACTTATGGAATTGGTTTATACTTAGAAAGAAAACTTTTGATGCTGCAGAGTTTATATATGAAACTAAACAATCTATCTTAAAAGTAGCAAATCATGGTAACTCTACCAATAAACATGCAATATTTCTAAGTGGCGGGTTCGACAGCCAGCTAGTAGCATCTATATGCCGTGAAAGTACTAAGGATATCACGCTTTTCACTTGCGGTTATAGTAATGAAAAAGGAAACAGTCATGAACACATGGGTTTCCAAAATGAGTCTATGATGGCTAAAAAATCTTCTGAATTGTGGGGAAGAGAACTAATTAAGGTAAACCTAGGAAGGGATCAAAGAATAGCTCTTGGTAAAACTTGGTTGGCAGGTACACACTATGCGTGGTCTGACCACAATAGACAAGCTCCTAGATATTTACTAGCAAGAGCAGCCGCAGAGCATGGCTGTAAAGTAGTACTTACAGGAGATAGTGGAGACGAACTATACTCAGGATATTTACATCACGATAAGCGTTTTAATGAAGAATATTGTTTAAAAATGATAGAAGATATGAGAAAGATGAGATGGTTTCCTCAAAATATGTTAGATCAAGGCGACCCTATGGGTATGAGTCTTTTTATAGACTTGCTTACATCTTCTGAGCAAAACATCTTAGCAACTGACCAAACCGTTGGGTTATTTGGAATGGAGGCTAGAATACCTTTACTTACTCAGCGATACGTACACTACGTATTAGGTATTCCTACAAAAACAAGATTTAAACAGTTACAGGGTCTTGACCTTGGAACTACAAAGTATTTAATGAGGGAAGTAATGAAAGATTATATACCCAAACATGTACTAGAAAGAAAACAGAAAACAGGATGGAGCTCCCCATGGGATAATAACCACCCCCAGCAGTCAATGCGTTGGAGAGACGAAGATCTTGAATTATTGAAAAGGCTTGGTGCATGAAGGCTGTAATAAGTAACAGAATACAAATACAGGGAGATTCTAAATTCCTTGGTTTGCTCGAACAGGAGTTAACTTATACTCTGCCTCCTCGTATGCCCCAAGACCCACCCATGATAATTAAAACAATTCGCCCTTTAAAAGAGGGTTTGGTGTCCATACCTGTCGGAAGGATGGATCTAATACCAGAGGACTACGAAATTATTGATAAACGCGTACATGCGCCGACGAAGTTTCCCGAATTTAAGTTCAAGTTACGTGAGTCCCAGCAGGTGGTTTACGACTCAGTGGATGACAATAGTATAATTAACGCTTGGGTAAGTTGGGGAAAGACTTTTACAGGTCTTTCTATAGCTGCCAAGCTTGGCCAGAAAACATTAGTAGTAACACACACAACAAACCTACGTAATCAGTGGGAAAAAGAGGTACAAAAATGCTTCGGAATAAAAGCAGGGAGAATCGGCAGTGGGGAGTTCAACACCTCGTCTCCGATAGTAGTGGGGAACATTCAGAGTTTATACCGCAGGATAGACGAGATAAAACGTTTATTCGGGACAGTAATTTTGGACGAGATGCATCATGTTTCAAGCCCGACATTCACCCGAATAGTAGACGAGATGCCTTGCCGTTTCAAAGTGGGCCTTACTGGAACTCTGGAAAGAAAGGACGGGAGGCATGTAGTTTTCAGAGACTACTTTGGGCAGAACGTGCTAAAGCCACCTAAAGAAAATTACATGATTCCAGAAATAGATTGTATCAAAAGTGACGTGCGATTCCTTGATGGATCGTTTACTCCTTGGGCTGAAAGAATCAATCATCTAGCAACGAATGAAGAATATATACATAGTGTTGCTCTGATTGCGTCTACATATGCCGCGGAAGGTCATAAGGTACTAGTAGTATCGGATAGAGTCTCATTTCTTAAAGTGTGTCAACGATTAGTTGGCGAAAATGCAGTCTGCATAACTGGGGATATGGATTTTGCAGAAAGAGAAGATACTATGAGGAGAGTAGGTGCTGACAAAAATATTTTGTTTGGTACTCAGTCAATTTTCTCAGAGGGTATCTCTTTAGATGTACTAAGTTGTTTAGTACTGGCTACCCCAGTAAATAATGAGCCATTACTTACACAGTTAATTGGTAGAGTTATTCGTAAGAAAGAGGGCAAGATACAACCAAAAATCGTAGATATACATTTGTTAGGGAAGACTGCTAGTAGGCAGGCTAATGCACGAATGGGATATTATGTAAAACAAGATTATAAGATAAACATCAAGTAATCAGAAACTTTATTTGAATTAAATACATGGAAAAAATAGTTCTTGACAACCCCTCAAAAAATTGGTATAATATATGATATATTTTGACTGGAAGAAGATTTTAGAAGCAAGCCATGGCAATGTTGGTGACATCATAACCATACTAAGGATCTTGACTTATAAGATGACTCCTAAAAATTATTATGATAAGACTTTTAAGTTTTATGAAAAAAGCTTTCATGGTAGCAGCTATCTGGTTAACCCAGTTGCTCTACTTGAAAAAGGGCGTGCCTTTAGCGATAAAGAGGTTGCGGAGTATGTAGGTGTTGCTTCATTCCGTAATTCTTTCGAGTACGCAAAAACAAAAGACACCACACTAGACCTCATTTTCTGTCAAGTTAGTGAGGACATTATAACCAAAAACAGACTGCTCGAGATTAGAGATGGAAAGGTTCATTTCAAATACGAGGAGACATTATAGGAGATTATTATGGCTATTGGCTTTAATACAACTAAGGGCTCAGCCCAAAAATCCAAGATTGAAACTTACAATTTTGGTAACAAAGAAGATCATCACATTCGTTTAGTTGGTGATCTATTACCTAGATACGTTTACTGGATCAAGGGAGAGAATAACAAGAACATTCCTATGGAGTGTTTATCTTTCGACAGAAACTCAGAAACGTTTAACAATATCGAGCATGACCATGTTCGTGATTTCTTCCCAGACCTAAAATGCGGTTGGGCTTATGCAGTCCAAGGGATTGACTACTCTGATAAAAGTATCAAAGTTGTTAATCTAAAAAGGAAACTTTTTGACCAAATTTTAGTAGCAATGGAAGAACTAGGAAATCCTACAGACCAGACTACTGGCTGGGATATTTACTTCAAGAGATTGAAGACAGGCCCACAAGTGTTTAATGTTGAGTATCAACTAGCAATGCTTAAGTGTAAGCCTAGAGCTTTAGAAGATTGGGAACAAGAACTAGTCAAAGACCTTAAGTCTATGGACGACGTTCTTCCAAGACCTACAGCTGACGCGCAACTTGAGTTGCTAAAGAAAGTTCAGGGTGCAGACTCTGACGAAGCTGTAGATGAGGAGTTTGACGTATCATGATTGGAGTAGGAGAAAAATTTCCAGCATTTGCACTTAATGGTGTAGATGCAGACAACGAGTTCGTTGTAGCTAGCGTAACTGAGACTTACGAGCCTCTGAGACACGACTGGAGTGTAATTTATTTCTACCCAAAAGATTTTACGTTTATCTGCCCTACTGAAATCCAAGCTATGGATATATTAGTAGATCATGCAAATGTAATCGGTATTTCAGGAGATAATGAGTTCTGTAAATTGGCTTGGAAAGAGTCTAATGAACTTATTGGAAATATTCAACATACACTAGCAGCTGACTGTGGTTTGTATTTTTCTGAACAGTTAGGTATTATTGACGAAGATGAGGGAGTATGCTTACGAGCTACTTATATCATTGATGCCGATAATATCATTCAGCACGTATCAGTTAATGCTTTAGACACAGGCAGAAATGCTGATGAAGTTCTTAGAACTTTAGAGGCACTTAAAGCTGGTGGACTTACAGGGTGTTCTTGGACACCAGGAGAAGACTTCGTAGCATGATTTTATACACAGCCGACTGGCACATTAAACTTGGACAGAAGAACGTACCTGTAGATTGGGCGACCGATCGATACGCTAGGTTCTTTAAACAGGTCAATGAGTTAGAACAAGACTGTGAATTGCACATCATTGGTGGGGATTTGTTTGACCGAATCCCCTCTATGGATGAACTTACTCTTTACTTTGATTTTATCAGAGGAGTAACCATTCCTACTATTATTTATGATGGAAATCATGAAGCTACTAGGAAGAACAAGACTTTCTTTACTAACCTAAAGAAAGCAACTTCGGATGTCAATGCATTAGTAGAAGTAATCGACTCTACTTATATAGAAGATGACTGGGCTATCTTACCCTATGCTGATTTGCATCGCAAAAACAGTATAGAATCGATAGACTCCAGGATTCTCTTTACCCATGTCAGAGGTGAAATACCTCCCCATGTAATGCCCGAAGTAGACTTAGATAGGTTTGACAAATTTGATACTGTATTTGCTGGAGATTTACACGCACACGAGAATACTCAACGTAATATTGTTTATCCCGGCAGTCCTATGACAACATCTTTTCACAGAAATAGAGTAAAGACAGGTGCTTTACTTATAGATGATGATTGGTCTTGGACATGGCACGAATTTGACTTACCACAGCTAATTAGAAAGACTGTATCAAGCCCAGACGAGATGATACAGACTGATTTTGACCACACAATCTATGAGATAGAAGGTGATGTGCAAGATTTAGCTAAGATTAAGAACTCAGAACTTTTGGACAAGAAAGTTGTAAAACGACAGGTAGAAGCTACTTTATCTCTTACTTCTGATATGTCCATGAGTGATGAACTTGTAGTATACTTACAAGATATACTAAATTTAGAAGAAGATAAGATTAAACCAATTATAGGAGTGTACAATGATTATTCTACAGAAGTTAGCTTGGGATAACTGTTTCTCCTATGGGTCAAACAATGAAATCAATCTTGCAGAAGCAAATTTAACACAGCTAGTAGGCACAAATGGAGTAGGTAAATCGTCTATTCCACTAATTCTTGAAGAAGTATTATTCAACAAGAATAGTAAGAATGTGAAGAAAGCTGATATTGCTAATAGATATGTAAACCAAGGCTATGATATTAGCCTTGACTTTACAGTGGATGATGATGTCTACAACATCACTGTTCATAGGCGTGCAACTTTAAAGTGTAAACTAACTAAGAATGGTGAAGATATAAGTAGCCATACTGCTAGCAATACCTATAAGACTTTGGGAGAGGTCTTAGGTACTGACTTTAAAACATTTACACAACTTGTCTATCAAAATACTAATACAAGTTTACAGTTCTTAACCGCAACAGATACTAATCGTAAGAAGTTCTTAATTGATTTATTAAAACTTGACGATTATGTTGCGTTTTTTGAGGTCTTTAAAGAAGGAGTAAGGGTTGCAACTCAGGAAGTTACATCACTAACTGCAAAAACTGAAACAATTGTTAAATGGTTAACAGACAACAAATTAGAGACTACTAGTGTATATTCCAAAGTGGATTTACCAAAAATCTCGGATAAAGATGAACAAACTTTACGTCAGTTATTAGTAGACTTTGAAAATATCTCTGAGAAAAATAAAAAAATTAACACCAATAATAATCTCAAAGACGCGTTAAAGTCTATAGATATACAATCTTTTAGAGATGACTTACGTCTTTACCCTGAGGTAACAGATACTAGTTCGGTTATTGGTGCGATTGGTGCTTGGAAATCAGAACTTACTCATGAAATAAAGATGCGTGATAAGTATGAGAATCTAAGAAATGCAGACGATCAAGAGTGTCCTACTTGTTCGCAGACTATTGACTTATCATTTATTGATACTGAATACAAGTCTCACGATAAAAGGGCTATGAGTTGTTCCAAGTTTATGAAGGAAGAACAAGAAAAACTAGAGAGTTTAGAAAATGAAAATAAAATACATAGGAGTGCAGCCAAAGGAGTCAGAGACTGGGAACAGCTCTTCAACTCTATTGACTCTGGACTCCCAGCGACAGTTAGCGATCCAGAAAGAATCAGAGACAGTATTACAGCGCTTAAAGCGCAAGTTCAGATGGCTCGTGAAGAGCTGGAAGAAGTAGCCCAAGAAAATGAAAGAAGAGAAAGACACAATACAAGAATTGAGATTATACAAGAACAAACTACTCAGTTTGAAAAAGAGCTTGGTGATATTATCAGCCAACTCAGCAGTATTGAAGATAAACTTTCAATTCTCGAAATACTTAAAAAAGCGTTTAGTACAAATGGCCTACTCGCCTACAAAATCGAGTCCCTTGTCAAAGAACTAGAGTCCTTGACAAATGAGTACTTGGCAGAGTTTAGCGACGGTCGTTTTAGTATCAATTTCGTAGTAGAAAATGATAAACTTAATGTAGAAGTTACTGATACTGGTAAGCTTATTGACATTTTAGCACTATCTAGTGGCGAGCTTGCAAGAGTAAATATTGCTACACTAGTTGCAATACGAAAACTTATGACATCTATTAGTAGAAGTCAAATCAATGTGCTATTTCTTGATGAAGTTAATCAAGCACTTGACGAGCAAGGAAAGGAGAAGGTCGTAGAGATCCTTCTAAAAGAAGAAACACTTAACACTTATCTAGTTTCTCATGGTTGGACACATCCATTGTTAGAGAAGATAGAAATTGTTAAAGATGACAATATAAGTCATTTGGAGTAAATTATGTCTAATAACGGAGACACATTTTGGCTACATATATGCCCACATAAGTCTGAGTTCAGGGAGTATATCCCAACTGGAGTAACTTGTCCGACTTGTGACTGGGAAGAATTGACTAATGTTGAAAAAACAAAGATATTGCAGAAAGAATATATTGAGAGGTTAGAAGAAGATAATGATTACTAGAGACATAGACGAAGTATTCAGAATTATAGAAGATGTACTAGGTTTAGATAAAGGTACTGTCACAGTAGGTGCAGATCTTGTAGAGCTTGGCGCAGATAGTTTGGATATCGTGGATATAGTATTACAGTTGGAAGATGAGTTCAAAATTGATATAGATGACATGGCAATAGTCGACTTAAAATTACACAATACCGATAACTTAATTAAATATATCGATACTTGTGGTAAATAGTAGGCAGAAAGGCGCGAAAGCCGAGGCACTAGTTGCCAATATGTTAACGAGACATACCCAACTACCTTTCGTGGGCACTCCAGGCTCAGGTAGTGGGAAAATAAAAGGAGATCTTTATCTTACACATAAGATAAACAAGTTCCTAATCGAGGTAAAATTTTACAAGGACGACGCACTTACTACTAAAATATTTACCAACAAAAGTAATAATTTTGTGCAATGGTGGGCTAAGGCAAGACAACAAGCAGAGCTATGTAATCAAGAACCTCTGCTGTTCTTCAAGGCCAACCATGCACAATTTTTTGTATCAACCGTTCGGAAACCTCAAAAGTTAGAACAGTATATGCATCTGCCTTGGCTTGATGCTTATATATGCCTAGCCGAGAGGTGGCTGACACTAGAAAAACAGGAATGGACACATGGCGATAGAGTTTACGAGCCTTGGAAACCCTCCAACTCCTAACGGTAATCTGTTAGTAGTTGATGGGCTTAACTTGGCGTTTAGATGGAAACATCAAAAGAAAGAGTTCTTCAAAGTAGAATATCTCAGGACTATAGAAAGTCTTGCGAAATCTTACGATTGCGGAGAAATAGTAGTACTTGGCGATGGTGGTAGTGATTACCGAAAGACTATCGACCCAGAGTACAAAGCAAACCGTAAAGAACGGTATGCAGACCAAACAGAAGAAGAAAAACAAGAGTTTTTGAATTTTCTCGGAGAATTTCAGAAATGTATTGATTTATGCAACGAAAAAGGTTATCTCACTATTAAGTATAATGGTGTAGAGGCTGATGACATTGCAGCAGTTATAGCTCTTGCTAGAGAAGATATAGGTATACAGGATATTTGGATGGTAAGTTCAGATAAAGACTGGGATCTTCTAATAACCGAGAACATATCACGGTTCTCTACCGTAACAAGAAAAGAGACAACAATGGGTAATTGGGACGAGCATTACGACTTTCACCCAGATATGTACTTAACTTTTAAGTGCTTAACTGGAGATAAAGGAGATAACGTTCCAGGAGTAAATGGAATAGGCCCTAAGCGCGCTAGTAGTCTGATAGCAGACCACGGAGATGTATTTGATCTAATGAATCAACTCCCTATACAAAGCAAGTATAAATTCATGCAAAACTTAAACGAGTTTGGTGCAGAGAATCTTGCTAAGAATATAGAGTTAATGGATTTAACATACGACCCAGATGCAGCAGTGCTTGGCCACAGTAAAGAAATTATAGGATTAGTTAAAGATTATGTCAGTTAAAGTAGATTTTAGTAAAGACGCCTTACTTGATGAGTTTGCAATAGCAACTCTCAAGGATAGGTATATGATACCGGGCGAAGATTCCCCACAGGAGGCATTTGCCCGAGCATGTACAGCGTTTGCTGACGATGACGCCCATGCACAGAGGCTATATGATTATGTAAGTAATCTATGGTTTATGTTTGCTACACCCGTACTATCTAATGGTGGAACGGCTCGTGGCTTGCCTATTAGTTGTTTTCTTAACTATGTTGAGGACAGTAGAGAAGGTATAACAGACCATTACACAGAAAATGCCTATTTATCATCGTTTGGCGGTGGTATTGGTGGACACTGGAGTGATGTTCGTGCGCAAGGTACAAAAACTTCTAAGGGAAGTGAGAGTACTGGAGTGATACCTTTTCTCAAAGTAGTAGATGCGGAAATGTTAGCATTTTCACAAGGTATAACGCGAAGGGGTAGTTATGCAGCTTATCTACATATGAGCCACCCCGAAATTGAGGAATTTTTAGATGTCAGAAAACCTACAGGTGGCGACACTAACCGGAAGAGTATTAACCTTCATCACGGTGTCGTGGTTCCTGATGCCTTTATGGAACTCATACACTCCGCCACTAAATATCCTGATTTTGACGATAGCTGGGCTCTTGTGGATCCCCACACGAGGCAAGTAAAGAAATCAGTTAGTGCAAGAGCGCTCTGGGTCAAACTATTGCAAAATAGAATGGAGACAGGAG
>Ga0206125_10001845_pt1 | contig 23651 bp, 23 predicted proteins | sample Helgoland_Spring_4_FD_148598 | JGI IMG/M metagenome (GOLD analysis project Ga0206125, IMG submission 148598) | Pelagic subsurface seawater microbial communities from Kabeltonne, Helgoland, North Sea - Helgoland_Spring_Bloom_20160331_1 | ecosystem: Environmental > Aquatic > Marine > Epipelagic ... | reverse complement strand
GATTAATAGCTGTAATTCCTTTTTCATTTGCGATTCTAATTTTTTCTGGATCAAAATCAAAACCTATCACATTACATCCATTTGCTAATAGTAATTCTGCAGTAATGAGTCCTATTAAGCCAAGACCAACAACTACAATTGTTTCTCCAAATGTAGGTTGTAATAATCTAATTCCCTGAAGACCAATTGCTCCTACAACTGTAAAAGCAGCTTCTTCATCTGTCACATTATCCGGAATTTTTGCAACTAAATTTTTGGGAATACAAACAAATTCTGCGTGATTTCCATTTGATGCAACTCTATCTCCAATAGAAAATTCTGTAACTCCTTTACCGACAGCAACAACCTTACCGACATTACAATATCCAAGAGGTAGCGGTTGACCAAGTTTATTGAAAACAGCCTCCATCGTTGGACGTAAACCATCTGTCTTAATCTTATCTAATACCATTTTAACCTTGTCTGGCTGTTGTTTTGCTTTCTGAATAAAGTTTGCTTTACCAAAATCGACTAACATTCTCTCAGTTCCTAATGAAACTAATGTTCTTGTAGTTTGAATAAGAACGCTTCCAGATTTTACTCTTGGCACAGGTACTTCTTCTAAAATTGTATCTCCTTTTTTAAGATCTTGTATTATCTGTTTCATATTTTTTATTAATAAATAGGCTTTCTTTCTTCTCTGTTTGGATAACTTATCAATACTGCTTTATATTTACCTTTAAATACAAAAAGACTCCCCGCAGCTGCACCTATAATTTTAAATTTACTAATTAAATCTTTTATATGTTGTATGCTACCAGCACCCCCCATAACTGTAATAGGCATGCTACATTTTTCTCTTATACTTTCTATTAAAGGCAAATCATATCCTTGCATCAAACCATCATTATCAATTGAGTTTATAACAATTTCACCTATACCAATTTCTTCTAATTTTGAAATTAAATCATTTAATTTCCAGTTACTTTTTTTAGTTCCGTTATGAGTATAAATGTCGTAACCTCCAAAGATTTTTTTCTTTTTCACATCTAGCACAACAACAACACTCTGATTTCCTATAATATCACCAATTTCTTGACATAAATTTATATTAGTTAAAGCTGAGTATGATAATGCTATTTTTTCTGCTCCAAGACTTATAATTTTTACAGCTTGTTCGACAGTAGTAATCCCCCCCCCATAACAAAATGGCATTCTACACTCATCTGCTAAGTTTTTAATCATTTTTAAATTTGGACCTCTATTCTCTTTGGTAGCGTCAATATCTAAAACTATTAATTCATCTACTTCTTTTTCATTAAAAATTTTAACAGCATTAATTGGATCACCAACATATTTTGGATCTTTGAAATTAACAGTTTTAACTAGGCCTTTGTTCTGAATTAATAGGCACGGAATAATTCTTGATCTTAACATATTTATAATTGAGCAAAATTTTTAAATAATAACACACCGTTTCCATGGCTTTTTTCTGGATGAAATTGAGTTCCAATTATGTGATCTGAATAGATAGCAGATGTAAAATCAATACTATAATTTGAAGTTGTCAATATATTATCTTCACTCTCACATTCAAAATAAAAGCTATGCACAAAGTAAAAACCAAATTCATTATCTATCCCTTTAAATAATCTATGATTTTGAATATCTTTAATTGTGTTCCACCCCATATGTGGTAATTTGGGCTTAGATTCAATTTTATTTATATTGAATTTTTTTACTATTCCTGGAATCCAACCCAGACCTGGCAAATCACCTTCATCACTTCCAAAACCCATTACCTGGAGACCAACACAAATCCCTAAAATTGGAACTTTATTAATCAATACTAAATTATTTAATTCATCCCTTAGCCCAGAATCAATCAATTGTTTCATTGTTGCATCAAATGCACCAACACCAGGCAAAATAAGTTTATCTGCTTTTTTTAAATCATCTTTATCGTTGATTACTTTATAATCTATATTTAAATTTTTATATATAGTCGCAATAGCCTGAACATTGCCAGAACCATAATCAATTATTCCTATCATCTTTTTCCCCCCTTTTCTAAACCAAGAAGACGCATTACTTTAGCGCCAATATTATATATATATTCTTGAGACTTGTAATCTTTATAAGTTTTGTTTGGAGCATCCATATAGGATTGTAATTCTTGTTTAGAAATCCCAAGTTTAGTCGCTATATATTCAAAATCTTGATGAATTGTTTTAGGATCATAAGCAGGAGACTTCAGTTTCTCAAGTGCTTGATCTCTTGTTATCTGATTAGTTAAAATTAAACTGGAATACTGTACTTTTCTTGTGTCATAGCCAAATTTTTTAGGTAACCAATAACTTTCATAGAATCTTGTAAATCTTGATTCAAAATGCTTTTGTGGATATTTTTGATATCCGAATTTATCTTCCAAAAGTTGCATAGCTTCATCTTTGTCGTATGGAAAAAAATCTAAAGGTCTAATTAATTTTATTTTTTTAAAGTATGGTAAAAAAACCTTGTGCCATAGAATATTTGTTACGGGGTAATCTTTAAGTTTTCCTGTTCCATGTTTTTTGTAGATATCTTTAAGTTGAATAGAATCAGTCTGATAGTACATCCATTCTAGAGGGTTTCTAACACATTCTGTTGAGTAATTTCCACCAGTTAAAATATATTTAATATTATGCTTTGATGCAAACTTATACATAGTCGCAAAAAATGAATGATCTTGTGGGGTATCAATATGTGAAACTCCGGATTTAAAAAAAGCCAACTGTAAATCTTTAATTTCCTCCCAATTGATTACTTCTGTATATAAATCTAGACCAAGACCATCAACAAGTCTTTCAATATTATTAACGGCAATTTGAGAATTCCATCCAGCATCAACATGAAATACCAAAGGGCGCAAACCATACTTCTTAACCATAATATATAATAGATACGAACTGTCAATTCCACCACTCATACCCATTAAGCAATCAAAATCTTTACCCTCTCCTTCTTTTTTTATTTTTGTAACAATCTCTTTTAAAGCTCTATCGCCCCTTTCATCTGTATGCCATTTTGGTAATATATCTGAGTGAAAAGTATTACAATGATCACAAACACCTTTTTCATCAAAGATAATTTTTGAATCTGTAGTATCCATTACACATTTAGTACATCTTTGATATTCTCTATTCATTTATTTTATATTTTGGAGCTTTTAACTTTATTATTTTAATAATTTTTTATATTCATTTAAAAAAACAACAGGTTCTTTAATGTGTTTAGCTAACCTTTTAAGATGTGACTCTTCAAGCTCCCACCATTTGCTATCCAACAGGCCCGAAATAATATCACTATTAAATCTCATTTTTAAAAATTTAGCTGGACAACCCCCAACTATTGTATATGGTTCAACATCTTTTGTAACTACACTTCCCATCCCTATTATTGAGCCATGACCAATTTTGACACCACTTTTAATAATAGAATTAATACCTATCCATACATCATTGCCAATTAAAGTTCTATCTAGGGTTTTTCTATCAAATTCAGAAAATTTAGCTTTAACACTATCTTTGCCAGAATAAAAAACTGGCGACCCTCCAACCCAATCAAATGGATGGGTAGCAGGGCCAATTATTACATTATCTGCAATTGAACAGAATGAACCAATATCAGAATTATAAATTTGACAATCATAGCCACAGAAAGAATGTTTATCAAATGTAGAATTAAGCACATGGCTGCCAGGTTCAATTTTAGAAGTTGGATGAATTATAGAATTTTTAACCGATTTACCTCTTATTTTTTTTAATATTTTAGACCAATAATACTCGAAATTTTTTATCATATTTTTTAATAATTACTTAAATCTATTTTGGTAGTATTACTTAAATTAATAGAGTCAATAAAACCATTTACCATATTTTCATTAGTACAAAAACTATTATAGTATATTTTTGAATTTTTACTCATTTCAATGATTAACTTTTTATTATTACACAAATTTAAAATAATATCACTAAGGTTTTTTTTATGTGAATCAAAAAGAAAACCGTTAAATCCATCGATTATATTATATATTTCTCCTCCTGTGATGGCATGCTTGTGAGTTATAAATGGAACACCAAATCCAAGACTTTGTAAAACACTCAATCCAGCTTGCATTGGAGAAACTTCACAAATTGCTTTATTATAAAATTTACTTAAGATTTGTTTATTCTCGATTCTACCATGAAAAATTATATTTTCATTTAAGTTAGCAATGCCTTTTAAATATTCCATTTGATCTCCACTACCAATAATATCAAGCGTAACATGGGGTATTAATTTATGTATTTTAATGAAAGACATAATTAATAGATTAATTCTTTTTCTACTATTTAGGGAGCCTACAACAAGAATTTTATTTCGTTTTTCATTAAAATCAGAAAGGTTTTGATCTACATGGATAGTGTTGTTAGCGACGAAACATATATTTTTTTTGATACCAGATTTTACAAATTCATTTTTTGTTTTTTGATGATAAAAAATATTTGAAAATGCTTTTTTTGCTAACATTACTCTAAGTTGATTTGATATTTTAGAATTTGTAAACCAATTACCCCATAATATCAATTTATGTTTTTTATAGTTAAACAAAAAAAATAAAATTGAGGAAATCCATCTCAGATCAGACAAAATAATATAGTAATCATATCCTTCAGTAAATTTAAAAAGGGATGGTCTAACAATGAATGGCCCTATTTTATATTTAGTAATTATTATTTCCTTAAACTTGATATTTGAGTGTTTTTCTTCAAACGACGTAAAGCCTGAGTGAAGAACAGTTAAATCAAATTTATTAGATAGAGAATTAAAAAAATCAGTTCTGTAGTGGTGGTGATAAGGATATATTATTAAAACTTTTTTCATTTGCTATTTTTTAATTCTAAATCTGTTTTAAAAAAATATAGCCCAGATAATATTAAACTAAATAAAAACATAAAAATTGTATCCAGATATACAACATAAAATATACTGTAAACTTGAAAAACAAAAAACACGATTAAGAGTTGAATTATAAAATGAGACTTAAAAATATGTTTATTTCTTAATCTATTTTTAAGTCTCTTAAAAATTATATATTGTAAATACGAATATAGACTTAGTCCAATTAATCCAAAATTAGCAAAAACCTCAGTAAAAGTATTATGAGAAAAGCTGCCAAATTCATATCTCTTTGGAACGACTGAGTAATTTCCTGCACCTACTCCAAAAACGGGGTTTTGTAATCCAATTTCAATAGCTTTTCTGGCGTGAAACTGTCTTGGTGACTCTACAGTTTCTAGATCTTCGAAACGTTGAAAAAGCAACTGATCTAGAAGATTGTCTGTAAAAAATATATATGTGCTTAAAATAACTAATAAAAAAAACAGTAAAGAAAATAAGATTTTAAATTTTGATTTGCCTGATTTAAAGATATCAAAGGAGTAACTTAATACAGAAATAAGAATTGTAATAATAAAAGTGGCTCTACTAGCATTTACAATTCCAAAAAAAAAGGATATTAAAATTAAACAAATTATACCTATTCTTATAACTAAATTATTTTTTATAGATTTTAAAATGAATAATGAACTAATTCCAATAAATGAAAAATAACCGTAATAATTTGGGTCCATTAAACTTTCATCTCGATCGATTAAACTTAGATTTACTTCACCAAAAATTATAGTAAAAAATAATAAAATTGGTATTAAAGAAGCAGTAACTAATAAAGTTTTATATAATCGTAATGAAGAAGATCCTATTGAAAAAATAGAGATTGAAAAAAATAGCACAATAAGACCTTTAAATGCCGATTCAACTGCAATTGAAGTATTTAAAGAATAACTTATTGACATCAAACTAAGTAAAGTAAATATTATATATATTAATAATGGCTTTGAGTTCATTAACCTTCCAAATTTTTTTTTATTTAGAATAGTCGAAATTAAAAATCCAGCAGGTATAATTAAGGTCGTACTTATTCGTCCCAAGCCAAATTGTGGGAAAAAGTATACTACTACTAATACATAGATGAAAACAACTAATGGCATATTTAAATACTTTCAGATTTAAAAAATTTTTTAATCCAAATTTTGATACTTAGAATTTTAAAAATAATTGTTGTGTGTTCAAACTCATTATTATAATATTTGTCGAGTAAATTTTTCAAATCATTATGATTAAATATTTTGCACGATAAAGATTTATCATATAAAATTTTTTTAATTTCTGGATCTGATTTAAGTATTGCATCAATGGGAGTTACAAATCCTAATTTTAAAGACGAATCATATATCTCTTTAGGTAGTAAATCTTTTAGAGATTCTCTAAGAATATACTTTCCTTTACTTTTAAAATGAAAGTATTCAAGTGGTATCTTATAACAAAACTCTACTAATCTATAATCAAGAAATGGAAAACGTGTTTCTATAGAGTTTGCCATAGAAAGTGCATCGCCATAATGTAATAAATTATATAAACCATTTTGATGCTGATTGATTAAAATATCATCATGGTGATTATTATTTGATAAACTTAAAGAATTAACTTCTTTAGTCAATATATTAGCCCTTAACATGGACATTTTATATTTAATTAAATAACTAGAGCTTATAAATGAATTAAAAATTGATTTAAACAAAAAAGTCAAGGAGTAATCTTTTTTATAATCTATTAATGTATTTTTAAATTTTAATAATTTAAATCTCAGTAAATATTTTTTTAAAATAATTGGAATCAAATTAATAATATAGCCACCTAGCATTTCATCAGCACCTTGGCCCTCTAATAAAACTTTATGTTTATTACTAACCTTGGAATATAAATTAAATGCTGAGACAGTAGCTGTAGAAGAATGGGGAGATTCCATTTCGTATATTACTTTTTTTAAATCAGTCAAGTAATTATTAAAATTTAATTTTAAATAAGTTGGGTTTATATTAAGTTTATCTTTTATTTGTTCCACAACTTTTGCTTCATTTAATTCTGCATCTTTTGAAAAAAATGATCGATCTAACTTAGAAAAACTAGTATTGTCAGAGTAAGATGTATAGGTGTCAACTTTTTCTTGTTTCAGATTATTACAAATTGCAACTACTGATGTTGAATCTAATCCTGATGTTATTGTTGAGGCCAACTTAACATCGCTTCGCATTCTAATTTTTACAGAATGTTTAAATATTTCTTTAAGTTTTTCTTTAGCAAGACCGAATGAAATATTAGTTCTCTTTTTGGGATAGTCCCAATATCTATAGATAGTACTCGACTTAAATTTATTTACTTTTAAATTATGTGATGGTGGTAATTTACATATTTCTGAAAACCATGTTTCTTCTAAACTATTAGATATTCCTTTATAATAATAACTTTTGACACTATTATAATTAATCTTCTTCAAGCTTGGAATATAATTTAATAATGGTTTGATCTGAGAAGAAAACATAAACATATTTTCGGAAATTGTATAATAAAATGGTTTTATTCCGAACCGATCTCTTGAACAGAAAAACTCATTTGTAATGTCATTGTATATAACAAATGACCACATTCCGTTAAATTTATTAACACATTCTTCTCCCCAAAATAGAAATGATTTTAAAACAACTTCAGTATCACCTTCAGTTAAAAAAGTGAAGCCATTATTGATAAGTTCATTTTTGAGCTCTACATAATTAAATATTTCACCATTAAAGGTTAAAAATAAATTTTTAAATACAAAAGGCTGATTATTTGATTCATCAAGATCAATTATAGATAGCCTAGAATGACCTAAAGCAACAGATCCATTAATATTAATAATATTTTGATTGTCTGGTCCTCTTTTATTTAAGAAATTTAAAGAACTTTTAAATAATTCTTTGTTAACCGACTCACAAGAAATTCCAATTATTCCACACATATATTTATTTTTCTGAAATATTCCTTAGAATTGAAATGTTATTATCAACAAATGATGAATAACTAAATCCTTCAACAATTTTTTTTCCTCTTAATGCAAACTCTTTAATTTTCAATTTGTCATTTATGAAACTAAAAATTGTATCAGAAAGACAATCTGAAGTATTATTATTAAGTAAATATCCACAATTATTCATTCTAAGTATTTCTGGAATACCACCTACTTTATTGGCTATAATTAAATTTCCAGTTGATAAACCTTCCCACAAAACATTTGGTAGACCTTCAGCACGGGATGGAATTAATAATATATTTGATTTTTGCATTTCATGAATAACTTGAGAATGATCAATAGCTCCTAATATATTAATTCTTATTTTTTTATTTTTTATTGAATTAATAAAGTCAGAAAGATCAGGAATTTCTGGACCACCAATATTAAAACAAACATTACAGTTTAATACTTTTGAATCTAGTAAATTAATTGCTTTTAACAACAATTCACCGCCTTTAATATCTTCTTTGTAAGGAAAACCGCCAAGATATAAAATTTGAATTTCATCACTTAAATGATAGTTAAAGTCAAAACTATCTATTCCTCTGTATAAAACACTATTATTTTTCAGTTGAGGAAAATAAGAAATGAAAATATTCTGAAGTGCACGTGATTCAAATCCATGGTGTGAACATTCATTAATACTAATTTTATAACTATTATTATTTATCAAGTATTTAATATCGTAGTTTAAATCATTACCAATGTACTGAATGAAATACGGTTTATTTATTCTCTTCGAAACAATATTTGCAGCTACAACAGTTGCCCCTCCACTTCCTTGTATAACATCAGCTGATATTTTCATAAAAGTTAGAATAAAATTAAATAATTTTCTAAATAAATAAATTTGTATTGAAGAATTAATGAATGGTATTATTAAAGAAAACTCTATAACATTAAGACCATTTAATAAGTTTCTTCTAACTAATTTTCTTTTAGGGTTAACCGATCTCAAGAAAAAAACTTCGACATCGTGTCCTTTATCTGCTAATGCTTTAGCGTATTTATCATTAAATCTACTTCTAGCAGGCTCTTTGATTGAGGGCAATCCAGTAACTACATAAATAATTTTCATTAAGTTTATTTAAAATTAGGTTGAAATTCAATTGTAAATTATTGCAATAATGACAACTATGCTTATTTAAATATTTTATAAATTGAATAAATAAATCTTATAATTTTTCTAATAACAATATTTCGAAAATATAGATTTAATAATAAATTCTTATTTTTAATCAGATTGATATTAAACACACTTGAACCAAAATTTTCATATTCAAGTAAAACAACAAAAAAATCATAATAATATTCTGAGTATACCAATTTTAATAAATTTTCGTCATCATTAAACTTTTTTAAAATAAATAATTTTATCTCTAATATTGACTGTAAAAAATTTATTCTAATCTCAAGCTTTTTATTATTACTGATAGAATTATTATGAATTCTGTATACAGATGTAATATCATCAATATATCCGATTTTTGAATTTTGAGCTACAAGTAAAATTATATAGTAATCAATAGTTTTGAATTTCCTAATTTGCTCAAGGTCATCTTCCAAGTGTTGAATAATTAAACTCTTATTAAATACTATTGTTACAGCTGTTATAAAATTTTCTCTAATTAGATCATTGTAGATTGACCCAAGTTGACATTTTATTGGAATAGAGTGTTTTAGTATCATTTTTCCACTCTCATTATTTAATAGTTGACAATTTGAAAACACAAGTCCACAATCATTATTTTCAAGAAAATCATATTGTTTTTGTAATTTATATAAGTCTATCCAGTAATCATCTCCCTCTAAAATGGCAATATATTTGCCTTGTGCTTTTTTTATTAGATCGGCATAATTATTAATTAATCCTATGTTTTTAGATCTTGGTTCAAGAATGATAATATCTGGATACTTTTGAGCATATCTTGAACAAATCTCCTTGGTATTGTCTGTTGAAAAATCATCACCAATTAAAATTTCATAATAAAAGTCTGTCTTTTGATTTAACGCAGACTGTATAGCTTTTTCAACATACATCTCTTGGTTAAATGTTGTTGTTATAATGCTCACTTCTATCTTATTCTTCATAAAAATAAATATCTATCATAAAGTGTTGTTGTTTAAAAAGGTGTCAATTGTCTTAGAATTGAGAAATCTCACATTTTTCTTAACTTTATAATCATTCCAATCCCACCACTTCAATTTCATCAATTTCTCTATATGAATTTCGCAAAATCTAAAACGAATAATTTTTCCAGGATTACCTCCAAAAATAGAATACGGAGGTACATCATTAACTATTATTGAACCAGCAGCTATTACAGCACCATGACCTATTGTAATCCCAGATAAAATAGTAACTCCCGTTCCAATCCAAACATCGTTACCAATTATTATGTCTCCGTTCGAATAAGGCATCCCGTCTTCATATTTACCGCTCATATCCCAATTAGCTCTAAATGGATATGTAGAAATCCATTCTAGAGGATGATTTCCGCCAGTAATAACAGTTATGTTCTTAGATAAGGAACAATATTTACCAATAATTATTTTTGACTCACTACCCTTATATGTATGAATATCAAGGTTGTTAATCCCATAAGTATGATTTCCAATTATTAGTTGTTTTTGTAATATTAAATCATTTATGATATTACGCTGTCTTAATCTAAAAGAGGATTTAACTAATTTATATATAAACTTTTGTATTATTTTTTTCATGATAGACTTATAACATTATCGATTGATTTTTTTATGTTGAGTGCTGATTCCTTAGAGTAAAAAGTAATATATTTTCTAATAAATAAAGCTTGATTTTTCAAAATTTTATTTCTGTAGTTAATATTATTTGTTACTTTTTCGAATTGACTTAAAAAGTCTTCAACACTTTTTGAAAAAAGAACTGCATCAGATTTATAGGCATCGTACATAATATCCTGATAAACATTTTGGTCATTAGAATCTACTAAGAAAACAATTTTTCTTCTAAACAAAGCATCAAATCCAGCACTACTAGAGTCAGAGATAAAATAATCTGATATTGATATTGTTCTTTCCAAAGAGATATCTTTATCAGATAATATTTTTATGGTTTTAGGTGTATTTTTAAAGATATAATCATCATCATTTGAAGGGTGAGGTCTACAAATCAATTCATATTTATTTGAAAACAATTTAGAAATTTCTTCCATATCACTAATCCATCTTTCCCGAATAATTCCTGTATTTAAAAAACAAATAACTAATTTTTCAGAATTGATTTTAAAATTATTTTTATCAATTTTTATCTGATTATTATTAGGCCCTAAATATTCCGTCATTCTTGTACATCCACATTCTAAAATAGCATTTCGATCCACACCATTTAAACTAAGTAATTTTGTATTATGTTTACCCCAAGAAATTATATAATCTGCATTTAAGGGAACAAATTCAATTAAAGATTTGACTCCAATTGCTCCGTGAATAAATGTAATTGATGGTAATTGAAACTTTCTAAAAGCGTTGCAATAAACTGCTCCAAATGGATATAAATCCCACATCGTTAAATAGCAAGATGGAGTATATTTTTTTATAAAAAAATCAGATTTAATACTACTGCTGATTTGATAAATAATATCATATAATATACGAAGTTTAAAAGAAAAGTAATTATGGCTATTATCTTCAATTTTAATTAATTTATAATAGTTAGCAAAGTTTAGTATTATATAAAATCTACTTTTAATCCATAAAAATAAATTGAAATTATAAGGCATTATAACATTATATTTCAATCTATATTTATTGTAAACTTTTAAATCCTCAGTTAAAATATAAAACTCATTTTTTTTATATGTCCTTGCTACAGTATGCCAAAACCCTTTTAATCTAGATTGATCTGAAATAGCCTCAATTATAATTTTATTTTTTAAATTAGTAAAAGGTTTAGTTAATAGAGACAATTTTATTAGTAAATAAAAATCTCTAAAAAAAAGCAAATAGATTATTTTTAGTAATTCATTTAAGATTTTAAATTTCTTTCTTTCAAAACTTAAATATGATTGAGTAAGATTAGCTGCAATAATTCTAGAAATAGAAATATTGTTAAAGAATTCATCTCTGAATTTAATTTGTAAATAATGCTTAAATTTTATATCTGGTCTAGTAATATATTTATCTTCCATAAACATTTTCTCTTTTCATTAAAATAAAAACATATATAGATATTAGAAAATTAAAAAGAAATGTGCTAATAGCTAAACCAATTGGCACTACTTGCATACCTAAACCTGAATCTTTTAGTAGAATAACAATTATCCAGAATACAAAAGCACAAATAACAGTACAAATAGCATAAGGAATTAAATCACCTAATACGGTAAGTACATCTTGTGGACCTCCTAAGCATCTAAAATAAATAACAAGAACCATCCATTTAGCAGCTGGAATTCCTGCTGTATACTTTGGTAGTACAAATTCAACAAATGGACCAACACATAAAACAATAATTACAAACAAAGGAATTAAACCAAGTGCTAATAATATTTGAGGTTTAAATGCTAAGTTTTTTAAACTATTAATGCTATTAGTTTGTCCATATCTATTAGCCATTCTTGGGTAGATAATTTGATAAATTGAAGTTGGCAAGACTGTTAAAGCTGTTGCCACTTGAATTGCGGGGACAAAATTTCCGATGGCCTCACTTCCAAAATATTTTAATATAAAGATCTTATCTAAACCTATAAAAACAACATACATGTAAGCAACAATAGCAATTGGAAAACCAGTTTTAAACAACCTTCTAAAAACACTCCAATTAATACCAAACTTAAATTTATGACTACTTAGATAATATAAAAATCCGACATAAACCAAAGTAATTAGTGCAGAACGAACTAACATTCCGTAATAATTATAATAATAAACTAATAAAATTGTAATAACCGCAGTGAAAACACTATAAAATTTAATTCTTGATAACTGTAAGAATTCATTATTAGTTCTATATGTGACCTCTTGCATTGTTGTAAGAGGGTAAACAGCCGAGAGAATTGTGGTAGATAAAAAAGCATATGCTAGTTTATAATTACCCAATATCAAAAAATATATGCTGATGATTAATATTATAAAAAATATTATAATAGAAATAATTAAAGCAAAGGATATAGAAGTATTTCTCATCTCTTTTGCTTCATCAAATTTTCCCTGACCTAAAACGTATGGTAAATCTCTATTTAATCCGTTATTTATTCCAATTAAAAATAGAGGAATAAAAGTCAATATAATCGAGGTACTAACAAAAATACCCATATCATCTGGGTCAACTAATCTTGCAACAATTAATCCAGTAATTCCCTGAGAAAACATCACAGCAAAATTTGCAGAAAAAAAACTCAAGAAAAGTTTCTTTAAATCTGGAGAAAAATTTATAGCTTTTTTCGAATGATTTAAGATCAAAATATTTTAATTAGATTTGATTTGATTGTTATAATTATATTTAATAACAAAAGTTATTTATATCCTCTTCCTATTAATATAAACTTATCTTTAAAATCATCATTTTCTTCATGTATTGTGTCTGGATATTCTTTAAAAGATTTTTTATCTGGATAATTATATTTATCATCAATATATTGGGGGATAGATTTAGTAAAAATCCATTTCCAGTTTTCGTCACGTTTCCAAAAATCAGGATTTCTAAAAAGGTCTAGCACAAACATAAAACCAGTTTTTGTTAAACCTAACCATTTTAAAAACATATTTAAATTTTCAGGCTCTTTTTGAATATATGTTAAAATTAATTTAGAACCTTTATCTTGGTTCATATGACCAAGACGAATTTCTCTAGCGACATGATCATTTACTTTTCCATAACCATGTTTAATAAATTTTATATAATCATGAACATCTGAATATAAATAACAATCCGAGTTTGAGAAACTATCAAAAGTTCTGGTCTGTTTGCGTCCTTCATAATTAAAATTCTTTATCATTTCTTCGTGCTGAGTTCTAGAGTCCCATCTGATATAATTATTAAGATAAATACCTCTAACTCCTATTCTTTCAATATCTCGATTAGAAGGATATTTATAAGGTGCAATATCAACATCAGATAAATTATCAAATTCTTCAACTAAGTCTTCAGCCTCAATTCCCATGCAGTCATGATCTTTTCTATACTTTCTTGACATTTCAACATAATCATGATGGGAGTACATTCCAGTCTGATCCAAACCTTGATGAGCTCCCCAAATAATTAATGGAACTTTTAACTGAACTGCCATTTGTACAGGATATACTGTTTCACCAGCAATTACATGCCAATAGATACTCCCAAATCTTCTAAAAGTTGCACGTATTATTTTTTTTACTACTTTAGGGTTTACAGTTTTTTGCATTAAATCTACGCCAAACTTAAGCCTGATTTTGGCTAAATTATTAACTCCTTCAGGCGTGTTAAATTGTGAATTATAATGAACAAGAAGTGGTTTCATTCCTAATTTATTGACAACGGTATCAACAATAAAAAAAGAATCTTTAGCCCCATTTACAGGGATAATACAGTCATAATTACTTTCATTTAAATTTTTAAATGAATTTGTCAATTTTAATAATTCTTTCCATCTATCTTTCCAGTTTATAGAATCTTTTTCTTCATGTACTTTACAACCTGAACATATACCATCACTGTTAATTATTATATTTAAAGCATGATTTTCTGGATATAAGCATCTTTTACAATTTTTCAACATATGTCTTTATCTAATATTTTTTCATATAAAAATTCATCTAATTTTTCGTCAGAAAGTTTTTCTATTCTTTGATCAGAAGATATCAAATGATCATTGTAATTGAACTCTAAATTTTTTCTTATCAAGTTACTTTTGAGTTTTCTTTTTAATTTTGTTACACTATGTTCTACAAAATGAAACATATTTCCTGCTGCCATGGCAGAAATATTATCAATCTTTAAACATTCTTCAAAGTGAGATGCGTCTCTAGCTCCACCAGCAATAATTATTGGCAAAGCTGATTTTTTTAGTACCTTTAAAGAATTAATTGCAAAACCATTATACATTCCGTCTCTATTAACACAATTTATTAATATCTCTCCAACTCCTAAATTTTCAGCATTAATAATTGCTTCTTGAAGATTAATCTTAGTTATTTCAGATTTTTTATAGTTATATACAAAAGCACTACCATTTAATTCGACAAAATCTATTGATAAAACAACACTCTGTTTACCAAATTCTTTAGAAACTTTTGATATTAAATCTTGATTATTAAAAAAAGCATCATTAAATGAAACTTTATCAGCTCCTTGAAAAAAAGCATCATGAACCATTGTCAAATTTTTTAGTCCGCCTCCATAGGTTAGAGGTACAAAGCAATTTTTCACTACTTGCTTAAGCCTGCCTAGTACAAAACTAGAGTTGTTTATAGTTGCTGAAATATCTAATAATATAATTTCATCAATTCCCCATTTGTCTAAAAATTCAAGTGATACACCAATTTTTCCAACAGGTAAATAGTTCTTAAAGCATTTACTTTGAACAACAATTCCATCTTTTACAATTACAGTTGCAATTATTCTTTTTTTTAGCATTTTTCTATGAAGTTTTTAAAAATTCGTAGTCCATCAATTTGACTTTTCTCCGGATGAAATTGTACAGCATATATATTCTCTTTATTAATTGCAGCATGTATAGTTTCTGGATATTTAGTACTACCAATTAATGAATTATCAAAAACTTTACATTCATAATTGTGATCAAAATAAAAGTCAGCATTTGGGTCAATATTGTAAAATAGACTGTTTTTATCAAACATAAGGTTATTCCAACCTACATGTGGAAGAGCATAATTTTCTGGAATTTTTAATAAATCAACTTCTCCATCTATCCATCCTAATCCCTTATTAAAGCCATTTTCAGTACTCGATTTAAACATTAGTTGCATACCTACACAAATTCCCAAAATTGGTATTTTCTTATTAAAAACAGAATCTTCTAAAAAATTTATTAATCCTGATTTTTTTAATTGATAAATTGCCTCTTCAAAAGCACCAACACCTGGTAGAATTAAATGAGAACATTTTAATAAAATATCCTCGTCACTAGTTATAATCGCTCTGTAACCAATTCGTTCAACAGCATTTCTCACTGAATTCACATTACCAACATTGTAATCTACAATACCTACTATATTTTCTGTAATTTTCATAGACCTATTCCTACTTTAAATTTACGTTTATATTCACCTTGTTTAATTTTGTTAAACAAAAGCGGATTTACGAATACATCAATCCTTTTCCAAAATTCATCATACGTAATATCAATATATTTACAGAAATTTTGAACATATTCAACATTAAACATTCCATCATACTTTTCGATTAAAACTATTCCTTCTTTCCTTGTTATTAAACCATTTCGGATTTCTTCATTTACATAATCACTGATTCTACCAAAACCAAATTTCAAATACTTTATACCTTGATTAAAAGTAACCCAATCTTCATCAAGCGCAGTAATTCCATATAGATCTCCTGTTTCCCAAGGTTTATTATTTCTAAAATCAATCCCTTGAACTGCCGCGTAAGATGCATTATTTACTGAACTCCAATCTTTCCAAAAATAACCTAGAAATGTAATTTTAATATTAGCCTTTTTAATATCCTCTTTCGTCGGATAAGTTAATTGCAATAAATCTTTTTTAGTAATACCATCTCCTAACATCCAGTTAATATCTCCACCTCCTAAAGTATTCATATTACGTAAATTATTTCCGTCATATTCTGTTTCACCCAATACTGAAGATTCACCAAGTTGAGTTGCAGAGTTTTCACCCCACCAGACTAAAGGTATTTGGTAGGCTATAGCTAATCTGGGAACACTAGAAAATAAAGCCATTTCACATGCTTTTAGATAGTTTCCATATTCAAAAAAACCTTTTCTAACTAATTTCTTCCAAATTTTAGGGTCAGGGTAAATTGTAATACAGTCAAAACCTAATTCTATAAGATTTGATAAATTATTGACACCCTTCTGCGTAACTTGTTCCGGTGGATACTCTAAACAAACAAGAAGAGGATTCATTTTTAATGTTTCTTTTACAAAAATTGCTTGACGAGTAGAGTCTTTTCCTCCACTAACCCCGATAATACAGTCGTAAGGACCACTCGCATTTTCTTTTCCAAAAGTTACAATATTATCTAATATTTTACGTCGATGATTCCAATCTATGTATCCTTTCTTTTCGTTATAACTACAAACTGGACATTTACCATCTTTTGAAAAAACTGTTCCAGGTCGAGTATCTGTATTTAAGCATTTTTTACAATATTTCACTTTTTTTGGTTTTTAATGATTTAAAAATCAGATTAAGAAAAAAAATCTTTTGACATTGGGGTTCCCTTTACAAAGTTTTGATTAAATTTTTTACCTATAATTACCGGTAAATACTTAGGGTGAAGACCTAAACCTGGACGAATGCTCCTCGTATTTTTAATTGTAATTTTCTCTCCTTTTTTCACATCTTCAGTTATGAATAAAGATCTTGAAAAATGTCTGCTTAACTTTTTATTGTCATTCAGTTTATAATCAACTTCACCCATCATTTGCTCACATTTTCTAACAGCACTTACCATTTCCGTAAATTCCTTTTCGTCAAGTGAAAAGTGAGCATCTGCCCCACCAATTGATTTATCCAAAATAAAATGTTTTTCTATTACTGTTGCTCCTAATGCAACAGCAACAATAGGACCTTCAATTCCCATTGTGTGATCTGACAAACCTACTTTCACTCCAAACCTTTTACTTATATCGGGAATTGTTAAAAGATTTGCATCTACTGGATCAGCCGGATATGCAGAAGTACATTTAAGAATTGTAATATCATTATTCCCTACTTTCCGACAAGTATCTATCGCAAGTTGAATATCTAAAACTTCGGCAATCCCTGTAGAAATAATCATTGGTTTTCCTTTACTAGCTATATATTCAATCAATGGAATATCTGTGATTTCAAAAGAAGCAATTTTATAAATTGGAGTATTAAGCCCCTCTAAGAAATCTACTGCACTATGATCAAAAGGAGATGAGAAGCAAACTAAACCTTCTTCATTCGCAACATCATATAACGCTTTATGCCATTCCCATGGTAAAGAAGCGTCCTTATATAAATCATACAAATATTGTCCATCCCATGCTGTACCATGCTGTATTTTAAAATCAGTTGTCTTGACATCTAAGGTAATGGTATCTGCAGTATAGGTTTGTAATTTTATTGCGTCTGCACCAGTTCGTTTCGCTGCTCTCACTGTTTCTTTTGCTATTTCTAAATCTCCTCCGTGATTAGCAGATAATTCTGCTATAATAAAACATTTATTTTTCATTTCTTTATTTATTAAACTCTTTTACATGAGCAATAATTTCTTAATTAACTTTTAGGCCAGCTCTAGAAAATTAGTTAGATTTCATAAATGCCTTAGTTTCTAACTTTTTTAAACCTATTAGTATACTCATTGGCTTCAACAAACTTAAATTTTGTGGGGACTTTATAGGCTTCCAAATTATCTCTACAAAAAGACTTCAATTGTTTTCTTATTATTTTTTTATCCAGTCCTTCTTTTATTGTCACATTTGCTATAACTGTTTGCCCAGTAATTGGGTTTAATTCACCATGTACTGTACAATCTTTAACATCTGCATGTGATAAAAGAACACTTTCAATCTCTGCTGGGAGCACCTTTTCTCCACCTACATTTATAACTTCCTTAAGACGTCCTTTTATTTTTATATACTCTCCGTCTTGTTCTACCAAATCACCAGTCATAAACCAGCCATCTTCTGTGAAGCTTTCCATAGAATGATTCATATACCCCAAAACTTGAGTTTTACTTCTGAGCCATAATTCACCATTTACAATTTTATATTCTTGGTCTGGATCATCTAACTTTATAAAAGTACTTGAAGACGATTTACTACTTGATTTAATTATTCCTGTTTCACTAGTTCCAAATGTTTGAAGAAATTTAACTCTATTAAATGATTTTTTTAATCTATCTAGCAAACTAACTGGCATCACTTCAGTACCATAAGTAATCATTCTAAGTGAAGAGGTGTCGTACTTATTTAAAACTCCTGACATTAACATCAAATTCAAAAAAGTAGGTGAAGTTGGTAATATTTGTACTTTATATTTATCAATCAAACTGATAACTTCTTCTGGATCTCTTCTTGATGGAATAACGACTGTAGCTCCAGTAGACAAGCAATTAAATAAGGTATTAATTCCTCCTATATGGTCAAACATCAAAAAAACCATGAAAGTAATTTTTCTAATACGTTTATTTAAATACACAGATACTAAGTTATCCATATCATGAACCATAGCCTTAGGTTTTCCCGTACTTCCACTACTAAATATTATTAATCCACTTTTGTTTTCACTATTTAGTTTTTTTATAATATCATGTCTGCCTTTGTTTTGCTTTATTTTTGATATGGTGTTTAATCTCAAGTTTACAACACAATCAACAGTTACTTCGTTTATCCTTTCTGATATTTCCTTTTCTACAACGGATGTAATAGGTACTACTATATTTTTATTCTCATGTAAAGCCAATAACCAAGCTATAGCTTTAAAGGAGTAATCGCTCAATAAAAATATCGTTTCACCTGAGGCTATATTTTCTTTATTTATTTGATTTAAAACACTAGAAATTTCCAAGTCCAAATCTTCATAGCTATATGATTTTTTTTCTGATACTATAGCTACATTTGATTTATATTCGTTGAATCTATTTTTCATAACATTAGCTTATGCCTCCTAAATAAACAACTTGACCTGTAACAAATGAACTTTCTGGTTTAATAAAAAATTCTATTACATTTAAAACATCTTCAAATTTTCCTAAACGACCTATTGCTTGTTGATTTAATAATTCTTGTATTTTATTTTTGGGTACTGTTTTAATCAAATCTGTTAAGACAGGTGTAGGTCCAACAGCATTAACAGTGATGCCTAAACTACCGACTTCTTTTGCTAATATCTTTGTCAAAGAAACAACAGCACTCTTTGATGCTGCGTAAACGGCTTCACCTTCTAAATTCAAAGGAACAGCAACTGTAGAAAAATTAATAATTCTACCTTCTTTTTTCTTAGACATCAACTTTGCCAACTCTCTAGAGAACAAGAATGTACCCACAACATTAGTGTTAAATAGTTTATCTACAGTAGATCTTGGAGTTAGTAAATAATGATTCATAGATGCCATACCTGCATTATTTATCAATACATCGACATGACTTACTGATTTACGAACGGAAGAAACCATTTTTTTTACGGCTTTTTCATCAGAAACATCTAAACAAAAATGTCTATAATTATCATGCTTCAAATCAGTATCAGACCGACTACACCCAATAACCGTATTACCTAAACTCAAAAAGTATTCTGATAAGTACCTACCTATACCTTTACGGGTTCCTGTTATTAAAATAACTCTTGCGATGTTATTCATAATCTTTTATTTTTTCCTCAATATAAGAAGTTAAGTATTTCATACTATAAAAAGGGCTAGTACGCCTAGACATAGCTTTTTCATCTGCCAATATTAATTCAACATCTAAATCGTCTTCTAAGTTTTCTTCTAATTCCGTAATAAAAGAAACTAACTGAATAGATGACAATAATCCACTCGAACCAAATAACCTAGTATCTTCGTTAATCTCAATTAAGAGTTCTATCTCTTCTTCTTTAACAAAACTTCTAAGGGTTTCTTCTATTATACTTTTAACAGATCTGTTCATATATTATATTTCTAAAGGTTTATAAAACATTGTGGTTTCTAAGTTTGTCATGGCTGTACCCCATGAAAGTCCTACACCAAAGCCACACATCATCACCGATTTTAATTTATTTTCTTTTTTATAATTATTCCCTTTCAAAGATAACACCAAAGGAATAGAACAAGGGCCTGTATTCCCATAATTATCGACTTCAACTGGAACTTTTTCTTTACTAATTTTCATTCTCTTTCGTAAATAGTTAACCATAAACTTGTTTGCTTGATGTAAAACAAATAAATCAATATCATCTTTAGTTTTGTTTAAGTCTTTCAAATGCGCTGCAACAATTGTTGGTACTTCTCTCAAAGCAAAGTTAAATATGTCCATTCCTCCCATATATATATCTTCATCAGAACGATAATTACCTTCTTCCATTAATAAGGGGATTTTAGATTTTTCATCAGAAGGGTTTCTGAAAGCGCCAGATTTTATAATTAAGCTATCCGCCCCTGAACCATCAGATTGTATATTGAAACTTATAGTATCATTTCCTTTTTCTAAAACTGTAGCTGAACCACCGTCACCAAATACCATCCTAGTAGCCCTATCTTTATAATTAATCATCTTTGTTGAAGTATCTCCTGCTAACAATAGGACCTTCTTTATATTTGGAATCTGTAATAATAAACTAGCTTGAAACAAACCATTAATATATCCTGAACATCCCAAAGGTATGTCCAAGCAAAATATATCCTTACGTAGATTCATTCTACTCTGTATAATAAAACTTGTCTGTGGCAAATGATAATCTCTTGTCTGAGAAACAAATATTAAAGCATCTATCTCTTCATTTTCACTATTACCTAAAATATTATTGGCTGCTTCTATACATAAGTCACTTGATGTAACATTAACTTCAGCTACTCTAACTGAAGATATGCCTGTCGTTTTAATTATAGTCTTTAGTTCTTGTTCTGAACCTAAATTAGTTAAGCTCATTAAATCTAAAGAATTCTTAGGTACTGCTGTTCCTATTTTAGATATTGAAATATTATTAAACTCTGCTATCATTTATTTAATTTAAAGTAAAACCTCCATCTATTACAAACTCAGAACCTGTAACCCACTTAGAATTATCAGAAATAAGATAGTTTACCATGTTAGCAACATCTTCTGGAGTACCGTAGCTCTTCAATGGATATTTTTCTTTATCATCATTTATTACGCCTTTAGAAACGGATTCTTCTAGTTTAAGTGCCATTTCTGTTTTTATTATTCCTGGCAAAATACTATTTACTCTTATTTTTTTAGGAGCTAACTCTAAGGCTATCACTTTCATAGCTCCAATCAATGCTGCTTTAGAAGAAGCATAAGATAAACAACCTACATTACCTATTCTATTACCATTAATAGATGAGATGAAAACAATAGAACCTCCTTTGTTTATTTTTTTCTTTTTAAGTAAGAAATTAGTTAACATCACAGGGCTTTCAAAATTAAGTTTCATAGTTTCTCTTAAATTATCATAACCAACAGCTCTTAGTGGTCGTAATTCTAACATTCCAGCCGAATGAACTATTGCATCTATATTTTTTATATCTGAAATTTTATCTAGTATAAAATCAATATTTGATAAATCTATTTCTAAAAAATCTATCCTACTAGAATCTATCTGTTTAAAGATGTCTTTTAATTTTGTTATAGACCTTCCAAAAACGATAATAGAAGCTCCATTATAAATACAATTTTTAGCGATGGCTTTTCCAATTCCAGAGGAAGCTCCCGTAACTAAAATTGTCTTACCTTTTAATTCCATATTAATGTTGGGATAAAATTACCTTATATAAATCGTCTACAGTATTAGCGTTTTTTATGTCTTCTGCATTTATCGTAACATTATAATTGTCTTTTATCATAGAGATAATCATTAGTGACATAATTGAAGACCATTCATCTAGGTGTTTAAACTCTGTATTACTTTCAAAATTAACATCATACGAGTCTTCAAATTGTTCTGCAAATAGTCTTGTAAATTTTTTTATATTCATTTTTATTTAATTTATAATTTTTAATACATTTTCTTGAAAAAGTTTCATAATCATTCACTATTTTTTTATTTATTAACCTAAAGTATAGCCAAAAACCTTTTATGTCATACAACTTATATCCTAAAAATAAATTATAATCTATTGCATTTTTATTATCAACATGAACTTTTATAATAATTTCTTTTAAATTTAGAAAATTAAAAACATATAGTTGCGAGAAGTACGCTAATTCTATACCATCATCTCTAAACTTCTTTCCCAAAAATAGACCAACAGAACATCTATTGCTGTTGCAATCTACAATATTTAAGCCTCCTATTAAATCATTATCTTTAAAGGCAGCAAAATAATGTTTGTCCTTAGATTTTTTTAAATTAGTAATGAAATTTAAGTGTTTTTCTAGGGTTATTTCACTGTCATTTATCATCCATTTCCTAACATCTTCTTGATTACGATATTTAAGTACTTTTTCTTTATTTGCTCTATTCAAATCAACATAATTAACAAAACTGACTTTATTAACTTTATTTAGATGTTTATAATCGTTAAAAATATTTGCTATTTTTTTTCTTCTAAAACTTTTGTTATAAAACTTAATTATTTTTTTTTTAAAAATAGATTCATCAAAATTAATTAATTCTAATAAATTACCCAGCCCAATGTTTTTTGTTAAGCTATTAAGATTGTAATAGTACTCTTCTTGATTATCAGCATAAAATCCAACGAGAAAAGGCATGCCTACTGCAACCGCTTCCAAACTAATGGTACTAGCAGGTAGTATACCAAAATCTGCTATTTGCATGCGATTTACCACATCTTTTGCCGATAAAGAAGTAAATAGATTTACTTCTTTTTTACTGTTAGAAATTA
>Ga0206125_10001841_pt1 | contig 23682 bp, 18 predicted proteins | sample Helgoland_Spring_4_FD_148598 | JGI IMG/M metagenome (GOLD analysis project Ga0206125, IMG submission 148598) | Pelagic subsurface seawater microbial communities from Kabeltonne, Helgoland, North Sea - Helgoland_Spring_Bloom_20160331_1 | ecosystem: Environmental > Aquatic > Marine > Epipelagic ... | reverse complement strand
AGATAATATCGGTGAGTTTTGGGCCAAAAAGAAAGAAATGGCTGAACTTGGGAAATCCGAGTAAATGAGCTCAGGTTCAGGTCTGCTTCTTGAAGTAAAAGACCTAAAAAAAAGTTTTCCCGGGGTACTTGCTTTAAAGGGAGTTTCCCTGACACTCGGAAAGGGTGAAGTTATCTCACTGATCGGAGAGAATGGTGCGGGGAAAAGCACTCTGATGAAAATCTTGGCCGGTGTTCAACCGGCGGATTCCGGCGATTACCACATTGATGGGCAAAAAGTTGATTTTAAGAATGTCCGGGAGGCCATGGATTTGGGTATCGCACTTATTCACCAAGAGCTTAACCTGGCCTCCAATCTTGATCTGGCCTCCAATATTTTCCTGGGCCGTGAACCTGGGAGCAAAGGTTTTATTAATGAACAAAAATTACATACCGAAGCAACGCGGCATTTAAAAAGAGTCGGTCTAAACTTACCCTCTGAAACACTTGCCGGATCGTTACCAATAGGTAAGCAGCAACTGGTTGAGATTGCGAAAGCTCTCTCCTGTAATGCCCGGGTTTTGATCATGGATGAACCGACCAGCAGTCTTTCTCAAAAAGAAACCGAGACCTTGTTCGAAGTGGTGAAGGGTTTGCGTGATGAAGGAATCAGCGTGATTTACATTTCCCATCGATTGGGCGAAGTAAAGGAACTTTCCGACCGGGTAACCGTATTTCGGGATGGTGAGAATGCAGGGGAGTTAGCCAAAGATGAAATCAATCATGATAATATGGTTCGCTTAATGGTGGGTCGTGAATTGAGTGAATTTTATGACCGAGAAATTCACAAACCGGGGGATTGCGTACTCAAAGCGGTCAATGTGGTTTCTCCAACCTATCCTGAGGTTCCGGTTTCAATTGAGGTGCGGGCGGGTGAAATTGTTGGGATTGCAGGGCTCGTTGGGGCCGGTCGCACAGAATTATTACAGACTTTTTTTGGTGTCACTCCCTCCCTTGGTGGAGAGTTGGAAGTGCAGGGGGTCAGTTTTTCTCCCCGTTCGCCAGCTGACGCAGTGCATGCCGGTTTGGCACTGGCTCCTGAAGATCGAAAACAACATGGATTGGTTCTGCCTATGACAGTTCGTGAGAATGCAAGTCTGCCCAGTCTGGAACGGGATCAAAAAATGGGCTTTCTTGATCATTCAAAGGAACGAGAAATCGCAGATGTGGCGGTCAAGCAGATGAAAATCAAAACTCCCAGTATTGAACAACCAGCCCGTTTTCTTTCTGGTGGTAATCAGCAAAAGATTGTCCTCGGGAAATGGTTAGCCATGAATCCCAAACTACTAATGCTTGATGAACCTACCCGCGGAATTGATATCGGTGCGAAAAGGGAGATTTACAAGCTTATGGAAAAGCTTGCTGGCAAAGGGATCGCAATTCTTTTTGTTTCCAGCGAAATGGAAGAGGTCTTGGGAATGGCAGACCGGGTTTATGTGATGCACGAAGGAGGAATTTCAGGAGAACTTCAAAAGAATCAAATGTCAGAGGAATCAATTATGCAACTTGCCACAGGAGGCTCATTGACGGCTTAAAATTATGAAAAAAAATGTATTTGGAATATTCGGTCTATTGGTCACGGTCTTTGTAATTACCGCAATTGCAGATCCCAATTTTCTCTCCGCATACAACATGCAAAATACGGTCAAGTGGTCGAGTTTGTATGGTGTGATGAGTATCGGGGTCGCTTTTGTAATCATAACGGGCGGAATTGATTTATCCATAGGCTCGGTGGTTGGGCTGGTTGCAGTGGTGCTTTCTTTTTTCACGAAAATTCAGGGCCTCGATCCGATTGTGGCGATTGGGTTAACTTTACTCATGTCGGTTTTGATTGGATTGATTCACGGCTTGCTAATCACCAAGGCGAAGCTTCAGCCCTTTGTAGTAACACTGTGTGGACTGTTGATTTACCGAAGCTTAAGCCGGTGGTTGACTGATAATCAATCCTTGGGGCCGGTACCGTTGGAGGGTGATCTAGGATTTGAAAACTTGGAACAGATCCTGATGCTTGATTATATCTTTAGCGGCCAAATTCCAATTGGTGACTTTTTCAAACTGCCAACCCCGGCACTATTTCTATTGGTTCTCGCATTGGCCGGTTCGATCTTTTTAAGAAAGACAGTCTGGGGTCGATATTTATATGCTTTAGGTAATAATGAAGATGGTGCCCGCTATAGTGGCATCGACACCGATCGCATGAAAATTGTAGCCTATGTATTGTGCTCCTTTTTTGCGGGAATTGCGGGAATTCTTTTCGCTTTTGAATTGGGTTCAGTTCAACCTGCCCAGACCGGTGAATTTTACGAACTTTTTGCGATCGCAGCTGCTGTTCTCGGTGGTTGCAGTCTGCGGGGGGGAGAAGGTTCTATCCTCGGAGTCATAATTGCGGCGGCGGTAATTAGGATAATTTTTAACTCCATTAATATGGTCGGAATTTCAACTCACTTGGAATTTGGAATTCTGGGTGTGGTAATTTTGTTGGGTGTGATTGGGGATGAAATGTTAAAAAAGAAAATGGCCGAGAGGCAGGTGGCTGCCAGCGAGAAACTGGCCGCAGAATTAAGCGAGAAATCAAAGAATAACGAGAACTTGGAATAGCTTGTCATTTAATTCTCGGTGACTTTGCCTTCCTTTTTGTTTTGAGTATAAGCTATGATTTCATGCGATCCTAAGATTTTTGATTATTCTTCAATAAACGCCTTTCTTTCAGAGAATTCTATTTGGATAAAAAATAATCCATGCGTAAGTCCTGATTTCTGCCTGGATTGGGACCGTTTTACTGAGGGTCTGAATGGCACTCCCGAGTTAACAGAATATTCACGAAGTACTTTTTCTTCTGAGTGCGGCGAATGGACTCTAGTGGAAGACCAATGGGGAGATCATGCATGGAGGTTGAGAGTTCCTGATCGAATGAATGAGGACTTTGAACCATTGAATAATGGATTCGACACGGAAGGATTTATTTATTTCCCGGCTTCCTTTGAAAACCTCGTTCGATTAAAAAATTTGCTTCAGGAAAGCGATCCTGAAACTAATGCTTTTCCCACATCCCGGGGAAATCTCGGGAAATCAACTTTGGGAATAGGAGCCCGTTTTACCACCCTGCATTGGGACGGGGTGGATTGGGCTATGTCCCGATTAGGCATGGGGTTGACCGCCAATCAGAACAGTATTCCTCGTGAACTGGTCTATGATGTGAATGAAATGCTTGCGGGTAACCTCGATACTGTACCATTTCCTTTTATTGGCTGCGATGTACCGGAGGGGCATCAGGGCCAAAGTGTGGAGGGAATGACCCATGGGTGTATTTTGGCAAAATTTAAGAATGGGTTTCATAAACTCGGTATCTCCTGGAGTTTTAATGCGGATCATCAACCTATTGGGGGAAAGTTCGATGAAAGAGAAGATCAACTGGTCGCTGGTTGTATGTTTGCCAGTTATATCACTTTTGATCTTTCACCTGAATTGGCTGAGACGGTTATCCCGGAATCAGAAGAGGCAAAAGCTCGTTTCGTCGAAAAGGAAGTCCCGCATGATTTGGTGGATGCGGCGAGAAAGAGGGTAGAAAATGCGGGATTGCACCCCAGTGTAGACGAGTTCAATGGATTACTGGCATATGTTTGGCCGGCTCTTCAAAAAATGAAGGTTCGTGACGATAAATATAAGAGCTTCCGGAAGAAGTATTTTAGTACAGATTTAGGATGTGATTTTCTTAGGGAATTATCCATTGATGAATTGCCCGGTTTAACCACCCCAGAGACAACTGCCGTAATGCTTGCCCTGTCATTTGAAATGGGAATGCCGATTCACTTTGTGGCTCCTGCGTTCGGGTTTCAGAAGAATATTCCTTATCCCGATAACGATCAATTGCGGGAAATGATAAAACCCATATGGAAAGTCTGTGAAAGCTTTGGAGTGTCCATAGGCTTTCATTCTGGATCGGGTAAATCAGCTGAAAATTATCAGGTGGCCGGAGAGGTCACAGGCAGTAATTTGGAGATTAAGACAAGTGGCCGGTACACCTATGAAATGGGGGTTGCTTTACACCAATCGAGTAATTCTCAGGATCAGGCTTTATGGAAAGACTGGTATGCATTTACGGTGGAATTAGCTTCCAAAAGCTGTTTTTCAAATGACGAGACTGAAATGAAAATGGCCCGTGAATTTGTCCAGTTAACGATTGGAAATGAAAAAATGGAGGAGGCGATGGCAAGTGAAGAGTCATGCAGGAATCTGTTGCATAGTTTGGAGCCCAGTCCGGAGCACTTCTTTTGGTTTGAATATAATTTCCTATATGTTTTAGCCGCTGAGGGTTCACCTGAAAAGAAAGCACTCGGTGATCATTCCCCAAAAGGGTATCAACAAAGGGAAAGGTTTTATTCAATTAGTGATGAAGGCAGGTTGCTCTATTCTAAAAGGGTGGTGGAGTATATTCTCTTTTTGGCAGAAAATACTGGTTTGGTATCGGAGGATCAATGTTTGAAGGCAAGTAATGAGCTAGCTGGAATCGAGAGTTTTGAAGAATTTATCGGGAGCATTTCAAAGTCTTAAAAAATAGAAATCTTTTGATTTAAATTTTAAGATCGTCAGGAACGGTCTAGATGTCCGAGTTCTTTGTCCGGATTTATGAAATCCCTGACTCTTTTTTTGAGTTCTTTAATGTCGGGAAATCCACCCTCAATTTTTCGGCACCAAATTAACTCCTGATTGCAAGTGATTTTGAAGGTTCCACTCACTTCCTTGTTTGGTTTTAGGGTAACCTCATCAATTTCCTGTTCAAATGTGGAGAGTAATTCCTGTGCCATCCAACCCGAGCGCAGTAACCATCTGCAACCAGGGCAATACTCAATAATTATTTTGAATTCCATAGGTTTTAAAATTTGGAGAGGATATTATTTATTTTGTAAAAAGTTTTCAGGTGATACTCCGTAAACTGATTTAAATGTTCTTGAAAAATGAAAAGGATTTTCAAAACCAAGCTCAAATGCAATGTCTTTCACCAATCTACTTGATGAAAGCAATAAAGAGGCAGCATGTTTCATTTTTAATCTAACCAAGAACCGGTAGGGTGAATGGTTATGGAATCGTCGAAAGACACGTGACAGGTAAGCCGGATCAATATGCAGTTCATTTGCGAGTTCATCCACGGTCTTGATCCGAAAGTAGTTTTTACGCATATGCTGATGAATACGGTTGTATGTATCCCATGCACGAACCTGTTTTTTTGAATTTACTTGAGCTAATTCTGAAATTTTAAGGACAACGGTATGAGCCAGTAAATTACAAATTGAAACACCGTTATCGACGGGTGCATTTGTATTGCCCAGAATCAATTCAAATAAATCAACAATTTCACTATGATCCCGAATGTTTTCAAAGTTAAGTTCTTCTTTGATGATTTTAGAATCAATTTCAATATCAGGGGCATGAGCTAGTACCATAAAATATTTGATCATTGGTGTGATTGGAGAGCTTGATATTTTATGATGGTTTCCGACTTTGTAGCTAAATAGAGAACCTGGGCATAACTGATGGCAGGTGCCTTCCAAATTGAGCTTTCCTTTTCCTGCCATTATAAATTCGATGGTTGTATATTCTATGTTCGCATTTGACCTGCCAATTTCTGGATAAGAATCCCGTTCAACCAAGAAGTCGGGCAGGCACTTCTCAAAACCAACACTGACCAACGAAAAGAATTCGGGTTTGTCTTTCGGAAAGCCGATAAAAACCTGCCTTGCATCTGCGACCTGCTTAGAAAAGTGTTCCATAAATAATTTGTAGTTAAAAGTCAAAAAAAGATATGCTTTTGTCAAGGATATGCATTCTTAATTTAGTGCCTGTAGTGTAATATAGCTTTAGTAATTCTTGCAGATGATGTTTTTTATACAGATGATTTGTCCTATTCTGATTTTTGTTTAAAATCATATATTGTAATGCATGCGTATTTAAATTTTTTTTCGAATTCTAGAACAAGACTAATTGACACTTTGATTTATTTTCCGACTATTAATTAGATAACAGGCTGCAATTTTAAATGAATTTGCGATTTTTATTTTTTTCTATTCTCCCCATCAGTTTATTTGCTGATGAGAATCATTTTTTTGAATCAAAAATTCGCCCTGTTTTGTCAGAAAAATGCTATGAATGTCATAGCTCAAAGTCATCTAAGATTAAGGGTGGTTTGCGTTTGGATCACATTGAATTGATCTTACAGGGTGGAGACTCGGGTCCTGCGATTGTTCAGGGGAATCCGGCAGAATCTCTTCTTGTCCAGGCAATCCGTTATGATGATCAGGATTTTCACATGCCGCCCAAAGAAAAATTGCCCAAGCAGGTAGTGCAGGATTTTGAGCGGTGGATAGCAGAAGGAGCGACTTGGCCGGACGAGTCAGTTCCAGTTTTTTCATCTTCCAAAAAACGAAAGTCCTTCAATTTGGAGAAGCGAAGAAATTCTCATTGGTGCTGGCAACCCATTACTCCTCCAAGTATTCCGGTTGCTGAATCCGCGAAAAAGCTACACCCAATTGACCAATTGATTCGTGCAAAACTTGCTTATGCAGGTCTTTTGCCTTCCAAACCTGCAGATAAAAGAACCTGGCTCAGGCGAGTGACTTTTGACCTGACGGGCCTTCCGCCGAGTTTAGCTGACATCGAAAATTTCATAGCGGATAAATCTGATGATTCCTTTCAGACCGTAGTCGACCGATTACTCGCATCTCCCCATTATGGAGAAAAGTGGGCAAGGCATTGGATGGATTTAGTGCGCTACGCCGAGACGTGCGGACATGAATTTGATTACCCATTGGAAAACCCTCACGAATATCGTGATTACTTGATTCGTGCATTTAATCATGATTTGCCCTATGATCAATTGCTTACAGAGCATGTTGCAGGTGATTTGATTTCTTCGCCGCGCATTCACCCAGAGAAAAAATTCAATGAATCCATCATTGGCACTGGTTACTGGTATTTTCATGAGGCAGTTCATGCACCAACAGATTCAAAAGTCGATAACGCTGACCGAATGGAGAATCAATTGGATGTATTTGGGAAAACTTTTCTTGGGTTAACAATTGGTTGTGCTCGCTGCCATGATCATAAGTTTGATGCCATATCAGAAAAGGATTACTACTCACTGGCAGCTTTTATGCAGGGTAGTAACAGGCAGGAATACCCTTTAGATGAAGGCGGCAAAAGGGAGGAAATCTCAAGGCAACTTCTTTCCCTAACAAAAGAAGGCTTTATGAGCGTTAAAAAATTTGGTTTTAAATCCGTAAAACCAAGCGATTATTGGAATGTCTCATCGAAACTTATGGAAACCAAAAAAGTTGCTCCAACGGATGATGATCCTTGGGATGGTGAGGTTTTAGGAGATTTTGAGACCAATTTCTTGGAATGGAAACCTGAAGGGAAAGCATTTGGTACAGGTCCTCAAACCAAGACCTCTGGTCGCAACCCAGTAACTAACTACCACGGAAAGGGTTGGGCAGGCTCGTTACTCACTGGCGGCGACAATTTAACCGGCTCTTTGTTCTCGCCTGAGTTTATAATCACCAAGCGATTTATGAATTTTTTAATCGCGGGTGGAGCTATCGAGAAAGTGGGTGTTGAATTATGGATAGAAGAAAGTAGGAAAATAATTTCCCGAGGGTCGAATAATGAAATTTTCACGCCAAAATCTTGGGACATAAGCGGATATCTTGGGAAAAAAGCACAGATTCGATTAATCGATAATGCAACGGGCGGTTGGGGGCACATTCATGCGGATCGTTTTGTTCAATCAAATGCTCCTGCTGCTGAACTGATTGATCCACCTCTACCTTCCGACGTTCTCATCACCAGGGTCTCCGCCGAAAATAAGCTTTCAAAAAAAACCCTCCTTTCTTGGTGCCAACATTTTGGAAAGCGAACCAATCTACCATCTTTATTACAAAGAAAAAAAAGTGCAAAAAACTCACACAAAGGACTGGTCAAAGCGGAACTGAATTTCATTCAAAACAGTCAATCTTTTGCAAATTTTACTTCTTCGGAAATTCCAAAAGGCTGGAAAATAACCGGTGAAGCTTTTAAACCACGAGGGCACCGATTAATTTCGTTCGACGGATCTAATCTTTTTCCTAATCGGAATGTACTTTCCTCAAATATTTTAGGAAATAGACGGGTAGGTAACCTCCGGTCCCCTCATTTTAAAATTGAGCATGATCAAATTTTGATTAAGGCCAAAGCAAAGAAGGCTTTCATGCGAGTAGTTGTTGATAATTACCATATGGGTAAACACTCAGGTTTACTTTTTGGCGGCACTGTTATCAAGGAGGCAAATTCCGACGGTGATTTCAAATGGTTTAGTTTATCGCCCAGAAAATACAAAGGCCATTGGGCCTATCTTGAATTTGTGGATCGAGGTACAGATGCATACCTGGAAATTGACGAAGTCAGGTTTGCCAACTCCGGAATCGGAAGAAGGCCCGATTCTAGGTTTTCTCTTTTACTGGGGGATGATAAAATTGAGGCAGGTAATCTCCCTCAATTCCTTGATAGCTTCCTGGAAAAATCATTCGATAAAATTAATGCGGGCAAGTTTTCAGGAGAAGAATATGAATTTCTTAATTACCTGCACAGCGAGGGACTTATTCCATTCGAAAATCAGCAAAATATAGCTGGAATATTGAAACAAGCTGTAGTTATTGATTCTAAAACACCCCGCGAGCGGTATGTGTTAGCAATGGGAGAGGGGAGTGAGTTCCAGGGAAATGTTTATGTCCGTGGAAGCCCGCATAAACTTGGAGACCCTGTCCATGGTAGAAATCTCACCGCCCTTGGTGGGCAGACAGGTTCGCGTCTGGATTTGGCGACTCAATTAACCTCCGAGGATAACCCGCTCGTGTCCCGGGTAATGGCAAACCGTATATGGTTGCAGTTCTTTGGCCGTGGAATTGTTCCGACTCCAGATGATTTTGGTCCAATGGGACAGGAGCCCAGTCATCCTGAACTGCTTGATTGGTTAGCCAATGATTTTAGGGAAAATAATTGGTCTGTTAAAAATCTGATTCGAAAAATTGTTCTTTCTCAAACCTATCGGCAATCAAGCACTTTAAATCCTTCCAATGACAAAAATAAAGTTAGCTTGGCAGACCCAGAGAATATTCTGCTGCACAAAATGCCAGTTAGGAGGCTACATGCCGAATTCATCAGAGATTCAATCCTGTTGTTCTCTGGTCGAATCGATAAAAAGCTTTTTGGCCCTTCGGTTCCTATTTACAAAACCGCCTTTATGACGGGAAGGGGGGGGAAGAAAAATGGGCCTCTAGACGGAGCAGGTAGAAGAAGTATTTATGGTTCTGTTTACCGAAATTTCCTTTCTCCTTTCATGTTGGCCTTTGACCAACCGGCTCCTTTCGGAACCAAAGGGAAAAGGTCAGTTTCTAATGTCCCTGCCCAGTCTTTGGCTCTAATGAATGATCCATTTGTAATTGGTCAATGCAAGATGATGGGTAAAAATATTTTTCAGGCAAAGATGACGAAATCCGAGTCGGTTGGTAGTCTTTTTGAGATGATAACGGGGAAACCTCCAAGCCAAAAAGCTCAAGGAAAACTTCTCGCATTTTTAGAGACTCAAACGAAAGCACATGGGGGCCTTACCGAGCATGTTTGGGCCGATTTAGCCCATGTCCTGATTAATTCAAAAGGATTCCTTTTTCTCAACTAAACTTCCAAGCCATGCATTGTAACCAATTTAATACTCCATTGTCCCGTAGGTCCATGCTTCAATCCTGTGCCATGGGATTTGGCGGACTCGCTTTTTCCGCTCTGTCCAATGATTCACTGGCTTCCCCCTTGGCGCCCAAGAAGCCACATTTTACACCACGGGCTAAAAATGTGATTTTTCTCTACATGGACGGTGGCCCCTCCCATGTGGATACTTTTGATTACAAGCCAGCCTTGGAAAAATATAACGGGAAGGACCCTCGCGAAGTAATTGGAAAATTAGCACCCACCCAATTTGATAATATCGGTAAAATATTAAAGAGCCCGTGGGAATTTAAGCAAAGAGGGCAGAGTGGACACTGGGTATCCGATCTTTTTCCACATATTGCACAGGACGATGTGATCGATGAGATTTCGATGGTGAAATCAATGACATCCAATTTTTCCGAACATACTTCTGCCAACTATTTTCTGCATACCGGAAGCGGGTTTCAAGGGCGTCCCAGTATGGGGGCATGGTTTGGATACGGCTTGGGAACAGAGAATCAAAACTTACCCGGGTTCGTGGTTTTAAATGGAGGCTTAATTCCTCCTGGAGGATTGGATTGTTTTGGTTCCGGTTTTTTACCGGCCAGTTATCAAGGATCAGTTTTTCTTCCTCAAAATGAACCAGTTGCTAATATCAAACCGAAGGAGAAATCGGCTGAATTACAGAGAAATAAACTATCTCTGCTGTCAGATTTGGATAGCTCTTCCTTGCAGGAGATGGGTTTTGACCCGCAAGTGGAAGCCGCGATTCAGAATTACGAGACTGCCTATCAAATGCAGACATCAGTTCCGGAGTTGATGGATTTGACCGGTGAATCTGATGTGGTCAAGAACTCATACGGTATGGATTCGGATTTTAAGAATACCCGGACCTTTGGGATGCAATGCATATTGGCTCGTCGGTTGGTTCAACGGGGCGTGCGGTTCATTGAACTGACCTGTCCAGGGGGGAACGGAGACCGATGGGACCAGCACGGTGGGTTAGTGGGTGGTCACGGTAAGAATTGTAAATCCGTTGACCAACCGATTGCCGCACTCATTCGCGACCTTAGGAAATTAGGTATGTTGGATGACACCCTGGTTGTATGGACGGGGGAGTTTGGTCGTACCCCATTTGCCCAAGGATCAAATGGGCGAGATCATAACCCCTTTGGATTCACAACCTGGTTTGCAGGCGGTGGAATAAAGCCTGGAATAACTGTTGGAGCGACTGATGAGTTTGGATACAAGGCAGTGGAAAATCGTTATGAAATTCATGATCTGCACGCCACCATGCTTCATTTACTGGGTGTCGAGCACACTGAAAGCACTTTTCGCTTTGGTGGCAGGGATATGAGACTAACTGAAGTCTTCGGTCATTTGATTAAAGAAATTCTGTAATTTCTTTGTCCAGAAATAGGAACTATTAGCAGAATATTAGTAGATGAACCTTACTATTCTATGCCGAATCCTCTAGTCTTCTTTTTGATTAACTTTACGTGCCCAATTTTCAGACTAGCATTAATGTGAAATAAATGCCTTGCCTTAAGTATAAGGCTGCAATTGTGTTAAATAAGTTCTACTAATATTAATTACGATGAGAGCTTCAATCGCATTCGCCCCATGACCGACTTAGAGATAACGGAAACACTACGCCAGGAAACAGTCCCTTTGGAAAGTGCCTTCTCTAAGTATTTACGGGATTACCGATTACTTAACAGTTTGCTTCTCGCTCTCTTTTTTATGGTCTGCACATTTTCTATTTTTTGGAACATGATGATGGGTCTTCCTCTTAGTGACGATGCGGGATCAGATTTTTCGGATGCCGGACAACCCACCACGGCACCCAAGAAGCAGGAGCAAAAAGTTAGATTAATGCAGAGGCAAAAGCAGGCAAAGCCATCACAGAAGTTTACTTTTCAAGCTAAGGCCATTTCAGAAATTGCTGCTCCGATTGTTGATATTGAAACACAATCCCTTAATCCTGCAATTGCCATGAGCCCAATGGGAAACATGGGCGATGTGAGTGTGAATGTGGATATGTCCGTTCTTAACAAAGCCTTTGCATCTAATTTTATGGGAGTGAAGTCTAAAGCAAATAAGATTCTCTTCATTATTGATTATTCCGCTTCGATGAGGGGGCGAGACAAAGTGATGAGAAGCGAGTTAAGTAAAGCAATTGAAAAACTGCCTGCTGTGGGTTCCGTGTCGGTTATCTTTTTTTCCGGACCTACTTGGGTAGCAGGAGAAGATGCCAATGCATTGCATAAAAATTGGAGTGGATCTAACGGTTCCGGATGGAAAGCTAATGATGGATATAATCCAGTTCGACCCAAGTGGTCACCCGTTACTCCTTCTGTTAAAAAGAAACTAATCAAGGCAGTTCATGATACGCCGCTTACCCTTGGGACTGTATGGGATAATTCTTTCGAATGGGCTTTTTACATGAACCCCAAGCCGGATGTTATTTATTTCATGACAGATGGTTCCTCGAAAAAGGAATTTCAAGGAGTTGATATTATAAAAAAGAAAAAGGGACGTACTAAAATTTATACGATAGGATACGGTGCTCCTGCTGGTGCCAAATTACCCCTTGAGGAAATTGCAGCAATGACGGGAGGTAAAAGTAAATTTGTCGATATGGATGAAATTAGATTGATGGAAAAAGAAATTGATGACAAAGGTCAAAACAACTGAATTATGATGAATTATTTAAAAACCGTTTACCTTTTACTATTCACGCTTCTTTTTTACAGTTCTGCGTATTCCAAGATAAAAGTTTTACTCTTAGACGGACAGAATAATCATAATTGGAAATCAACAACTCCTGTATTAGTTGACGCATTAGAAAGCTCAGGTAACTTTTTAGTCTCTGTATCAACTTCTCCAGCAAAGAATTCAACTCCCTTAGATTGGGAAGAGTGGAATCCCAATTTTAGTTCCTATGATGTCACCCTTAGTAATTACAACGGGGAAATGTGGCCAAAGGAAGTGCAGGAAAATTTAATAAATTATGTACAAGAGGGCGGATCTTTTGTGGTGGTTCATGCCGCCAATAATGCATTTGGTCAATGGAAAGAATACAATCAAATGATTGGACTTGGAGGTTGGGGTGGGCGCAATGAGAAATCAGGACCGTATCTGTTTTTTAATGATTCTGGAAAATTGGTCAGAGATCCAAGACCGGGTCGTGGGGGAAGTCATGGTCCTCAGAGTGAATTTATAGTACAGGTTCGCGATTTTAAACATTCAATTACTAAAGGGATGCCAAAAAAGTGGTTACACAGTAAAGATGAACTTTATGATTCCCTGCGTGGACCGGCTGAAAAAGTAAAGATCTTAGCCACTGCTTACAGTGAGAAGAGTAAAAAGCATGAACCCATGATTATGACAATTTCTTATGGAAAAGGTCGAGTCTTCCATACACCTATGGGGCATGCAGATTATTCCATGAAATGCATTGGCTTTCAAGAAGTGTTGCGAAGAGGGACCGAGTGGGCAGCGACCGGACAGGTGACATCCGAGCTTCCTTTTGACTTCCCCACTGAAAAAAAGGTTTCTTCTCAGTAATTCTCAGGAAGCCAAAAAAAAGACCACTCAAAAGGTGATCTTTTTTTCAATTTCTTGTAAAAAATTTACTCAGATGCTGGCGAAGCGGCATCAGTTGGGTTTGCATCAGTTGCGTTTGAATCTTCTCCTTCAGTTGCTCCGCCTCCGCACGATGCGAAGAGTGCTAATGAAAGAATGCTTACGAGAGTTAGAAAGTTTTTCATGACGGCTATTTTCTTAAGCTTGAATTATAGTTTTTGGTTAAAGTGTTGATGAACAACTCCCCCAAAAATTAATAATTTTTCGATTCTGTCAAGGTGAATCCTGTGATGAATGGTTATCAATTTTATTGATTTATGCCCATTCTCATTGCCAAAGCAGTAGTAATTTAATTGGGTTGTGACATGTATTATATAGGAATTGATATAGGAACATCTTCGGTTAAGGCATTGCTTATTGATAGTGGTGGAAGGGTAATTAAAACCTCTGTGCCAGAATACTCTTTTCAAACCCCAAAACCACTTTGGGCCGAGGCCGATCCACTGGATTGGTGGGAAGCAACGCAACAAGCAATTAAAGAACTACTCTTAAAAGTTCAGTCTAGTGAAATAGCTGGAATTGGACTTACCGGCCAAATGCATGGTATGGTAGCAATGAACAAAGAAGGTTCCGTTTTAAGGCCCTGTATCATGTGGAATGACCAACGATCTCATTTGGAGTGTGACGAAATTACCGAACGAGTTGGGCAAAAGAAAATTCTTAGTATTACCGGTAATCCCGTTTTGCCTGGCTTTACTGCTCCCAAGATCTTGTGGACCCAAAAAAACGAACCAGACCTTTTTGCTTTGATCGATAAGGTAGTTTTACCAAAAGATTTTATTCGTTACAAATTAACCGGTTCCTTTTTTTCTGATGTTTCGGATGCTTCAGGAACCTCTCTACTAGATGTCGGAAAGAGAACTTGGTCACAAGAAATGTTTGATTGCATGGGATGGCCAATCTCTTGGATGCCGGAAGTTACTGAATCAACTGAAGTTTCCGCCAAAATTTCCGCGGAAGCAGCAACCTTAACTGGTCTGCTTGAAGGAACCCCTGTAGTGGCGGGTGGTGGAGATTGTGCGGCTCAAGCTGTTGGCTCAGGAATTGTGGAAGAGGGCAAAGTTTCTGTCACATTGGGAACGAGTGGTGTTGTGTTTGCCCAAAGCGACGAATACCGCGTTGAGCCTAATGGTAAATTACATGCATTTTGTCACGCGGTTCCTGGGAAATGGCATGTAATGGGAGTGATGCTATCTGCAGCAGGTTCTTTTCAGTGGTATAAGAATCAATTTGGAATGGAGGAGCAAAGAATAGAAAAGGAGGGCGGTGCGAATGCTTATGAAACTCTTACTAAAGAAGCCCAGCAGGTAATTGCGGGCTCAGAGGGTTTATTTTTTCTTCCTTATTTATCGGGCGAAAGAACACCCCATCCAGACCCGTATGCAAGGGGTTGCTTTATCGGTATGAGTTTACGCCATCAAAAAAAACATCATACCCGGGCTGTTTTGGAGGGAGTCTCCTATGGTTTAAATGATTCGTTATCCATGATGCAAGAATTGGGTGTTAATCCAAATGAAATTATACTTTCTGGGGGCGGTTCGCGCTCAGCGTTATGGAAACAAATGCTTGCCGATATTTTTGCCACTCCTTGTGCAATGGTGAATGCATTAGAAGGTGCAGCTTATGGTGCGGCAATACTTGCCGCGGTTGGAGTAGGTGGATTTGGCACCGTGCAAGAGGCTTGTAGCTCTTTTATTCAAAAAATTGAAACAGTGGATCCTGGTCCGAACCTGGAAACCTACAAGCGAAATTATCCTATTTATAAATCTTTATACCCAAGCCTGAAGGCTCAGTTTGCCAAGATTGCTGAGTCGAATGCGTTAAACTCATAAAAAAATGGATAACACTTACGAGTCGAATAAGCTGCTTGGTGAATACTTATTGTTTCACTACGGATCGGATGATCAGTTAATGCCTTGGTCGGATGGCCCTCAGAATGGTCTTCGGTTTCCCGTGCGTACTGTTCGTGAACTTATCGACCACAGTTCACTTCCCTCTTCGACTACTACTCGTGCCTTTGATGTCGGTTGTTCCGTGGGTCGTTCTACATTTGAAATTGCGAGCTTTTGTGACGAAGTGGCGGGCTGTGACCTGTCCCATTCCTTTATTTCAGCAGCTCGATCTTTAATTGATAATAAGGAACTCCCTTATGAGTATTTAGAGGAAGGGGACAGCTATCAAAAAGCAGTCGCAAAAGTAGAGTATGACCCGAGCAAGGAGATTTCATTTTTTGTTGCAGATGCCTGTTCGTTACCCTCCGAGCTAAAAGAGTTTGATTTGGTTCATGCAGCCAATTTGATCTGTCGATTACCGGATCCCTCGCTTTTTTTAAATCGACTTCCACAATTAGTGAAGCCGGGCGGGCAACTTCTTTTAGCCACCCCATTTACCTGGTTGAATGAATATACACCGAGAGAAAATTGGATCGGTTCTGGTGACTCGGAGCAAAAACTGGTGGAATGCTTGAAGCCATATTTTGAATTGGAAAAAAAAGTAGAACTACCTTTTGTCATTCGTGAACATAGAAGAAAGTTTCAATATAGTGTTTCAATCGGTACTCGATGGAGACGGCTTGGGAGTGCGGTGTAACAGCTTGATTCTTTTTTTCGAGGTGTTTCTAGATAAATTAGTTTATAATTTGAAAATTTCCCTAGTGAAATTCTTTTCAATATTTTCTATTACTAACAACAGTGAACAACCTAAATGATCAAGCTCGATGAATTTGTAAGGAATATTTCCTCCTGTTCTGAGCCTCATTCTCATTATTCTGATTGTTTGAAAGCATTGTGGTGGGTCCAAAAGGGAGATTGGGCAAAAGCACATGACATTGCCCAAGAAGAAGGTACTATACTGGGTGATTGGGTACATGCATACCTCCATCGATTGGAGGGAGATTTAGGTAATGCTGCCTATTGGTACAATCGGGCGACACGCCCGGTTAAGCAAGATGAAAGCCTGGAGGAAGAATGGAAAGAAATAACAGCTCATTTTCTTTCCTTAGAACCCTAACGTTAAGCTCGACCCATGGACTTGAAAACAAGAGGAATATTTTCTTCCGGTACCAATAAAAGAGATGATCTTTTAGAGACTGAAAGCAAGTGGGAAATGTTCTCTCCGGTTAGTTTAATAATCCTCTGTACAATGAGCATTCTTTTTATACGATCTGCTCAGGCTTACACGGGAGGTAATCAATGGCAAATGCAGGTGATTTGGGTTATTATTGGTTTTTCAATTTATGTAATTGTCTCTGTCGTGGATTATCATTTTTGGATGCGATTTGCTCATATTATCTATGTATTGGGAGTTATTTCTCTGGTACTTGTCTTTTTATGGCCCCAAAAATACGGGGCACAGAGGTGGATAGATTTAGGACTATTTAAAATACAGCCATCCGAATTTGCAAAAATTGTGACCCTGATTCTTGGTGCCAGTATTATGGCGAGGTCGGAAATCGGAAATTTAAAAGACTCTTTTAAGGGAATTTGTAAACTTGGATTTTGCTTTGTCTGTCCAATGTTCTTGATTTTCAAGCAACCTGACTTAGGATCAACATTAGTTTTTCCACCAATAGCATTTTCAATTTTGTACGTCGCCCGCATACCTTATCGGTTTTTTGTTGCTACAGCTCTTCTGTTTGTAGTGATAATTGGTGTGCTGGGTTATGACGTTTTTCGTTATTATCAATATAAATCCGAGAACCCGCATCCAAATGAAGCAATTGTTGCTTATGAGGATACAACTCTCATACCACTCAAGGACTATCAACGTAAACGCATCCTCACTTTTCTAGCACCAGAAGTCATGGACCCAAATGGAATTGGAGCAAATTGGAATCGAATCCAAGCTCTCATTGCTGTTGCCACCGGTGGAATATCTGGCAAAGGCTTGGGTAATGGCATGCAAGCAAAGTTAGGATATCTACCCTCTGCCGTCGCACACAACGATTTTATTTTTGCGGTGCTAGCAGAAGAATCTGGATTTGTAGGAGGAATGACAGCAATTGCTGCATACTTCCTTCTTATCTTTGGTTGTTTAAAGGTAGCTTCCAAGGCGTCCGATCGTTTTGGGGCAATGCTTGCAATAGGAGTTTCTGTCCTATTAATGACCCATGTTTTTATTAACATTGGCATGACAATTGGCATTACTCCAATTACTGGTTTACCGTTGCCTTTTCTTAGTTACGGGGGATCATTTTTGATTTCCTGTTTTATCTTACTTGGGTTGGTTCAGAGTGTTTATCGACACAGAAAGGAATTTAGATGATTAAGAAGCTTAATTTAGCATTCTTACATTTTACTCTGTGGACGATCGGGTTTTCTATCCATCATAAAAATGGCCAGAAATACCAAACGTAGACCTAATTATTCAAAGCGAAGAAGATCCAACAAGAAAGCAGAGAAAAAAAAGCTTGAGGCAGACAAAAATGATCTGACTTTGCCCCCCATGGAGCCTGCACCTATCTCTATTGATAAATGCAAGTTAAGAGAAGAAGCGATAGAGCGAGCTAAAAAACGCCCGATTCGTGAGAGAATACTCGCTTTTTTTCGGAGAGAAACAAAGCAGGATTATAAAGAATTAATTATCAATACTGAGGCTCTTGAGAGGCGAGTGGCCTTAATTGAGAATGGTGTTTTACAGGCCTTTGATGTGGAACGCCTTGACGAAGAGAGAATGGTGGGAGCAATTTTTAAGGGAAAAGTTCAAAACTTAGAACCTGGACTGAAGGCCGCTTTTGTCAACATTGGCCAGGAAAAAAATGCGTTTTTACATTATTGGGATATGCTTCCCGGTGCCAATAACGACCCCTCAATTGAAATCGTTCGAGAAAATAAGAGAAAGACTCCACACAATCGGGTAGAGGCAAAATCCATTCAGGAAATTCCCAAAGTTTTTCCAGTCGGTTCAGAAATTATTGTGCAAATTACCAAAGGGCAGATTGGGAGTAAGGGACCACGAACCACTACCAATCTATCATTAGCAGGTAGGTTTTTAGTTATGATGCCCTATGCAGGACAATGTGGTATATCGCGAAAAATTGATGACAAAGCAGAGAGGAGTCGTTTGAAGCGTATTATCAGCAATCTTTCTCTGCGAGAAGGAATGGGAGTAATTATACGAACAGCCGGCCAGAATAAACCGGAGCGATTTTTCGACCGAGACTTGCACCTTTTACTTCAACAGTGGGATGAAATTGAAGCAAAGATGAAGTCTCAGGATAGCCCGTGCTTTTTATATCAAGAACCGGATTTGATCGGGTTAACGGCACGCGATTTTCTCACAGATGACATTGATCGTGTGCAAATTGACCGAAAAGAGGATTACACAAGACTTATCGAAACGATTCAGCGAATTTCTCCCAAATCAAAATCAAAAGTTACTCATTTTGATGAAGAAATCCCCATTTTCGAACGATTTAATGTGGAGCGTCAAGTTGAGCAGACATTTATGCGACGAGTTTTACTCCCTTCCGGTGGTGAGATAGTAATGGAAGAAACGGAGGCACTGGTATCAATTGATGTAAATACCGGTAGTCATAAAGGAGATAGAAAAGACGGAAAGAATTTCATCTTACAGGCCAATATCGAAGCTGCAGCAGAGGTTTGTCGTCAAATGAGACTGCGAAACTTGGGTGGTTTGGTAATTATTGATTTCATTGATATGAAAAATAAGGGGGACCAAAGAAAGGTTTTCCAAAAAATGAAATCTTCTATGGCGGATGATAAGGCGAAGCATAACATTCTCCCCATCTCTCAATTGGGAATTATGCAAATTACCCGCCAGCGACATGATGAAAGTAATTCAAGTGGAATTTACGAATCGTGCCCTTATTGTTCCGGTCGTGGAATTGTTAAATCTCCCCGGGCAGTCAGTATCGAAATTCAAAGAAAGATTACCAGCGTTGTACGTCGATTAAGGGAAGAAAATATTGAAAAAGAAGCGATTTTAAAAATCTTCCTTCATCCTAGCACTTTACGACGCTTTCGGGGTCCTGATTCAAAATTGATTGATCGAATGGAGCGAAATTATGGATTGAAATTAACTTTTGAGGCAGCAGAAACTTATCATGTAGAAAACTTTAAATTGATTGATGAGTCTACCAATAATGAAATTCGGTAGTTAATATCATGCGTATCCTTGCGGCTTTTGATAAATGCAAGGATTCCCTGTCTGCCCGGGAAATCTGTGCACTTGCTCAAAAAGTAGTTTCCACACAACCTATTAGCCATGAAATTGAGTGTTCCCCATTAACTGATGGCGGGGAAGGATTTGCTCAGTTATTAACCGAGCAAAAAAGTGGATCTTATCATTCAATTTTGGCTTCCGATTCAATTGGGGAGGAAAAAGAAGTAAGAATTGGAATTGTTCCATTTGACAAATTGGAACCCAATCTTCGCGAGTTTGCAGATTTACCGGACCATGGTAACTATGCAGTAATTGAAATGTCTTCAATTGCTGGCTTATCTGACTTACCATCAGAAAAGCGAAATCCATGGTTAACTTCAACGGTTGGGGTAGGGCAGTTACTTGCTGAAGTTGCCTCTTTAAAGGTAAGTGCAATAATTTTAGGGATTGGTGGAAGTGCGACAAATGATATGGGCTTGGGTGCACTGAGAAGTTTAGGGGTTCGGTTTTTAGACCAAGAAAATCAACCTATTTTTTTCCCTAACCCAGAAAGTTGGGGTAGAATACAAACTATTTGCCCTGAGAAACTTGTAACACTCCCATCCATTCGTATTGCCTGCGATGTGACTAATCAATTATTGGGAGAGGGGGGAGCCACCTTTCAATTTGGTCCCCAAAAAGGACTATCTATAAGTCGAAGAGACGAAATGGAAAGCAATATGGATATAATGTCTGCACGGTTGGCGGAAACCTTTGATAAGCCATTGGTTTTTAGGGAGGAAGAAGGAACAGGTGCAGCAGGAGGAATTGGGTATGGCTTAAGCGTCGCATATGATACTAAGTTTGTGCCGGGATTTTCCTTTGTTTCTAAATGGTTTGATTTAGAGAAATCGATTCAAAATGCAGATTTAATTCTAACTGGAGAAGGAAGATTTGATCAAACATCACTAATGGGAAAAGGGCCCTATGAGATCATTCGAATGGCTTCAAGGTATAATAAAAATGTAATTTTATTAGCAGGTTCAGTAGATAGTGACGCGAAGAAGAAATGTATGAATGAATTTTCTAATTTAAAAATCGAGGCGTTCGGAAATGATCAATTCACTTTAGAAGAAAATTTACTCAATGCATCCGATTTATTTCAACAAAAATTAAACTACTATTTATCCCTCCATCAGTGAATTCTACTGAATCTCAAGAAGCACAAGAATTACGATTTAAACGTATTCGTCGACTCAAGCGTTGGATGCGTCCACTTCCCAGGCGATCCAATATTCATAACTATCCTGTTTTAAAATGGTTCGCAGAAACAGCTTATAAAAGAGCTTACCTATGGTCATTTAAAGGAAAGGCAATCAAGCCAGCCCTCTTTTGGGGAATGGTAATATCATTTTCTCCCCTAGTGGGTATTCAAATGCTGATTGTATTTTTCCTCGCTCTATTTACCCGTGCTAATCTGCCCGTTATTGTGGCTTTACAATGGATTTCAAATCCTTTCACGATGGGGCCCATTTACTTTGCTGATTATAAGATTGGAAGAATACTTTTAGAGCTAGCTGGATTTAAAAGTAAGAAAAATCCCCTTTTAAGCTCCGAGTACGACTGGTCGAATTTCAAACTCAATGATCTTTGGGAATTGCTCGATACTTTTCCTCCAATGTTTGTAGGTGGAGCAGTGATCGGAGTTTTCTTTGGGGTTATTTCTATTTTTTCCTACAATGTGCTGGCAAAGCTTTACAAGAAGCCGCAAATTACTAAATAATCATTAATTATCAAACCTATTCAAATGAGTAAAAAATCACTGATCTCCGGCATTACACTTTTTAAATTAGTTTTTCTATTTTTATTGGTATGCATCGAATCCTTTGCCAGAGAACCATCTATTCAATTGGGAATTGATTACTTGGAAGAGAGTAAATTTTCCGTTCTTCAAGGAAAGCGAGTTGGTTTATTAACTCACCCGGCAGGAAAAAATGGGAGGGGCGAAAGTACTGTGGATGTTTTTGTTCGCTCATCTGATGTCAACTTAGTCGCTTTATTTGGGCCAGAACATGGTATTTATGGCGACGAAAAAGCGTCTGTTCCAGTAGACGATAAAATAGATCAAAAGACAGGATTGCCTGTTTTTTCTCTGTATGGAAAATTTCGTAAACCCACGAAAAAAATGCTGAGTGAAATTGATAGCTTAGTCGTTGACCTGCAAGATGTCGGGGTTCGTTGCTATACCTATATTAGTTGCATGAGATATGTTATGGAAGCCTGCTTTGAGGAAGGAGTCGAGGTAGTGGTCTTAGATAGACCAAACCCACTGGGAGGGGAAAAGGTTGCCGGACCTTCTATGGATGAAGTTTGTATGAGTTATGTGGGTGCATTTCAAATCCCCTTTGTACATGGGATGACAATCGGTGAATTGGCTTTGTGGTCCAAAAAAGTGTCTGGTGTTCTGAAGACCGAGGAGGTGAATCGCAAAAAAGGAAAATTGGTTATCGTGCCAATGATTGGTTGGACTCGACAAATGACCTGGCCACAAACTGGTCTTTCCTGGCATCCTACTTCACCCAATATCCCAACTTTAGACTCCGTGGCAGGTTACCCTATGACTGGCCTTGGAGCACAAATGGGAAAATTTAAACACGGTATTGGTACGGAACATCCTTTTCGTTTTTTGACTTACGAAGGCAAAAAAGCGTCTGTTCTCAAATCGGAATTAGATCGATTTCAAATTCCTGGACTTTCTTTTCAGGTAAAAACTATAAAAAAAGCAGACGGCGAATCGATTGAAGGAGTTTATATCATAATTAACGATTGGAGCTCCTGGCAACCCACTGCACTTCCCTTTTACATGATGCAACTTTCTGCCTTATGGCAGACGCCTAGCCCATTTACTCAAGCGAGCGAGTCAGAAATCGCACTATTTAATAAACATGTAGGCTCGCAGACCTGGTGGAATGCCTTGGAAAAAGAAGGGGGGCAAGTGAACACTAAGTTATTCCTCGCCGAGTGGAATGCTTATTCCGCACAATTTAAGACTACCGTTAAGCCTTATCTGCTCTATTAAGCAACTTTAACGAGTAAAATCATCAAGCGAGAGCACCCGCATTCCGTGCTTTTGCAATGCTTCTTCTCCTATATCTTCGTCTTCCATGGCCAAGGCTAGTACCGGCTTATTATTAGGCTGGTGAAGAAAGGGGTAGACATAATGGATATTAATTTCTGCGTGAAGTAGCGACTGGGTTATTAAATGAAGGGAGTCTTCATTCTGAATCTCAACCGCTATAATATTCCTTTCGGTAAAACTGATGGAGCGAGATTTTAGAAGTTGTGCAGTTTCCTTCGGGTAATTCGTTACCAGGCGAATAACGGCTGAATCAGTAGTGTCCAGTACTGAAATCGCCAGGGCATGAATGTCCTGTGATTTTAACATGCCAAGAAAGTCGTTTAGCCAACCGACTTTATTTTCGGCATAAATAACAAATTGCCTAATAGTTTCTTTTCCTGGGTTACGCAGGGTTGATGGGGAGTGATCAGATAAGTCCATAGATAGAGTAAAGTTGAAAGCAGATTCAGAAGGTTAAACAATTTATCTCTTTCCTCGCAAGCAATTTGAAAAGCGTTCAAAATAGTAAGCTTGCCTACTTACAGGTAAAAAGTAGAAAATGTCGAAAATATCCAATGCACTACATTCCTAAAATTCTTCTTTTAATTCATCTATTGTTTGTACCCATTTTACTTTCTGGAAATGAAGGAAGCAAATGGATGGAGTCAGACTTAAAAAACTTAGAGTCGAGTGCTCAAGATGGAGACTCCTATGCCCAGGCATTTTTGGCTCTTTGTTATATTCACGGGGATAAAGGCTTAGAAATTTCTTTTGATAAAGCGAGCTATTGGGCAAATTTATCCACAGAAACTAATCATTGGCTCGGTCTTTTCACGATCGGTTATCTACATCGGTTTCCACCTCTCGGGCCCAATGCAGAAAAAGTGAATAGCTTCTATAACAAGGTCTTTAAAGACCCGGATGGTATGGTGGTAAAAAATGCAAATTCTGGTGACCCAATCGCATCTTATGTACTCGCGGAGATATTTACAGCGGAAGAGGTGGAACCCAATCTAAGTGCAGACTTACAATTTGCAGCGAAGC
>Ga0206125_10001840_pt1 | contig 23691 bp, 18 predicted proteins | sample Helgoland_Spring_4_FD_148598 | JGI IMG/M metagenome (GOLD analysis project Ga0206125, IMG submission 148598) | Pelagic subsurface seawater microbial communities from Kabeltonne, Helgoland, North Sea - Helgoland_Spring_Bloom_20160331_1 | ecosystem: Environmental > Aquatic > Marine > Epipelagic ... | reverse complement strand
TTTAAAGGTAATGAAGAAAGAGCTCAAGCAAAACTAAAAGAAATTCAAGCGCTTTTTCCGATGAAATTATCTGAAGCAGAAGCAAAAAAATCTCAATAATAAAAAACAGTTTTATGTCTAAGTTTAACAAGAAAAAAGGTGGCGAATTGCCTGCAGTAAATACAGCATCTTTGCCAGATATTGTATTTATGTTATTGTTTTTCTTTATGGTAGTTACTGTATTGAGAAAAGATAATATGTTGGTGCAACAAAAACTTCCTAAAGCAGATCAAGTAGAAAAACTCAAGAAAGATCGCTCTGTTTTTATTTATGCAGGCAAACCAAGTTCTAGATACCAAGATAAGTTTGGAACCGAAGGTAAAATTCAAATAGGAGACAAGTATACTGATATTAATTCTCTAGAATTTGCCTTGTCTGAGGCCAGAACCAAACTCATACCAGAGCTGCAAGGAAAAGTTGTAGTTGGTTTAAAGGTTGATGAGCAAACTAACGTTGGTTTACTGCAAGATGTTAAAGAAAAATTAAGAGACTTAAACATGGTGAAAGTAATTTACATCACTGCTCCAGGTAACGATGTGCAACAGTAATAACTTATTACAAGAATTAAAAACGCTTTTTCTAAAAATAGAAAAGGCGTTTTTTTATTTCACAAGCATTTAAAATTGGATTATATTTAACCCATGAGGCATCAATTGTATTTTGTGAGTTGTTTTTTATGTGTGAGCGCTTTGTTTGCCCAAAAAGAGCTTACCTTGGATTCTTTGGATACAAAATATAGAGAAGATCAATTTTATTTTGGTGTAACCTATAATGCTCTTGTTAATACCCCAGAGTTTGTTGACTCCCAAGGGTTATCGGGGGCTCTTCACTTTGGCTTTACAAGAGACATGCCAATAAATCCCCGCAGAAATCTCTCTATAGCATTGGGCCTGGGGGCTAGTTTTGATGCCTATGGCACAACACTATCCATAGCTAAAGATGAGTTAAACCGAACTATATTTACCTCTCTAAGCAACAATGATATTGCTTATGATGTGAACAGATTTAGCACCGCAAGTTTAGAAATCCCTCTTGAATTTAGATGGCGAACTTCAAGCGCGAAACATTATAAGTTTTGGCGCTTTTATGCAGGTCTAAGACTTGGTTATAGTTATTGGTATAAATCTTCTTTCAAACAAGGGAGTAACACCGTTGTACAAACAGATATTCCAGAGTTTAATAACCTGCGCCTGGGGGCCACCTTATCAATTGGTTACAATACTGTAAATTTCTTTGCTTATTATGGCATCACCCCCCTGTTTGATAATGCAATCACAACCAATGGTACTCCAATAGAGATGAGCGCTTTAAAACTAGGTCTTTTATTTTTCTTTCTGTAAGGAAAGTTTACTGTCTTCTTAGACCCAAAAACCAAAAAGTAAAAACTGAGGAATCCCACCTATCACAAACCCCAAACATAATTCTATCACAGTGTGAGATTTTGTGTGAATTCTTGAGCTAGCAACTAGACCATTTATAAGACATAAAAGCATTATCAAACCAAGCATATTTATTTTAAAATGGATGCTGATTCCAATTAAAAAAATAGTAACTCCAGCTATTGCCATTTGGTGAAGACTTGCTTTGAGGTTAAAAAATACCAAAAAAAGTGCACTCAGCGATGCGCCAAGAATACCCACAAAAAAATAATATAATTCTATATCTTGATAGGGCTTGAAGATTAATTTTATTATTAATACTACTAAAATTATTTGTATCATAAGAGGATACTTTCGCTCTTTTACGTCTTTAAGGTGTATGCTAGAGATTACTCCAATATTTTTAAGCATAAAGAATAAAACAACGGGTGTAAAAGCTGTGAGGGTTACGATTGCATATATATTGGCCAACAAAATCTGAGGCTCTGTAAAGCGAGGGGTATTTGCATAATAGCACAGTACACCAAAAACTGGCATTAGCAAGGGATGAAAAATATAACCTGAAATGCGCAAAATTTGATTCATCAAAGTTCTTTTCTAAGACGTGCAACAGGCAGCTCTAATTGTTCTCTATATTTAGCAACAGTACGTCTGGCAATAGGATATCCTTTTTCTTTAAGGATTTTCGCCAGTTTATCATCGGTGAGAGGTTTTTTCTTGTCCTCCTCGCTTATAGTTATTTCAAGGATTTTTTTAATTTCTTTGGTAGATACATCCTCTCCTTGATCATTTTTCATAGATTCACTAAAAAACTCTTTTATGAGTTTTGTGCCATAAGGTGTATCTACATATTTACTGTTTGCTACCCTAGATACAGTAGAAATATCCATGCCAATTTTATCTGCGATATCTTTTAATATCATGGGTTTTAACTTGCGCTGGTCTCCGGAGAGAAAATAAGCCTCTTGTTGGTGCATAATGGCATTCATGGTCACAAAAAGTGTTTGTTGCCTCTGTTTAATGGCATCAATAAACCATTTGGCTGCATCCAATTTTTGTTTGATAAATTGAACCGCCTCTTTTTGTGACTTTGATTTATCTTTTGATTCTTTATAGCCTTTTAGCATGTTAGCGTATTGTGATGAGACATGCAATTCTGGTGCATTTCTTCCATTAAGGGTTAATTCTAAAACACCATCAACAATGTGTATGGCAAAATCTGGTACGACATGCTCTACCATTCTTGTATTGCTTGAAATAGCTCCACCTGGCTTTGGGTTTAAATTTTCAATCTCATGAATGGCAGCTCTTAGCTCATTTTCTGAAATAGTAAATTTTTGAAGTAATTTTTTGTAATGCTTTTTTGAAAATTGATCAAAGCTTTGGGTTAAAATATCAAAAGCTAAAACAACGTTCGGGCTTTGTTGTTTTCTCTTTAATTGAAGTAATAGACATTCTTGTAAATCTCTAGCTCCAACACCTGCAGGGTCTAGTTCTTGTACCTTATCTAATACCGATTCTACAGCACTTTGGGTGGTGTATACATTTTGGGTAAAGGCCAGATCATCAACAATATCTGCTATTTCTCTGCGAATATACCCGCTCTCATCTACACTTCCTACCAGAAATTTTGCAATTTCTTTCTCACTCTCTTCAAGTCTGTAGGTGTTTAATTGCTGCATCAGATGTTGTGTGAAAGATTGCCCAGCTGCATAGGGCATATGGGTTTGCTTATCATCTGCGCTGTAGTTATTTGCATTTAATTTGTAGCTTGGTGTTTCATCATCGCTTAGATAGGCATCGATATTAATCTCTGTAGCATCCTCTATGGTATCTTGATAGTCATCATTGCTGTCTTGGTCAAATTCACTGACTTCCTCTTTTCCTTTTTCTAATGCAGGATTTTCATTCATCTCCTGTGTTACACGCTGCTCAAAGGCTTGTGTTGGCAGTTGAATTAACTTCATCAACTGGATTTGTTGTGGAGATAATTTCTGAGATAACTTGAAATTTAGAAACTGTTTTAGCATCGAAAAAAAGTGTGAATCATAAAGTTAAAAAAAACCAGTTAGATACAAAACGGTACAGCACTGGTTTTAATATACAACAGGTGTATTATAATATCGTTTTAAAACTCTGCGTTGCCTGGTGTTCTTGGATAAGGGATTACATCTCTTATGTTTCCCATACCAGTTACAAACAAAACAAGACGTTCAAAACCAAGTCCAAATCCACTGTGGGTACAAGTCCCAAACTTCCTTAGGTCTAGATACCAGTATAATTCTTCCTCGCTAATATCCATGGCTTTCATTTTTTGCTTCAGCACATCGTATCGCTCTTCACGTTGAGATCCTCCCACTATCTCCCCAATACCAGGAAATAATACATCCATGGCACGTACTGTTTTTTGATCCTCATTTAAACGCATGTAAAAAGCTTTAATAGTGGCAGGATAATCAAATAAAATCACCGGGCACTTAAAGTGTTTTTCTACCAAAAAACGTTCGTGTTCACTTTGCAAGTCTGCACCCCACTGATTTATAAGATACTTAAACTTTTTCTTCTTGTTGGGCTTGCAGTTCTTTAAAATGTCTATGGCCTCAGTATAACTTACACGTTTGAAATTATTATCGATAACAAAATGTAATTTTTCACGTAGGGTCATTTCTTGACGCTCTGCCATCGGTTTGCTTTTGTCTTCCTGTATGAGCCTTTGTTCTAGAAAGATTAAATCATCTTGGCAGTTTTCTATCACATAGGAGATAACGTACTTTATAAAATCTTCTGCCAAGTCCATGTTGTCTACCAAATCATTAAAGGCAACCTCTGGTTCTATCATCCAGAATTCTGCCAGATGACGAGATGTATTGCTGTTTTCTGCTCTAAAGGTAGGCCCAAAAGTGTAAACCTTTCCTAGCCCCATTGCAAAAGTTTCTGCTTCTAACTGTCCACTCACAGTAAGGTTCGTTTCTTTCGCAAAAAAATCTTCTTTGTAATTCACATCTCCTTTGTCATCCAAAGGTGGATTTTTTGGGTCCAGTGCGCTTACCCTAAACATTTCTCCTGCCCCCTCTGCATCACTGCCTGTGATAATTGGTGTATGCATATAATTAAACCCGTTTTTCTGAAAATACTCGTGCACAGCAAAAGACAGTTTTGATCGTAAACGCATTACTGCTCCAAAAGTATTGGTGCGCACACGCAGGTGTGCTTGCTCACGTAATTTTTCTAGACTGTGCCGCTTTGGTGAAAGAATGGTTAGTTTTACTTGTTCTGGATCTGCGGTACCTAATATGTTAATGGAAGATACTTGCACCTCTAGTGCCTGTCCTTGCCCTTGGCTTTTTACAAGCTCCCCAGTAATTTCTACACAAGCTCCTGTGGTAATATCCTTTAGTAAGTCTTGATCAAAATTCTCAAAATCTAAAACACATTGTAAGTTCTTTATAGTAGAACCATCATTAAGGGCAATAAAACGATTGCTTCTAAAGGAGCGAACCCAACCTCGGATTGTAAGTTCATTGATGCTAGGCTGTGTTTGTAAAATGTGTGCTATTTCAGTGTGTTTCATAATCAAAAAATCAGGCTATAAAGATAGGTTATAATTCAGATATTAGAAATGAGTATTGACTATTTTAACTCCTTTTGCTCTACTTCCATGTTTTCTGGTAAGATCCCTAAGGAGGGTTTTTTTAAGGTTTTTTTGTTGGCTATACTTTTTTCAAGAGAGAGTAGCAGAGAAGGAAGCAATAATAAATTTGCTAACATGGCAAACACAAGAGTCACAGAAACCAATCCGCCCAGGGCTACGGTACCACCGAAACTAGAGAGGGCAAATACAGAAAAACCGAAAAATAGCACTATGGAAGTATAAAACATACTTATTCCCGTTTCACGTAGTGCAGCATATACAGATTTTTTAATCCTCCAATTATTGGCAATTAGTTCCTGACGATATTTAGCCAAAAAATGAATTGTATCGTCTACAGAAATACCAAAGGCTATACTAAATACCAAGATGGTGGATGGCTTTATAGGAACTCCCAAAAAGCCCATTAATCCTGCTGTAATAATTAAGGGAAGCAAGTTAGGTATTAAAGATACCAAGATCATTTTAAAGCTTCTAAACATCCAAGCCATAAAAAGGGCAATTAACAAGATGGCAAGCGAAAGGCTGATAATTAAATTTTTAACTAAATATTTGGTTCCTTTTTGAAAGAGTAAGGCCTTTCCTGTAAAATTTATGGTATACCTATCTTCTGGAAAAATTTTAAGCGCCTTTGCCTTGAGATCTTCCTCAATTCTATCAAAACGTTCTGTGCCTGTGTCTTTCATGAAAGTAGTAATACGCGCATACTGCCCTGTACTGTCTACGTAACTTTTTAGCAAATTTGTGTCTTTGGTACTGCTTTTGGCATAACTTAAAATAAAGCTTCTCTCTTGGCTATTGGGTAATTGATAATATTCTGGATTGCCGTTGTAATAGGCTTGCTTAGAGTATTTTACTAAATCTACCACAGAAAGGGGTTTTGAAAACTCAGGGAATTCCTCTATATACTCTTGTAGCTCATTCATTCGCTTTAAAGTTGCTAACTTCATGACCCCTTTCTTTCGTTTGGTATCTACTAAAATTTCAAGAGGCATAATGCCTTTATACTCTTTCTCGAAAAATCTTATGGATTCAAAAAACTCAGCCTTCTTTGGCATATCCTCTACCAGTGAACCAGAGATTTTTATCGTATAAATTCCAATGATACTTATGCATAATAATACAACAGAAATAATATAAATAGCAATACGCTTGTGACGCACTTTGTTTTCCATCCAGTCTACAAAGCGATTAATCCACCGTTTCTTTAAATGCTTTAAGTGCTTGTTTTTTGGCACTCCCATAAAGCTGTAAATGATTGGTATGATAAGTAAACACAATAAAAATATAGCAATAATACATATGGAGGCAACAATTCCAAACTCCTTCAATAGTTGGCTATTTGTTAAAATAAAAGTTGCAAAGCCAGATGCGGTAGTAACATTGGTCATTAATGTTGCATTTCCAACTTTAGCGATAACACGTTGCAACGATTTTGCTTGATTCCCGTGCTGTTTTATTTCTTGCTGGTATTTATTGATCAAGAAAATACAATTAGGAATTCCAATTACGATGATAAGAGGTGGGATCAAAGCAGTCAAGACTGTAATTTCATATTTTAGCAGACCAAGGATTCCAAAGGCCCATAAAACACCAATAATCACAGTAATCATAGATATGAAAGTTGCTCTGTAGGATCTAAAGAAGAAAAAGAAAATTAAAGATGTTACCACCACCGCTGCTCCAATAAACATCCCTATTTCATCAATAATATTCTGAGAGTTTAAAGTCCTGATATAGGGCATGCCTGAGGTGTGAACCTTCATGCCAGTTTTCATTTCGAAGGCAGCTATCTTAGGAATAAGAACTTTTTCAATAAATGTTTTTCTAGCGGGGGTGTTTACAATATCTTTTTTAATGTAAACGGCAGTCCGTACAGATTTTTTATCTGGAGAGTATACCAAATTGCTATAAAAAGGAAGTTTCTCAAACAGTTCATACTGGAGCGTTTTAAGTTGCTTCTCATTTAAGATAGAATCTCTCACAAGGGGAACCATCTCAAAGCCAATAGTATCTGTACGTTTTTTCAATTTTTGAAGATCTCCAACAGAGAGCGTAAGGTCAACCTCTGGAGCTTGCCCTAGGTCCTTAGATAGATCATTCCAGGCCTTAAAATTTGTTGGAGTGAATAGTAAACTATCTTTGACACCATATATGATAAGATTTCCTTCTTCTCCAAAGGTGTCTAAAAATGTATTGTAAGCGGTGTTTACCTGGTGGTCATCAGGAAGCATGTTTGCTTCTGTGTAAGTAAAACGCATATGTTTCCATTGCATTCCAAGAAAGATTGTAGATGCTGTAATAGCAACCAGAATCAAAATCCTGTTTCGTAATATAAAACGAGCCGTTGCACTCCAAAAACCAATGCTAAAAAGTTTGTTCAATGATAGATGTTTTGTGGTTCTGTAAAGGTAAGAAATCTATTTAGGGCAATTAAAGTAATGACCATTCGATTTTATAAAATATGTAAGAGGTTAATTTACAAAAAACCCCCATTTAGATTAGTTGTGCACTAATTACTAAAAGAGGGCTTTTACTTGTGTTGAATGATTGTATGCTTATACGGTCATAATTTCTTTTTCTTTTACAGCAAGAAGTGCATCAATTTTTGAAATGCTTGCATCGGTCATTTTTTGGACATCCTCTTCCAAACTTTTCTTTAAATCATCACTTGCACCCTCAATTTCTTTTATGCTATTCATGGCATTTTTACGATCATTTCGCACACCAATTTTACTGTCTTCGGCTTCTGCTTTTGCTTGTTTTGCCAATTCTCTTCTTCGTTCTTCTGTCAGGGGAGGAACGTTTATAATGACACTGTCTCCATTATTCATTGGGTTAAAACCAATATTTGCAAGATGAATTCCTTTTTCAATTTCTGGAATCATTCCTTTTTCCCATGGTGCAATAGTAATGGTCATACCATCTGGTGTTGAAACATTGGCCACTTGTGTCAATGGTGTTTGGTTACCATAGTAATCCACCATGACACTACCTACCATAGCAGGAGAAGCCTTCCCAGCTCTAATATTTACAAACTTTTTATTTAAGTAGTTCACGGCATTGTCCATGGCCTCTTTTGTACTGTCTATGATAAATTCTATTTCTTCTTCCATCTGTATGTCCTTAAATGGGTCCTTATTAGTGTTTTTGTAATGTTAGTTTTAGAGATTTACTTTGGTTCCAATATTTTCTCCAGAGATTACTTTCATTAAATTGCCGCGAGTATTCATGTCAAAAACAATGATAGGCAATTGGTTTTCTTGGCTTAAGGTAAATGCAGTAGTATCCATCACATTGAGTCCTTTCTTTAGTACGTCTTTGAAAGAAATAAAATCAAATTTGACAGCGTCTTTATTTTTTTCTGGATCACTTGAGTAGATACCGTCTACTCGTGTTCCTTTTAAGATAACATCTGCATTAATTTCTATGGCTCTTAAAACAGCTGCGCTGTCTGTAGTGAAATAAGGGTTACCAGTTCCTCCTCCAAATATAACAACACGTCCTTTTTCAAGATGACGCACCGCTTTTCTTTTAATAAATGGCTCGGCAACCTCATTTATTTTAATGGCGCTCTGTAATCTTGTAGGGATTCCTTGATCTTCAAGGGCTCCTTGTAAGGCAAGACCATTGATAACTGTAGCAAGCATACCCATATGGTCTCCTTGAACACGGTCCATGCCCTTACTGGCTCCTGCAACACCTCTAAAAATATTTCCGCCTCCAATTACAATGGCAACTTGTACTCCGGTAGCAGTAATGTCTTTTATATCCTGCGCATATTCTTTTAGTCTTTCTGGGTCAATACCGTATTGAAGGGTTCCCATCAAAGCTTCTCCTGAGAGTTTTAAAAGGATTCTGTTATAGTGCATAGTGGTGTTTTAGTAGTTACAAAAATAGTGAATTTATAAAAAACGGTTCTGCCTAAGCATATAAAAAAGAAAAATCCGTTTTCAACCACAGGGGTCGAAAACGGATTTTATAAGTGTGGGCGGTTTAGCCTTAGGCTAAAGTTACTCTTTTAAAACCTACTACAGTAGCATCTCCCTTGCTGGCAACGTACTGAGCTACATTTTTCTTCTCGTCCATAATAAAGTTTTGATCTAACAAACATTTTTCTTGGTCTAGAGTCGTGTTATCAGAGATGAAACGCTCCATTTTTCCAGGAAGAATTCTATCCCAGATTTGTTCTGGTTTTCCTTCTGCTTTTAGTTCTGCTTTTGCGGCCTGCTCGGCAGCTTCAAGAACATCTGGAGTTAGTTGAGACATTGAGATGTATTGAGGAATATTTTTAAGGGTTTTTCCCAGGCGTCCTAATTCAATATTGTCTTTTTCAATAACGGCAATTCTTGCTTCAGTTTCATTTGTAACAAATTCAGAGCTAAAATCTTTGTAGGATAATGTAGTGGCTCCCATGGAAGCAACTTGCATTGAAACATTTTTACTTACCTCTGCAGCACTATCACTGTTTTTAGATAAACCAACAAGGGCGCCAATTTTCTTTCCGTGGATGTAAGTACCAACGAAAGGGGCTTCAAGTATTTCAAAACCACCAATTTCTAGTTTTTCTCCAATAACTCCAGTTTGCTCTATGAGTTTTTCAGCAACTGTCATCTCTGCGTTGAAAGCAGCAGCTAAAAATGCTTCTTTGGTATCATAATTAATTGCAATGGCTGCCATCTCTTTGGCCATGGCGGTGTACGAATCATTTTTGGCAACAAAATCTGTCTCACAGTTTAAAGACATAACCACACCTCTAGTTTGTGTATTATTTATTTGAGAAACAACCGCCCCTTCACTAGAGTCGCGATCTGCTCTTTTTTCTGCAATCTTTTGTCCTTTTTTTCTCAGAATACCAATGGCATCTTCTAAGTTTCCTTCTGCTTCAACAAGGGCTTTTTTACAGTCCATCATTCCTGCTCCGGTTTTTTTTCTTAATTCATTTACTTGTGCGGCGGTTATTTTTACCATCGTGTCTTTTTTTATTATTCCCAGTAATGGGAGATGTATTAGTGTATTAGTGAACTTAAAAAGTCGCCTAATGGAATTTCTAAAAGAAAAAAATTAAACGACTATATATTTTTTTTAAATAGAGACCTACTCTTCTTTTTTAGAGGCTTCTTCTTTGGTAGCTTCTTTTTTCACTGTCTTCTTCGCTGCTGCTGTCTTTTTAGCTGCTGCTGTTTTTTTAGCTGGAGCTGCTGCTTCTTCTTTAGCTGGGGCTGTTTTTTCAGCAGGAGCCTCCTTTTCAGCTGCGGGCTCTTGTGTAGCTTCAGCTTCTTGTTTTACAGGTGCCGCCTGTTCAGTTGTTTGTGCTTCAACAGAGGCTTGTTTTTCAGCTTTTGCTTTTTCAGCATTCTCTTTTCCAGCTTTGCGCTCTGAAAGACCATCTTTCACTGCGTTGGTGACAGCAGTCATGATTTTGTCAATAGACTTGGATGCATCATCGTTTGAAGGAATGATGTAGTCGATCACTCTTGGGTCACAATTTGTGTCAACCATAGCAAAAATTGGAATATTTAATTTGATAGCCTCTGCTACTGCAATGTGCTCTCTGGTTGTATCAACAACAAATAAAGCGGCAGGCAAACGACTCATATCTCCAATAGACCCTAAGTTTTTCTCAAGCTTAGCGCGCAAACGATCTACTTGCAATCGTTCTTTTTTGGACAAAGTCATGAAAGTTCCATCTTGTTTCATTCTATCAATAGTTGCCATTTTTTTAACAGCCTTTCTGATGGTTACAAAATTTGTTAACATTCCTCCAGGCCATCTTTCTGTGATGTAAGGCATGTTTACAGATTTTGCTTTTTCAGCAACGATATCTTTTGCTTGTTTTTTGGTAGCTACAAAAAGTATTTTTCTACCAGAGGCTGCTATTTTCTTTAAAGCCTCTCCAGCTTCTTGAATTTTTGCAGCAGTTTTGTAAAGGTTGATGATATGAATCCCATTACGCTCCATGTAGATGTAAGGAGCCATGTTTGGATTCCATTTTCTTGTAAGGTGTCCAAAGTGTACACCTGCATTTAGAAGTTCTTTAACTTCTTTGTTGTTGTCTTTTGCCATTTTGTTTTTAGTTTACATTCTGTGTGTTTAGATGTCAATCACTTTTTGTTTGCCAAAAAACCCAGCGGGTCTTGTCAAGGAAGTAATTTAGATACTAAACTAATTGTCCCACCCGGCAGAGCGGGACTAACAGCTTAATTAATAAATTGTATTTGTATGAACTTGTTCCGGGTATAAAAAATTAATACTCGAAAGAGATACCCAACATGTTGGGTACAAAAATTAACGTTTCGAGAATTGGAATTTTTTACGGGCTTTTTTCTGTCCGAATTTCTTTCTTTCCACCATTCTTGGGTCTCTAGTTAAAAGCCCTTCTGGTTTTAAGATGCCTCTGTTTTCCTCATTCAGTGTGCACATAGCACGAGATAATGCTAGGCGAATTGCTTCTGCCTGTCCTGTAATACCACCTCCAAAAACATTTACTTTTACATCAAAGTTTTTGTCGTTATCTGTCATTACAAGCGGTTGCATTACTTTATAACGTAATGTAGGGGTTGTAAAATAATTATCAAATTCACGCTTGTTGATTGTGATGTTTCCTTTTCCTTTAGATAAGTAAACACGCGCAACAGCGGTTTTTCTTCTTCCAATTTTGTGTATAGTTTCCATTACTTTGTTGCGGTATTAATTTTAATAGCTCTTGGTTTTTGTGCTTCTTGACCGTGGTTTGCATCTGCATATACCTTCAAGTTTCTAAAAAGAACTGAACCTAATTTGTTTTTAGGTAACATTCCTTTAACCGCCTTCTCAATAACGCGTGCTGGATTCTTGTCTTTTAATTCTGTAGCAGTAAGACTTTTCTGTCCGCCTGGATAACCCGTGTGGCGAATGTAAGACTTATCTGTCCATTTGTTTCCTGTTAATTGGACGTTGCTTGCGTTTATGATAATCACATTGTCTCCACAATCCACATGGGGTGTAAAGCTTGGCTTGTGTTTACCGCGAAGTAATTTTGCAACTTCACTCGCAAGACGACCCAATGTTTGCCCGTCCGCATCTACTACCAACCACTCTTTTGTTACGGTGGCTTTGTTAGCAGATACTGTTTTGTAACTTAATGTATCCATTATAGTTCTTTGTCTAATTAGTAATAAATTATTTCTGTCCCGTATTATCGGACGGCAAAAATACTGTTATTTATTTGAATAACAAATAGTAAAAGATAGATTTTTAGTCCTTTTACGTGAAATAATAAGGCAGGGATAAACTCTTTGACAGCAAGACACGATTAATTTATTGGCAGCGTGAAAAAAATTGAGTGATACACCAATGCTATTGCACAGTTTGTATAGCCGAAATTTTACTGTGTTTTTAACACTTTAAACGTTTCATTATTAACACGCACATAGAATGTGTTTCCTGGTAAGGATAAGAGGTTAAGTTGCTTTGTGCTTCCTTTGAGCTCTCCGGAAAGTAATAATTGGCCCAGGGTTGAATAAACACTGTAGCGTACATTTTCTTGTGTTGAAATATTAATAATGCCTCTTGTTGGATTGGGATACAAAATGGTCTGACTTAGGTTTTCTTGTGTGTTTAAAATTTCGCATTCAAAACTACTTTCTATATTTGACGCAAGTGGATTATCCTGAAGGTAATCTGTTAATAAAGAGCAATAGCAATCGTTTTGAGCTACATACAAGTTAAACCATGATAGCGCAATTTTGCCCACACTGGAGTTACCTCCATCAGGTGTATTTGCCACAGAGTGATCGCCGTTTTCTATTTCAAATAAAAGCTTGTTTGTGCTATTTGGGGTATTGTCATAATGGATATTTGCATGAACCCCTGGAGGCGCTACAGCATCATCTTGCCCACTAAAAATCACTACAGGACTGCCATGATCTAAATCTGGGTTGGGTAGCCAAGGACACAGCGCTACAACTCCTTTAATGCTGTTGTCTAGCACAGCAGCACGTTGTGCTCCTCCACCTCCCATAGAGTGCCCACTTACAGCAAACTTATCTTCATCTATAGCTCCAAGCAAAGGTGAGTCATTTCTTGTGTTTTCTTCTCGTAAAGTTTCTAGGGCGTCTAGTAAAGCTTCTGCTCTGGCTTCTGGAAAATCAAAAATAGAATTTGTACCTATGATAATGGTAACAATTCCATGAGAGGCATAAAATGGACCCCATTGCTCAACACTATCTGGTGATGCAGAAAAACCTGGTACAATAGCGATACCGGCATATGGTGGTGTGGCGTTTGTAGGATAGTAAACGGTAGCTCCAAAATAGTCAGGGCCATTACGCAATCCGTCTGCCTCAGTGAGGGTAGCAACATCATAAATCCCCGGGTTGGCTAAACTACCTATGGTGATGTCCTCGCACTGAGAAAACATCCTTGAAGTAGACAACAATATCAGTAATAAAATAACTGCTTTTGAATATATTTCTCTCATCTTACTAGATTTAGTGTCTTTAAAATACAATAACAGTGTTTAAGATACAACAATTAGCTTTTGTAAACAAGCTTTTTATTAATGTGCCTGCAGCCAATTCTCTCCTAAGCCTATCTCAACATCTAACGGAACGGAAAGTATGTGGGCATTTTCCATTTCAGTTTTGATAAGTTTTTTCATCAAAGAAAGTTCTGGTTTGTACACATCAAAAACAAGTTCATCGTGAACCTGAAGTAGCATTTTACTTTTATATCCCTCTTTTTCTATTTTTTCATGAATGTTTATCATGGCAATTTTAATAATATCTGCAGCACTCCCTTGAATTGGCGCATTAACGGCATTACGCTCTGCAGCTCCACGAACAATTGCATTGGCGGTATTGATATCCTTTAGGTATCTTCTTCGACCCAACACCGTTTGTACATAACCATTGTCTCTTGCAAAGTCAACCAATTCACTCATGTAATTACGCAATTTTGGATAGGTTTTGTAATAGGTATCAATCAGTTCTTTTGCCTCCCCCCTTGATAGATCTGTCTGGTTGCTAAGACCAAAGGCAGAGACGCCATAAATAATCCCAAAGTTAACAGTTTTGGCATTGCTTCGCTGCTCTCTTGTTACCTCCTCTAAAGGGATATCAAACACCTTTGCTGCTGTAGATGCGTGAATGTCTTGCCCATCTTTAAAGGCTTTTAGCATGGTTTGCTCTTCACTTAATGCTGCAATGATTCTTAGCTCTATCTGAGAATAATCTGCAGCCACCAAAACATATTCTTGATTTTTAGGGACGAAGGCTTTTCTTACCTGTCTTCCTCTTTGGGTGCGGATAGGAATGTTTTGCAAATTTGGGTTATTACTACTTAAGCGTCCAGTTGCTGCAACGGTTTGCATGTATTGGGTATGAACTCTTTGGGTCGATTCTTCTATTTGAATGGGTAGGGCATCCACATAGGTAGATTTTAGTTTTGCCAGACCGCGGTATTCAAGTACATCTGCAATAATTTGATGCTCTTTGGCCAGAGATGAAAGTACGTCTTCTGCGGTAGAGAATTGCCCTGTCTTTGTTTTTTTTGGCTTGGCAACAAGGTTCATTTTACCAAATAAAACTTCTCCCAATTGTTTGGGAGATGCAATATTAAACTCCTCTCCAGCCTCTTTGTAAATTGCAGCTTCAAGGGTAACAATATCATGGTCTAAATCTCCAGATAGCGATTCTAAGTATGCCTTATCTAACTTGATACCCTCCAACTCCATAGCGGCAAGAACTCTTAAAAGTGGCACCTCAATCTCGTCAAATAATTTTTGAAGATTACTGTCTTTGAGTTCGGTGGCAAAATGCTGTTTGAGTTGAAATGTAATATCTGCATCCTCTACTGCATATTGTGTTTGTTGCTCTATAGGTACCTGGCGCATCGATTTTTGGTTTTTCCCCTTTTTGCCGATGAGTTCAGTGATCGATACTGGCGTGTAGTTTAAATAAGTTTCTGCCAAAATATCCATATTGTGTCTCATATCTGGATTGATCAGGTAATGAGCCAGCATGGTATCAAATAATTTTCCTTGGATAGAAATGTTGTATTTATGCAAAACTTTGATATCGTATTTCAAGTTTTGCCCAACTTTTTCAATTTCTGTGGATTCGAAAAATGGACGTAATTGTTCTATAATTTGCTGAGAGGCATCTCTGTCTTGGGGAAATGGGAGGTAGAACCCTTTGCCTGTTTCCCAAGAAAAAGCAATTCCAACAAGCTCAGCAGTAAGCGGGTTTAGCCCTGTTGTTTCTGTGTCAAAACAAACACTGGGTTGTTTCATTAAATTTTCAATAAACAAATGAGTTCCCATACCGGGTTGAATGGTTTGGTAAAAGTGCTCTGTGTCTTTAATGGTTTTTCTATTGCTGTAATTCTGTGAGTGCGGGGTAGGCTGGCTATCTGCTCCAAAAAGAGAAAATTGCCCTTCTCCAGCGCCAGGGCTGGGAGTGGGTAGTGTTGCCTTTTTCGAAATAGTACCAGCTGTGTTGGCTTGGTTGACTGTCCCTTTTGTAGCCATGGCCTTTTTCGAAAAAGTAGAAGCAAAACTTGTGACAAGGCGCCTGAACTCTAGTTCTTCAAAAATTTCAGTAACAGCGCCAACATCTGGAGTGCTCATCTGAAAATTTTCTTGATTAAATTCTACGGGAACATCCAGCATTATGGTTGCTAGTTCTTTACTTAGAAGACCAAGATCTTTATTGGCCTCTATTTTTTCTTTCATTTTTCCTTTCAGCTCCTGGGTATTGGCAAGTAGCCCCTCCATAGAACCAAATTGATTAATGAATTTTTTGGCGGTCTTGTCTCCAACTCCAGGAAGTCCAGGAATATTATCTGCACTGTCCCCCATCATCCCCAAATAATCGATAACTTGAAGGGGGTCTGTTACTTCAAATTTCTTTTGTACCTCTGGAATCCCCCAAGTTTCATACCCACCACCAAAAACAGGGCGGTACATGAAAATATTATCTGAAACTAGCTGAGCAAAGTCTTTATCTGGGGTAACCATGTAGGTTTGATACCCTTGGCTTTCTGCTTTTTTTGCTAAGGTTCCAATTACATCATCTGCCTCAAATCCCTCTTTAACCATAATTGGAATATGCATGGCAGTTAATATTTTTTGTATGTAAGGCACCGCAATTTTGATCCCATCTGGCGTTTCATCTCTATTTGCTTTATACTCTGGGAAAAGCTCGTTTCTTGCTTGGCTGCCTCCTTTATCAAAACACACCGCGATGTACTCAGGTCTTTCTCGTTTAATGACATCAATAAATGAATTCATAAACCCTAAAATAGCAGAAGTGTCCATCCCTTTACTGTTGATGCGAGGGTTTTTAATAAATGCATAATACCCTCTAAAAATCAAGGCATATGCATCGATGAGAAATAATCGTTTTTTTGGTTCTGACATAGTTGTTTTTTCTTTTTCAAGTCACTAGTTTGTGTTTGTAAAAAGGCCTAGGCAACAGAACTTTTAACTTCACATCAAGCAAGTGATAGGTAGATAATCAAAAATAGAAAAAAGCAGAGAGAGTAATGCTAAAACCTGGCACAAAATAAGTATTGAATATCATTGAATTAAAGAAGCCTAACAAGTATCATGTTAGGCTTTTTATTTTGTAATCTGTGTGTTTTGCAGGGATGTGTCAAAAACAAACTACAGTGTGTCGTAATATTTAATGGCTGTTAACAAATCTTTCTCTTTGTTTAAATCAAGGCTGTTTTGTTTTGTAAAATCCTTCATTTTGTTTTGTTTTTCTCCAAACACTTTTAGTTTTTTTGCTTTAGATTTAGGCATTTGATAAAAGGTCCCTTTTTTGGTGACTAAGTAAAAAACAGGTTTGTCTTTAAAGACAGCTGGAAGTGTTTTAGTAATAGAGGAAGTAGCTTTTTTCTCAGGACTGAAATCTTTCACATGTTTTTTGTAAAGCGCAATGTTGTTTCCTTCAAAAATAACTTGAAAATAACCTCCTTTTTCAATGCCACCTTGATACGGAACAAACACATAAATAGCATCAATTATTTTTACGTAAATATCTTGAGACTTGGTAAGCACTCTTGCATCATCATCACTATCGCTTGGGTTTTGCTTTACCTCCATCTCATCTGCAATAGCATTATATCTTATGGCTATGTTGTTTGCAAGTAATTTTCCTTCCTTGTAGATGTTTCCAAGTAAATAATTTGGGTTATTGTAAGGAGTTCCTTTGTAAGATTTGGTGTCTTTAAAGTTTATACCCTTGTTTTGTCTTTTGATATACGTGTCTAAAAGAAAAGCATCAGAGACAAACATTGCTGCATCAAACTGAGCGATGGCTGTGTTGAGTGTTAAAACACAAATAGTGAGTGTTAGTATTATTTTTTTCATAGGTATGTTTTTTTGTACTAGAGCGGCAAAAATTACGCCAATATTTTAAAGTGTATTAAAATAGTCTAATGCTTGATTGAAATCTTTTTCTTTTCTGAGATTTAGATTGTTGTTTTCAATGTAATTACTCATTTGGTTTTGCTGAGAAATTAACAATTTTTCTCTTTTTGTTTTTCCTTTTGGAAGTTTTGTTAAACTTCCTGTTTGACTTACAATATACAATTGTTCTTTTTCTTTAAATGTGTCTGGCACATCTCTTGAGTAGGAGTTTGCGGACTCTTTTCCTTCTATAAAATCTTTACTTATTTTTTTATAGATGGTAAGTCTGGAACCCTGAGATATCACCATGAAGTATCCTGCTTTTTTATTTTTATCTGGAGATACAAGATACACAAAATCATCGTTTAAAATACGAACAGAGATGCTCTCTGATGGTTGAATGACATTGGCAACAGTCGGGGAGAGGTTGTTGTTGGGTATCAATTCGATTTCTTCCGCTTGTACATTGTACCTCAGGGCTACATTACTGGCCACTAATTGCCCATCTTTAAATACAGATCCAGATTGAAACGCTTCATTGGCATATATGGACCCCATAGTGTTTTTGTACCCTTTATTAACAGGGGTTGTTTTTGAAGATAAAAATTCTTGGTATGCTGGTTGGTCATTTGTACTAACTTGAGATACCATGTTTAAAGACATACAAAGGGATAGTAGCACTATAAGATTATTTTTCATCAAGGGTTTTTTTGGATTTGAACAAGCCCAAATCTAAACTATAGGGCTCTTAATTTTGTTAAATTATTGTTATTCTTTACAATTTATTTTTGCAGTTTTACAGTTTGCAAATAAAGGCAAAGCAAAAAAAAATCTAAAATCTTGGGCGTTTTTTTTGAGATATTTTTTTCAATTCAAACACTTATTTAACTACTCAATTAAATCTATCGCTTTTGACACCTGTGTTTCTGGCATTTTACAGGCGTTGTTTACACAAACATATACAAAGGTTTCATTCTCTATATACCGTTGTTTTAACAAGGGGCTTTCTCCCTTTTGAGTGCTACCAGCAATTAGTTTGTTTGGCAGATAATGCTGATTAATTTCTTTTACTTTCTCCTGGGCTTGATCTCCCACAACAACAATTTCATAAAAGTTATTTTGAAAATTAGCTAATAGATCTAGCCAATTAGAAAACCCTGAAGGGTATTTTTCTATCTCTGAGAGCACATTTTTAAGCATTTGGGATGCAGTAGCGGCATATGTTTGGTTATCAAAGTGATGAGATAAAACCAATAAATTTTTTGCCATCATAGAATTGGATGCTGGAATTACATTGTCTCTGTATTGAAAACTTCTAGTAATTAGTGAGGGGTCTAGATCACTGGTGAAATAAAATAGTTGCTTCTGAGAATCATAAAAATGTGCATATACATAACTAGTTAATTCATTGGCACTATCAATCCATTGACTATCAAGTGTAATCTCATACAAACCAATAAAGGCGTCTATTAGGGTGGCATAGTCTTCTAAATACCCATTGATTGTGCTTTTTCCGTCTTTATAGCTATGAAACAAAGCTCCAGAGGATTGCCATTGTTTGGACTTTATAAAATGCGCATTTTTTAATGCTGCCTTGAGGTATGATGGTTCTTGAAATGCTTTATAGGCATCAACATACCCCTTTAGCATAAGCCCGTTCCAAGAGGTAAGTATCTTATCATCTAGTCTTGGCTTATCTCGCTTGTTTCTGTAGTTAAATAGTATATTTCTCCACCTTTGTTTTTTGGCTTGTAATGCTTCATTGGTAATACCAAACTCTTGGCATATAACAGGGTCACTTTTGGAACGTATCAAAACATAATGATCACCTTCCCACAGTCCAAACGAGTTTATGTTGTAATAGTTTTCAAATAAGGTAAAATCTTCTTCAAGTTCTTTTGTAAGCTCCTCTTGGGTAAATACATAATAGGCTCCTTCTTCCAAAACCCCTTCCTTTGTTTGGCTGTCGGCATCGTAAGAAGAGTAAAAGGCACCTTCACTATTTGTAAATTCTCTGGCAATAAATCCCAGTGTTTGGGAAACTACTTGTTTGTATAAATTGTTTTTGGTTGCTAAATATGCATTGCTATACAAACTTACTAGTTGCGCATTGTCATACAGCATTTTTTCAAAGTGGGGGATATGCCATTTTTTGTCTACACTGTACCTAGAAAAACCACCTCCAATATGATCGTATATGCCCCCATATGCCATTTTATCTAAGGTAGTGGTGACATAGGTAAGTAGCGCTTTATCTTGGCTTTGTTTTGCTTTTCTAAGTAGATAAGAAATAGTATTTGGCATCATGAATTTTGGAGCTCTGTTTGGGCCTCCATAGGTGTTGTCAAAGGATTCTTGCCATAGTTTTATTACCTCTTGGGTGTCGTATTTTTTTAAATCTACATGTTCTTGATTCAAAGGAAGAAGATCCATGCTTTTTATACCCTGTTCAAGGTTTTTTGCAACCTCAAATAATTTATCTGGATTCTCTGTGTAAACTTTCTGAACTTGCTCTAAGACATTGGTCCAGTCCTCCTTTTTAAAATAAGTCCCTCCCCAAATGGGTCTACCATCAGGAAGTGTTATTACATTTAATGGCCAACCAGCACTACCTGTTAATAGCTGCACTGCATTGATATAAATTTGATCAACATCTGGGCGCTCCTCCCTGTCTACCTTAACATTTATGTAATTTTTGTTCATTACGGCTGCAACAACACTGTCTTCAAAACTCTCTCGTTCCATCACATGACACCAGTGACAGGCAGCATATCCTATGCTGACAATCATGAGTTTTTTTTCATTTTTTGCAACCTCTAATGTTTGGTCATTCCACCCTCTCCAATCAACAGGGTTATGAGCGTGTTGTAATAAATAAGGACTTGTCTCTTGGGCCAGTAAGTTAGTGTATTGATGTATATCCACGGAGTCTTTATTTGAGGTAACACAAGAATAAAAGGTAATAAAGCAAAGTAAAATCAAATATTTTTTTTTCATCTATACCAAGGGTTAGTACTTTACATAGCAAAAATACACTATTTAAAATTTCCAATCAGAGTAATAGTGTCTGTAGCCAACTACATTACCCATTGACCGCCTCTACAGTTTCAACTCGCCCAGGCATCATTTCTTGAAGCATGGTTTGAATTCCGTTTTTCAGGGTAACGGTAGCTGAGGGACAGCCACTGCATGCTCCTTGGAGTATGACGTGAACTGTTTTGGTATCTTTCTGATAGGCGTCAAATGCAATGTGACCACCGTCACTTGCTACAGCAGGTTTTATATACTCTTCTAGGATATCAACAATCTCTTGCTCTATGGAGGAGTAGGATGTGTTGTTTTTTGTATCTGAAACAGTTCTTTTTTTGGTGCTATTTTCTGCTACAGCCTCTTTCTTGTTTTGTAAAAAAGCATCATTAAAAATAGCATTGCCCTCTTGGATAAAGTTTCTTATAAAGGAGCGCAACTCATTTGAAACTTCTGTCCATTCTACTACATTGTATTTTGTAATAGAAACATAATTAGCACTGATAAATACCTCTTTTACAAAAGCAAAAGAAAAAAGTGCCTTTACAAGGGGAGCCTCTACGGCATCTTCTATAGATTTAAATTCAAAAACCCCATCTACCAGTGGTTTGTTAGCGACATACTTCATTACTCCAGGATTTGGAGTGCTTTCTGCATAGACTGTTACGGGTACCTTTTTTGATGTTTCTTCTGCTGTAATCACTTCTTTACCACTACTTAAGTAATCTGCAATTGATTGAGCTACTTCTTCTTGCACCGAGGGCCAATCAACAATATTGAATTTTTCAATTGCGACAAAATTTTGTGAGATATACACTGTTTTTACAAAAGGAAGATAAAACAATTCTTGGGCCAAAGGGCTTGGTTTTGCTTGATCTATATTAGAAAACTCATAACTTTTGGCTTGTGTTAAAAACGAATTTGTAACAAACTTCACAATATTTTCGTTATTTGTTGGTTGTACAGTTATGTTGAATTGGTCCATAGTGTGAATTTTGTGTGATTTTTTTTTGCAAAAATACCGAAAGAAAATCATTGTAATGAATATATTTGGTCTCATATTGATATGTCAATGAAAAAAATACTACCCTTTGTTTTTGCGCTGTATTGTTCTGTTGGGATGAGTCAAATAGCTATAGACGAAACTTTTACTGCCCAACAATTAATTCAAGACATCCTTATTGACTCACCATGTGCCGAGGTAACAAATGTTGGCCAACGTACAGGAACAGATTTTGGAAACGTAAACGGGATAGGTTATTTTAATGCAAATGGATCAAATTTTCCTTTTTCTGATGGTATCGTATTAATGACCGGTGATGTTTCTCAGGCTCCTGGGCCTAACAACACTGGAGTTGTTCTTAGTGGTGGAGATGCATCCTGGCCCGGTGACCCTGATCTAGAGGCAAACACTACTGCAACGGCTACAAACAATGCCTCTGCCATTCAGTTCAATTTTGTGCCTCAAATAGCTCAAATAAACTTTAATTTTATTTTGGCATCTGAAGAATACAACAGAAATTTTGAATGTTCTTTTTCTGATGCTTTTGCATTTATCCTCACAGATCAAATCACGGGTGTTGTTCAAAACCTTGCGGTCTTACCGGGAACAACAACTCCGATAGAGGTTACAAATGTAAGGTATGGTATCCCGGGTCAGTGTGAAGATATAAATACCGAATATTTCCAACAATATAATTTTGATGTTCCTGGTTTGCCCTCTGTAAACGCAGCAGATTCTCCTATATATCTCAATGGTCAAACCGTTCCCCTAACAGCTGTTGGTGATGTAATTCCTGGTAATGGCTACAACATAAAATTGGTAATTGCAGATGAGACAGATTCTGCCTACGATGCTGCTGTATTTCTTGAGGGAGGCTCTTTTAATATTGGGGTAAATCTTGGTCCAGACGTCACTATTGAGGCAGGAACAGCTTTGTGCGAAGGTGAAACCCTTGAGATTGGGCTCTCAGGTTTAGGTGGTCCTATAAGTGGGAGTACCTACCAATGGTTTATTTTTAACCCTGTTACCATGGTTTTTGATATCATACCAGGAGAAACCAATGCCACTTTAGATGTTACGGTTTCTGGAACCTATCAAATAGAAGTCACCAATGATGATTCTGGTTGTTCTGGAACAGATGATATTGTAGTTGAGTTTGCACCTGTCCCTATCGCAAACCCCCCAAGCAATATTTTTCAGTGTGATGATGGATCTCAAATGGGGCTCTTTGATCTTACTATAAATGACCCGATTGTTTTGGGTACCCAAGATCCTTTGTTATTTGTTATAAAATATTATGAAGATTTCATAGACGCTCAAACAGGGGTGAATGAAATTCTCACACCCAATGCCTACCTAATTTCGGCGCCCCCTTTACAAACAATTTTTGTACGTATAGAAGATCTTGGTGGATTGTGTTTTGCCCTAGAGGAATTCACAATTAATTATTCCCAGCCATCTGTGGGCGAACTGACTGATGAAAATTTTTGTGATGTTAATTCTAGTGGTGTTATTGCTGTAAACCTACCAGAGTTAAAAGATGCAGAGGTTATAGGTGCCCTTGATCCCTTATTATATGAAATCACCTATCACAACTCCTTTGATGATGCCAACACAGACCTAAACCCACTGCCGGTAATTTATAATGCAACGGCTCCTGTAGAGACTATTTTTGTTCGGGTAGAGAGTGTTTTTGATCAACTCTGTTTTGCTACAGGAAGTTTTGATATCAATATATTTTTAGCCGCAACGGCTACAACTCCTTCCAAATATAACATTTGTGATGATTTACCCAACGATGGTTTTGGTACCTTTGATTTAACGACCAAAGATCTAGAGATTACGGGTGGTAATCCAGATGCAGTGGTTTCTTACTATATTACTTTTGCCCAGGCCCTTGCTGGCACACCTGTAATTACCCCTGCCGATTCCTTTATTAATACGGTTCAAGGTTTTCAAGTAGTATATGCCCGTGTAGATAATGTAAATGCTACCGATTGTTTTAACATAGTACCCTTAGAGCTGCAGGTTAATGATGCACCTGCCATCACAGATCCTATCACAGATTACTTTGTGTGTGATTTGGATGGTGATGGTATTGCCACTTTTGATTTAACGAGTAAGGATGATGAGATTTTAAATTCTTTGGTAGATGTTACCCTGACCTACCATGAGAGTTTTGCAGATGCAGAAGCGG
>Ga0206125_10001839_pt1 | contig 23696 bp, 23 predicted proteins | sample Helgoland_Spring_4_FD_148598 | JGI IMG/M metagenome (GOLD analysis project Ga0206125, IMG submission 148598) | Pelagic subsurface seawater microbial communities from Kabeltonne, Helgoland, North Sea - Helgoland_Spring_Bloom_20160331_1 | ecosystem: Environmental > Aquatic > Marine > Epipelagic ... | reverse complement strand
TTATCATTAGATGTTTTCTTTGATGTTGCCTCTAAAGTTTCTACATACCCTAATCTGATTTGTGATAACCCAGTAATACCAGGCCGAATAGCGTACCTTTCACGATATCCTTCAACATTCTTCAAATATTCTAATGCATGTATATAATAATCTGGCCTAGGTCCAATCAAACTCATATCACCCTTTAAAACATTCAGAATTTGAGGTAATTCATCAATACGCGTTTTACGTAAAACTTTACCTAAGGGTGTAATTCTATTTGTTTCATGGATATATATTTAATTTCTAAGTTTTTTATAAGTATAACATTTTTAGTGTTATCAACAAAGTTTTTATATGGATAATTTTAACCGAATTTATAGTCTGCGGCTACAAACTTAATAGCCTCAACATACCCTTCAACACTACCACAATCAAAACGTCTACCATTCAGCATAACTGTCTCAACTCGATTATTAGCTGCCTGTGCATTAATGGAGTCTGTAAGCTGAATTTCACCAGAAACACCAATTGGTTGATTTCTCAATATATCAAATATATCAGGCGTAAGGACATATCGACCAATACTGGCAAGATTTGAAGGTATATTTTTAAAGTCTGGCTTTTCTATTATACCTGAAACTAAACCTGTTTTACTGTTTGGCACAATTACACCATATTTTGATATATCAGGGCCATTAACTTTCATAACACTAAGTTGAGTTTTGCCTGATTTTTCAAATCCCTTGATAAGATCTGATATAATACCATTACCATTATATGTTAAAAAATCATCCGCTAAAAGCACTGCAAACGGCTCATTGCCTACAGCACGCTGAGAACAAAGCACTGCGTGACCAAGCCCCAATTGTTCTCGTTGCCTAACAAATATACATTCTATACCTTTTGGTAAAATATCTTTGACCATGTCAGCCATTTCATATTCACCCTTTAAACGCAAAGCCAAATCAAGTTCGTTATTAGCATCAAAGTGGTCTTCAATTGCACGCTTATTACGACCAGTAATAAAAATTAGTGTATCTATACCTGCAGCAATAGCCTCTTCTGCAGCATATTGTATAAGTGGCTTGTCTATAATAGGCAAAAGCTCTTTAGGCATTGCCTTTGTAGCAGGCAAAAACCTTGTGCCAAATCCTGCTACTGGAAAAACTGCTTTTCTTATTTTTTTCATTTTTAATTTTCCAATTAATGGAGTTTTATAAATATTTATATAAGTTATATTTTTAGAACCATCTTACAATTAACTTACTTGCCTAAATCTATAAAATTAAAACAATCATCACTTAAGTATCGTGTCACAGAACTTTTATGATGATATACAGTAATATTACTATAGGAATCTTTTAACTTCATTAAATAAAGCTCCGCTGATATGTGACTACTTAAATTATACCAATTATCAATATCATACATTAATTCTAGCCCTGGGTGAAACTTAATATAATGATCAGCGTTTTTTATGCCATGCGTAGGTAACATTGAAAAATCAAAATGCTTATCAGTCAAATAAATTACACATGATTCTCTAACTTTTTCATTGGCCAAAAAGTCTAAATCTTTTATTGGGAAGATATTATCCAAAAGATTTTTTTCAGATCTGTAGTATTCTTCAAATGTGTTTTTTAGCAATACGGCTTTTTCTGCAGCTAATGGAAAATTAGTTTTATATACATCTGGATCATACAAATAAATAGATTTAGTGAAATATGAGCCACCAAAATGTTTTCCTGCTTTAAGTATGTCAAGAAAAAATATCTTTATAATGGACTCAACTTTCAAAAAGTATGGCCCCCAGCCTTCCTCATATAAACTAATATCTAATTTTCTGTGCCTCAATTTCATTACTAAAAATGCTATATGATGCCGTAATCCAACATCACTATCTGATAGCAACAGTTTAACATTTTTGTCCTTTAATCTAGAAGTCGCTTTCATTCGGTTTGGTTCAAAAATTATTTCTGCTTTTATATTCCAATTATCAAGGCAAGATAGGTTTTGAGCGAGGTCTTTTGAACCATTAAATGAATTACAGATAACAAAAATTATATTTTTTTTTATTTTCAGCTGTTGCAACAAATTTAAAGAATTAATTAAATGATGAGGTTTACTTATAATAACCGCAGTAACAGGTCTCATTTTGATTATTCCATTATTTTAAGATAAATAACTTTACTTATAGGTTGTATGTATTTTGTAGCAATTAATTTCTCAATAAATTAAGAACGTTTAGAAAAAACAACGTTTTTTGCCTTACCACCATTCTTTCCCCTCCTAACTGAACTATGGTTTTTTATATTTTCGTATTTATCGTCACGATAAATTCCAAACTTCAAAAACTCAGTAGTCCAATATTTTAAGCTTTCTTCAGAATTAAATTCGACCAACATTGATTTGAACATATTATGTTTTAAACATGGCAAAATACTACTTAAGATTTCGTGCTCGTGCCCGTCAACATCTATTTTTATATAATTTGGTGTTGGGAAAGCAAAAAACTCCTTTAAGTCCTGAATTGAAACTTTAAGAACTGAATTAACTTCTTCAGCATTAAATTTTTCACCATTCTCATTTATTGGCTCATTAATTTGTGCTCCTGAGTTGCCTGGCCTCGTATCAGAAATATATAATTTAGTGTATTCAGATTTTGACGAAACAGCAAAATAGTTAGCATGTATATTTTCAAAAGAATTAGCTTGAATATTTCGTAATAACGATTGGAAATTTGCCGATGATGGTTCAAAGGAGTAAATATTAGATAATGGATTTAACGCACCGGCATACAGGCTGTAGATTCCAATATTAGCACCGATATCAAAAAATACAGGCTTAGCTATATCTGAACTTAAAATTGAATTTTCAATCCATTTTATTGTCTCAGGTTCTTTATCGAAGAGGCTTTCAACTCTATATTTTTCCAATTTTCCATTAACGGAAAATTTTATAAAATCATCCTCTAAATTAACAGTTATAACTTCCACTTTTGACTCCTAATCTGGTTGCTCATTATTTTGAATATAAATATTAACTGTGTTGAAAAAATTATTAATAAAATGTTGTAATAATTCGGAAACAATTTTGATGGCAGGATAGGTTTCAACTATAATATTCAAGTATTACTTTTTTCATTATATCACATATGAACGCTACATCTTTTTTTTCCATTGTAGGGTGGCATAAAAATGCCACACTCTGCTCACCTAATTTTTTTGCATTTTTCAACCTTTGGTCAGGTCGAAAGTTAGTATTCTCAAATGCTTTCTCTAAATAAACTTCAGAACAAGAGCCCGAAAAGCAAGGCACACCTTTTTCAGATATCTTTGAAATAATAGCATCACGATCATCCTCTGAGCCATCGATGAAGATATAGCACCTATAAGCTGCATGTCTAGATTCAGATGATAAAGCGTTGTAATTTTCTGCCCCAGTAATTGGAATGCGAACGTGTGGTAATTCTTTTGCTATATTCCATATTTGAAATGCATTTTCTCTTCGTTTTAATGTCCAGTCATCAATTTTTTTTAATTGCATCCTACCAATAGCAGCTTGAAGTTCATTCATCCTCCAATTTGTACCAAATGATTTAGAAAGCCACCGAAATCCAGGTTTATGATTTGTATTGTAAACAGTATCAAAATCTTTTCCATGATCTTTATATGACCACATCTTAGACCATAATTCTTTTGAGTTAGTAGTGACCATACCACCTTCACCACCTGTCGAAATAATTTTATCATTACAGAAAGACCAACATCCAATGTCACCCAAAGACCCAACAGGCGATCCTTTATAAATTGCCCCATGTGCCTGAGCACAGTCTTCAATAATAAATAAATCATTCATTTTAGCCAACTCGACAATAGGATCCATGTCACAAGGCCAGCCCGCTAGGTGAACACAAATAATTGCTTTGGTATTTTCTGTTAAAACTTCGCGAATAGTGTGAATAGAAATATTTTGAGTATCAATATCAATATCTGCGAACACTGGTTTTGCGCCACAATTTACTATACTTGAAACAGACGCCAGAAAAGTTCTTGATGTGACAATCACTTCATCACCAATCCCAACTTCCAATGCAACAAGTGCTAAGTCTAAAGCAAGAGTGCCATTACCTAAGGCAACTGCATATTCAGTATTAACAAACGCACTATATTCACTTTCGAATAAACGCGCCTCTTGTCCTGTCCAATAATTAGTTTTATTTGATCGTAGAACCTGACTAACTGCTTCGATTTCTTCTCTAGTATGAGATGGCCAATTTAATAAATTATTATCCATATAAGTCATTCCAAAAAATCATATTTTACTCCTAATAAGCTTAAACATTTCACAGGCTTCTAAGCCAACACTTGAGCCATAGTATTTTGCTGTATTACTAATATTTTCAAGACTTCTAGGATGTGGGAATTTTCGGATTTCATCCTCATAAAATGAAAAGGCTTCTAATTTTGAAGGCAATTCATTTGTAATATCAACAAAAATATTTGGCTCAAATAAACGCCCAGTACTAGCATTTCCCCATTCAGTTGAGCTATGTGTATAATATGTTAACAAATTTTTTACGTGACATTCTGGTAAAGGTCTACATGCTACCATTACAGATTCAAATACTACCCTATGATCTAAATTGATATCTCCAGGGTGGTGTACAAAAACTGTATCATAAAAGTTATTATTAATTACATCATATAGTGCTTTATTCAATTCTATGTGTGAAACCTCATCAAGCCTCATATCAGGAAAATTTAATTGTATAGTTTTATCCACTCCTAATTTATCGCAACACTTTCTTAAACTCAAATTACGTTTCTCGATTTGTGATTGATCATGCTGATATTGCTCACTTACACTATCCGTTATTATTAATACTGATACGGTAGAGCCCAATTTTTTTGCACGCTGAATTGTTCCACCAACACCTAAAACTTCATCGTCTGCGTGTGCTCCAACTATTATGATATTACGATTAGTTAATAGATCTACCAATTTAATCATCTCCTTTAATTAAAGCAATTTCTGTTTTTAGCTTTAAAATTTCATTGTGAAAATTTATACCAAACCGATTACCTAATTTAGGCTTCTCTTTATTTTGTTTGTTTCCGAATTCAATATCTTCTAGCCACATTGGAAAATCGCCGCATTGGACTAAGTAATTTTCTCCAGAGATTTTTAAAATCTGTCCAGGTGAACCTTTATATCCACTAACTCCATGTAAATTTGCAGACCAAACAATTACACGCTCACCTTTATAATAAGTAAATGCTCCTGGATAAGGAGATGTTACAGCACGGATTAATCTTTCAATTTCATTTACTGATTTATTAAAGTCTATATAACCATCTTGCCAAATTCTTTTTGCTCTTATAAATCGATTTTGTGTCTTTTGCTTCTTAAAAACCACATTCTTATTTAAAATTTGATTGTGCACCTGTAAAAAACATGCAGCCAGTGTTTCAGATACGATTTCATAGAGTTTGTTTGCAGTAACATATTTTGGTATTTTAAAATATTTTTTTAATATAATATCACCACTATCTACAGTTTTTTTCATTTCAAATAACGTTACAGCAGATCTACTTAAATCTTCTAAAATTGTCCACGGAATAGGAGCTCTACCTGCACCGTATGGAAGATCACTTGGATGACTGCCTACTACATAATGTTTTGGAATATCCAAAACTTTATCGCTCAATAATTCACTCCATCCAAGTACATAAATATAATCAGGTTTAATTTCTAATAATTTATTGACTGAGGCTTGAGAGTTTATACTAGTAATATCAAAAACAGCAATACTGTTGTCATCACATAATTGCCTTAAATCATGGTAATCAGATCCCTTTGATTTTTTTTTTATTGGTGTTGTAAACAATGCTTCAATTTTTACATTATTTGCAAACAATACCTCTAAAACTCTTTGAGACTCCATATTTGCGCCTACAGCGACAATCTTGATATTATTTGCCATAATTACCATTCACCACTACTGGGAGGGTCAGAATGAATTCTACCTAAAATTAATTTTTTTAATGTTAATGCTAAAATATAAGCATCAAATAACCACGACTTCAAATTAATATACTCTAAATCCAAAATTATTCTTTCAGACCATTTAAGACTTGTGTTTCCATTCACTTGAGCCCATCCAGTAAGGCCAGGCTTAACATTAACTCTACCTTTTTGAATTTTGTCCATTTTATTAAAATCTGACTGCACTGTTGGCCTTGGACCTACCACCGCCATGTTTCCTATAATGACATTTATTAGTTGTGGAAGTTCATCCAACTTATATTTTCTTAATATTGTGCCCAATTTTGTAACACGAAAATCATTTTTGATAGTCGTATGGATACCTTTTTCTTCGTGAATAGTCATTGTTCTAAATTTATATATTTGAAACTTTATAGAATTTTTACCTATTCTGGTTTGCGAAAAAAAAATTGGCCTGCCATCAAATAGTAAGACTAAGATAGAAACCGCAAGTATTATTGGCGAACATATTAAAATTAGAAAACTAATTAAAATCAAATCAAAAAATCGTTGATAAATTAGTAATAATGGATTTTTTTCAAGATTCACGTCTGATTTCCTCTAATCGCATAAGAATGCCAATTCTGCCATGCAGCAATAAAGATTTTAAAAAAATTATTTTTGAAATGCAATAAGCCCCAGAAACTAACAAACCAAATGGTTTTCTATATTTAACATGAATCTTACAAAATGCTTTTCTATAATTGAATTTACTAACAAGAAACTCATGAATATTAGTGGAATGGCTTAGATTTCTTGTTCCGTTTGATACATATGAAAAATTCCTTTGTAACAAGTATTCTTCTTCCATCTCATAAAACAACAAATAGCCACAACCCTTTTTCATTTCATCTGGATGCAGCCAAAGGCTTACAAAAGTACAAAATTTATTTTCAATAAAATTTTCGCAAAAACCTACCATTTTCTCATCGTTTTTTCTAAATACACACCAAAATTCTGTTTGTTCTGGCATATTGTTTATCGCTTTTTGAAACGATTGTAAGTCAAACCTAGGCTCATGTGTTTTGTATCTGGCATATGCTGCACAATATATATCAAATCCGTTTTTTAAAATCATCTTTCTACTAACTTTTTTCGTTGAATAAATATTAGATGCTCGTCGGATCATATACCTTGTTTTCTTTGGTAGGTTTTCTATTTTTGAAAACTTATCTTTTACAATATACCACCAATTTGTCTCCTTTTGGCTGTCAAAATTATTATGAAAAAGTACAATGAGACCACCATGATTTTTAAAAAAATAGTTAGGAGTATCAGAGATCATATTTGTTCCGTAGTATCTAGAAACAGGTGACCAAGATCCTTGTGAAAATTTCCAAGAGGTATCATCATATTTATGGTATCGATAACCAATCATAATCAGACTAACATAACAAAGTGAAATAGTTGTTTTTCACAACTCTTATGAAACTATACAATACAAAAGCGCAGATATAAAACATGTTAAATTTCTTTCGACCAGATAACTCTATTAACATAATTTACATAGCTGTGTATAATTGTAACTATTTTTTCACTTACATTATTAGCTTTATAATCTTCAACACTATTTGGGCTTCTATTTTTGTCATCAAAAAGGTTAATAACTTGAACTATCCGCTCAACATCAAAACCAGTCAAAAAAACAACACCTTCTTCCATTCCTTCAGGCCGTTCATGTGTTTCTCTTAAATTAATCGCGTTAAATTTAAGTATAGATGCCTCTTCTGTTATAGTCCCACTGTCAGAAAGAACAATTCTAGCAGCAATCTGTAATTTGTTATAATCAAAGAAGCCAAGTGGCTTTAAAAAATTTATTTTTTTATTAAACTGACAATCTGTCGCCTCAATTTTTTTTCTAGTCCGTGGATGAGTTGATACAACAACTGGAATGTCATAATGTATTGAAAGATCATTTAGCATTTTGACAAATTTCTCGAACTGACCTGGTGGATCAATATTTTCTTCCCTATGGGAACTAACTAAGAAAAAGCCATTTTTGCTTAAATTCAATGTCTCAAGAATTTTTGAATTAAATATATCATTTTTATAATTTTCAAGCACTTCAAACATTGGACTACCAGTTTTAATAATTCGATCAGGTGGAAGTCCTTCATTTAATAAATATTGTCTTGCAATTGAGCTATACGGTAAATTTATATCTGCTGTGTGATCAACAATTTTACGATTAATTTCCTCAGGTACCCGCATATCAAAACATCGATTTCCAGCTTCCATATGGAATGTAGGAATTTTTCTTCTCTTAGCTGGTATAACAGACATACAGCTATTAGTATCCCCTAGTATCAATATAGCATCAATGCTCATAATTTCTAAAAGCTTATCAATTTCAATTATAACTTTTCCAATAGTTTCTGAGCCAGTTGAGCCTGCTGCCGATAAAAAATAATCAGGCTTTTTAATGCCAAGTTCTTGAAAAAAAATCTCATTTAATTCGTAATCATAATTTTGACCCGTGTGGACAAGTGTATGCTCACAACTTTCATCTAATTTTGAAATAACCCTCGATAAACGAATTATTTCAGGTCTTGTGCCTACAATTGTCATGACTCTTAATTTTTTATTACAAAATGTTTTATGCATTTTTGATTATATTCCAATTGTGAGTATCTGTTCTTGTTTTATCAAATATCTCATTAGCCCAAACCATACAAACCAAATCCGATTTACCAATATTTTTTACACTATGAGCAAAACCCGGTATTGTTTCTACGACCTGATCACTATCAGCACTAACAACCATCCGGTGAACTACAGATGAAATTATGTCTTCAAAGATAAATTCCGCTTCTCCCATTAATACAAAAAATTTTTCAACTTTTGTATGATGATAATGGCCGCCTCTTGTAATGTTTGGCTTTGCTGTAAAATAGGAAATTTGCCCAGATTTTTGTGTCTTAATGAGTTCAGAAAATTTTCCTCTTTCATCAATATAACTTGGAATCTGGTATATAAATGCATCTTTAGGAGCGTAACTTATAAAGGTCGAATAAAGTGCCCTATCAAGTCCATGACTCGTTATATCAACGTTAAGTAAATTGCGCCCTTTTTTCATGACTTGCAATTTTGTTTCTAATTCACCAACTGTTAATTGATATATATGCTCTATTTTAGGGAAAATATTTACCTCAGTGATCTTATTATTGATAATGGAAGTTATTTTTCCCACAACATCATCAATGTGAATAAGTGAAATCAACGCATTTGAGTCATGTATATCTAACCGCAAATCATGATGTAAATTGTAACAAAATGTTGCTACAACGGAATTATAATTTGGTTTAGCCCATTTACCAAAAACATTTGGTAATCTTAAAACAAATATTGGAACACCATGTTCTTCATTTAATTTTAAAATTATTTCTTCGCATATTTTTTTGCTCTTACCATATATACTTTCATTATTTTGTTGAATTGAAGAAGAAAAAATAATTGGTATCTTTGTCTTTTGTTTAGCAACTATATTACATATTTCTTTAGTTAAATCGACATTATCAGTCTCAAATCGATCAGCATTTTTATTACGATTAGTTGCTGCTAAATGTACGATTATATCAGATTCTTTAATCATTTTCCTTAGATCTAGTATGGATTTTTCTCGAGAAAATTCTTTTATTTCATATTTATTTTTCTCATTTAGCGCAAATTTTAAATTTTTACCTATAAAACCATTAGATCCAGTAATCATTATCTTTTTTCTTGGGCTCATGATAACTTAACCTATGTTTTTTTTAATAATGCAATTAAATCTTTATGCGTCATACGATCTGTATTGTGCGAATTGTAATCAGTGGCCACAGAAATCTTTTTTCTGCCCGTATCGGTAAACTTATTGTAATTTAAATCTCTTAGATCAGGAGGAATACGAAAATATCGGCCCATATCTTCAGACAATACGACTTCTTCTCGGCTTAATAAAGTTTCATAAAGTTTTTCACCATGTCTTGTGCCAATTACGTTAATTTCATGCTCTGGTACATTAGCTATTTCTAAGATAGCATCAGCAATATTTCTAACAGTTGCTGCAGGAGCCTTTTGTACAAAAATGTCCCCATTACGAGCATGCTCGAATGCATAAAGAACTAGCTCTACAGCATCATCAAGTGTCATCATAAAACGTGTCATATTTGGATCAGTTATTGTAATGGGATTGCCATTCTTTACTTGGTCAAAAAATAGTGGGACTACCGAACCGCGCGAGCCAACAACATTCCCATATCTTGTTCCACAAATCAACGTATCTTTTTCAGATGTGTATCGAGATTTTGCAACCATAACCTTTTCCATCATTGCCTTGGACATACCCATCGCATTTACTGGGTAAACTGCTTTATCTGTACTTAAGCATACCACTTTTTTAACACCATTAATTATGGCTGCATCTAAAAGATTTTCTGTCCCTAATATATTTGTCCGAACTGCTTCTATAGGATGAAACTCACATGAAGGTACTTGCTTTAACGCTGCAGCATGAAAGACGAAATCAACTCCTTTAGTTGCATTTAAAATGCTTCTACTATCACGAACGTCACCAATGAAAAACTTTAACTTATTTGACAAATAATGTTGCCTCATATCATCTTGTTTTTTTTCATCTCTACTGAAAATCCGTATTTCAGAAATGTCTGTACTTAAGAACCTCTCTAACACCGCACCCCCAAAAGAACCTGTGCCACCTGTTATTAATAGCGTCTTATCATTGAACATTTTATATACCTTAAAAAAAATTATTGATTTCAAACGAATAAACATGATGTTTTTCACCACCAAGTTTAATTTTGTAAACTTCCTCACCCTGCATCAAATCGATGCTATTGTATTTATTCAATATACAAATCTCATTGTGTAGGTATTCTAACAAGATAATACCTGGACTGTATTTATAGAACTGACTACCAATTGCTAAACGCGGACATACATAATGTTTTTTGTTGGAGAGTAAAAAAGCAAAACTAGCAACATAACCATCTATCAAGACTACTACAATTTGAGAATTAGGAACATTTTTAATAGACTTAAATGCACTGTCAAAAAAAGAAAAATACAGCTTTTCTAAAATATTAATATGTTTGTATTTTTTCAATCTATCCAAATATAATTTAATAATACTCTTAAACATTTCAGAATTTTGATTATTTATATCTAGATTTACAAATTCTACTTTATGACCATCCTTTATAATTCGGTTATTAGCTGTTCTTATATTTTGTCGCATATTTTTTGATAAAACCCGGTTTGCTGGTATTTTAACACACACTTCAGTACTATATTTAATAGATAGTCCTTGTAAGAATTCTACAATCTCAAGTGGACCAATATAATTTCTCAGACTAATAATGGCTTTTTTATGTTTTTCAAAAAACCATTTGAAACAACGCTTTAAATCTTCGACTTGTATATCTTGGTTTGATAAAAATTCTTGATACCCAATCCCAGAACCACATCCAAAGAATTGATATTCATTTCTAAATCTCTTTTTTTCTAGTGGTAGAACAATATGCGTATCTTTGTCAGAAAAATATATAAAATATGGATATACACCTTTGATCTTATTTAAAATAAATGCATTCTTTGAATAAAACGATATGTAATTTAAATTATAATAAGGTGAATAATTTTCCCTAATCTCTTTTTTTTCTAATAATTGTAATATGTCTTTTATATTTTTATAAACTTTAATCATCTTAATTAGCCAAAATTAAATTATTTAAAGTTTTTATAAAAAATGCATTGGAATATTTATAAGTATTGTATGTCTTAGAAAACTCCACCTCGTGAATTTCAATTTCTTTTAATAAATTTTTTAGTTTGCCTTTTTTAGGTACAATAGAAATACCCAAGTTTTCATCTTTTATCCATCTTGATAATGAATTATTAACTCCACAAATTCCAATTACATTGCAGCCACAAACTGCATAGGCGGCCGATTTGCTTGGAAACGCATATTTCAACGCTTCTTCTTTAATCGGTAATAGTCCCCATTTATGAGCATTTATAATATCAACTGTTTCTTGTAATGGATAAAAACCCAAATACTGAACTGAATTAGGGTATTTATTTGATAGATCTTTAATTTTATCTTTAAAAACTCCCGTTCCTAAAAAAGTAAAATTTAAACACCCTTGCTCAAATAGATATTCAGTAATTTCATCTATCAAAAAATCTATATTTTGCAATCTGCCTGCGTTACCTGCAAAAATAATATCTTTATTTTTTCTCCGCAGCGTGTGATTTGGTTGAATGCAAGTATTGGGGAGTAATATAATTTTTTTTCTTAGCTTTTCGCTTCTTTTGCAAATGCTTTCAAGCATGTCATCAGATAACGTAATTATAACCTCTGCTCTTGAAAGAGAATAATTATCAATTGTAGCCAAAGCAAAATAAATATATTCATTTAATGGCTTAATAGAGTGATATGACTCCGGATGTAAGTCTTGAATATGATAATAAAATTTGGCGCCTGAAAATTTAGAATAAATTGCCACCATAAAAGGAATTATTATTGGCGGATCAGTTGCTATATAAATCCTTTTTGGTTGGCGTCTTATCAGAAATATAATTACAAACATCATAAAATAAACTGCTTCAATTATTCTATACAATATCGATGAATTTGAGTCTGTAAATGAACTGGCGTAAGTGATTGAAAGGTTTTCATGCATTCTATGGCTAGCTAACTTCTTATTGCTTTGAGTCAAAACATGCGTTTTTGACAACGCTGCCAAACTATTTGCAAGTCCTAATAAAGCCTCACCAGGAACTTCGTGATCTGGTGTGAAGCTACGGTTTATAACTGCGTACATATTAATTTACCATTAATTTATTGTTAATAATATCAACATATTTTTTTGCCCTAAATGAAGGATTCATGAACTTGTCAATATTCTTCGGTGGTAATACATTTTTCTTATATTTTGTGTGATTAGATAAAAATGCAATGATTTTTTCGCAAATATCTTCAGGATTTAAAGGATCAAAATACGTAGCATTATTCATACAAACATTTTTTACAAAACCTCTATCAGAAGCCAATAATGGGACATCCATAAAGATCGATTCTAATGGTGTAACAGAGAAGCATTCAAGAAGACTTGGAAAAATTGTTACATCCATATTTCTATAAAAGGTAGGGCATTGATGTGTATTAAGCACCCCTATATTTATTGCATTTTCAGAAAATTTATATTTATATTTACTCCATTCATCGTCACTCAATGTAAAATAAAACTTAAAATCTCTATATCCACGTTCTTTTAAAATTTTAGTTACCTTTACTAAAATTTGTATATTTTTATGATCATAATCTCGTGTAATGTAACCAATCTTTAAAATATCTTTTGAAAAGTCATGATCAATGCCTAACCATGATTTTGGATTATGGTACAAACTTGGAATAGAATTATGAACAACTAATATTTCTTTTTTTTTGAAGAGGCGCTTCAAATGCAAACCAGTTTTCACATGTTCCAATTCAACAACCAATATATCAGCTTGTAAAAAAAATAATTCTTGAAGCTTATATTTTAATAAAAATTTTATTTTTTTCAAAATTCCTATAGTTGGGATTTTTATGGGTTTTGGGGTGGATATCCAGGGCTGTGCAAAACCAACAATTTCGTTTTTAGCTTTAAATATTGAATATTTCGGTCCAAATATTGTGAAAGCAACATCATAATTTTCTACCAGCACACCAAATTTAAACAATGCTTTTAGCCCATATGTATTTATATTATGAATTTGTACGTTACTCGGCATGTTAAGTTTACCAAGAGATGTCTCAACCTCGCTAGATACTAATATATTTACTTTTTCAGCATTGATCTTTTGATATTGTAATTCAAAAATAAAAGAGCTGGCGACCTGCAAGGCCCCACCTACATGCAAATTAGCACAGTTAATTAGAACCTTTTTCATATTTACACCGTTACTATTGATTGCTTTTTCATTAACTCTTTAAAGGTGTTATTATTTTGACTTAAATACTTATAATCACCTTCACATTCAATATTTCCATCTTTTAGTACAAAAATATTATCAGCATGCCTGATTGTAGATAATCTGTGTGCTATTATGATTATAGTTTTTGAATAACTTAATTCTTCAATTGAATTCATTATTTCATACTCTGTTGGTCCATCTAATGCGCTTGTCGCTTCGTCAAGCACCAAAACTTCAGGATCCATATATAGTGCTCTGGCCAACCCAAGTCGCTGAAGTTGGCCACCAGAAAACTTAATTCCATTTTCACCAATAATTGTATTTACACCCTCATCATGACTGCCAACAACATGAGTTAAATTTGCCATTTTCATTACTTTATAAATTTTATTCATATCGATCTCATTTGGCATTTCACCAAATGCAATATTTTCTGCTATTGTTGAATCAGAAACAAAGATACGTTGTGGTACATAACCAATCTTTTTACGCCATGATACTATTTCATTTTTATTAATTTCTTTATCATCAATTAATAGTGAACTTGGTTTTACTTTTAATAAACCAACTAATATGTCAACAAGTGTAGATTTTCCTGCACCTGAAGCGCCCACTATACCAATAGTAGAACCTTTCTTAATTTCTAAATTATTAATATTTAAGCTTACTCGCTCCTCATCATTATAAGAAAATTTTACATTATTGAGTTTTATATTTGAATTAAAATTTATTTTTTTTTGTTGATTTGTGTTCAGCATATGAGTCATTGGTAAATGTAAATTCTTATTAATTTGTTCTATTGATGATAAATTTCCCTTTATACTTGAAGCGCTTCCATAAATTTGCTGAAATGCAGGCAATAACTTAAATGAAAATAATCCAATCATCACTAACCCTTGCAAATAATCAATTGTTGAACCTGATAAGGTAGTGAATATTAAAATACTTAAGATCAAAGTAACTAAAATTAAAAATTCAACAATATACTTTGGCATTTGCATAAAAGATAAATTATCTCCTTGAATTTTTGCTAAATTTGACGCTTTGCTCTCGTAAATATTAACAAAAAAAGATGCCCGGTGATGTTGAATTACATCTCGAATTATACCTAAGGAATTATTTACAATGCGGTATCTTTGACCAATTAGAGCGCTAGACATCTCACTATTTTGTACCAGCTTCACTTTAAAAAATTTAAATATTGAATAATATACAACGCCAAAGAGTGCAGTACATAAAATAGTTGTTAATGGGTTAATAAATATTAAAAACGAAACAAATACTATCAATAAAATTATTTTTGCATTCATTAAAATTAGAGGAAATATTATTGAGTTAACACACCTATCAGTTTCAGATAATATTGTTTTTGATAAATCGGAACTATGATTTTTTACATGAAACTCAAATGGTTGAGCTAATGCTGATTTTAATAACTGTGTACTTAGGTGAGAACCAAGATTAGTTGTAAAATGGGTAATAGACCAAACAGATATTAATGAAACTAAACAACTTATTAAAACAATTATTAAAAGACTAAAACTCATATATATAAATAAATTTTGTTTGTTTATTATCAATATATTATTTAAATAGTTTCCAAAGCTGTTATTCATCAAAAATTCAGATGGATTTATTACATAGGACAAATACGGCGCAACAGCCCCAATTGAAATAAATTCTAGTGTTGCAGCAAAAGCGAGCAAAATTTGTAAGAAAATAAATTTTTTACGCAATGGATCTGGCAATAACTTGTATAATTTTAAAATTTCATCAAACATTAATCTTATCCTTAAAAATATCCGTTTTGATTTAAAAATATTTTGTAAGCAAAATGGAAACCTTTAAACGAATAATAGAACATTATCAAAGTAAGCAATGGATGATTAATTTTTTTGGCTTCTATGAAAAGTGTAACAATGAGAAAAAAAAGTAATATATTTATTCTATTACCGCCAAATAAATAATAAAAAGGCAGTAGTGAAATTAGAACCAAAATAGCATTTGTCTTTTTTTTTGTCGCAATATAGTACACCGTAATTAAAATTAGCGGCCTTATTAAATCAATATGGAGGCCATTACTATATGAACCAGCATATACGCTTATCTTGTGGATTATGGGACTAATATTTTGTGCAACTAATATTCCACCTATTGCTATAATTATTGGAATAATTAAAAGAATTTTTTTCTTTACTCTATTAGACCTTAAAATATTTATAGTTTTCAAAAATGATATCGAAAAGAAATATATTGCAATTTGAAAATGCGCCATAATAGACAATAATTTGAATGAATTAGATAACAACGTCTTTTTTTGATATATTAATGCAATAAACATAATAATTATTGCTATTTTTAGCCTCTCTGCAGAGGTCATTAATACAATAATGTAGTAATTAGAAAGCATTAAAAAAATAAATATAAATGAAGCTCCTTTAGAGTAGAGATACTTTATTATAATTGCACAAAAAAAACTATTTATGATTGAAAAATATAAATCTTTTTCGAGTCCAATATTTGATCCAAACCAAGCAATAAATGCATATATTGGTTCACTTCCACCAACATAAGAGAACGTGAGTACTATTGCTCCAAAAAAATTGCTTCCCTTTAATGCCTCATAAAGCTTACGATATCCAATTTGATCACCCCCAAGATAGTTGGATAACATTATATAGTAAAATATCGAAAATATAGTAAATAAACATAAACCGTTTATTTTTTTATATGATATATTTTTATAAATATTTTTTACCTTTTTACGTATAAAATAATAAAATTTATTATTTTTATATTCTAACTAGATTTTTTTCTAACAATGTTTCCGCCATCAAGAAATCTAATTCACTATTAATATCAAAACCTTCATATCCTTCTGTAACAAAAGCTTTTATTTTCGTACCTGATATAGTTTTAGTTTGCTTTACAACATTTTTCCATACCAATTCTAAACTTGCATTTTGTACAAATACTTCTGGAAGTTTATTTGTTTGGTTGCTATGCCAAGGTATGTTATTTTCACTAAATGGTAATAATGGCAATAATTGAGAATTATATTCTCTCCACATTTTTCCAGGATGTTCACTTACTTTTTGTACTGCCCTTAAAGAGTCATAATTTTTATCTTTTATGAAAATGGAAACTGCCCTAATTAGCATTTTCGTGGTACGAAATGGACTTGTTGGGCGCAGTATACAAATTGCATCAAATTGAATTTTGTTTTCATCCAAATAATTTAAGGCCTCAAAAATCCACAAAATGTCTGGTGAGTCCTCTTCAGAGTTTATTGTATCCCTTGTGTATGGAACTTCTGCACCATATTTTTTTCCTATTGCTGCATAATTTTCGCTGTCTGTACATAAAATCACTTTATCAAAAACCTTTGACCTTCTGGCAATTTCAATTGTATATGCCATTAAAGGTTTTCCCTTAAGGTCACGTATATTCTTATCAATTACACGTTTAGAGCCAGAACGTGCAGGTACTAATGCAATAATCTTCATTTATTTTCAATATCATCAATACTAGTAGTTGGCATACCCGATGTATCATCATATCCAAAATGTGTCTCCATGCGAACACGGTCATTAAAGTGTGGAGTTGAACCCTCTATTATAACACAATCTTCGAGAGCCTCTTCTTGATGAACAACACCTGGCTTGAAATGAAAAACTTCACCACTTTTGATTATTCTTTCAATAATTGCACCAGAACCATCATCGTGCCGAACTATCATCTTTCCAGACAGCAATATGCCACATTCATCTTTTAATCGATGAAATTGCAAACCACCTTTCGCCCCCTTTTTTAGTGTAAGTCTTTTTAACATATACTTTCCTGGAACGAGTACCAATAACTCCTCTTTTCCCCAAGGCCTCGGCCCAACATCTTCAACTTTGGGAAAAATTGGCATAGCACCCGGCTCATATTCTTTTGGCAACATGTTCTAATTATCCTTTATCTAGAAGTTCCGTTATATGCTTAAATTTATACTATAATTGTGACATATCAATAAGTTCTCTTGGGCTATATTCTTTGTTAGCTTTTTTACCTAATAGTTTATATGCATCGCGAACTGGTATCCCTGCTTCGGTATGTATAATACCACTTAGATTTTGAGTTGAAAATATTTCTCCATTATTAATCTTTTGGTTCGCACAAATAGATTTCCCAAGCTTCTTAAATACATATTCTGTACCCAATTCTTCAATTGGTTTAGACTTATACATTAATGGCACTCTTCGAATATCCCTGACAAAAGATTCAAACCCCCGCGTCTCAAGAGCAAAACTATGATCTGTTCCTTTATGAGACCTGTTGAATGTAACATGCTTTTCAAATACCCTTGCGCCAAGTGTGTAACCTATTGGCCCACTTAGTATTCCATTAAAGTGATCTGATAAACCTACAGACACGTTTGGAAATTCGTTTTTAAGTTCCTGTATGTGCATTAAGCCCAACCTATCTACTGAACATGGATATTCTGATACACAGTGTAAAATCGAAAAATCAGCGCCTTCTTTGATAAATAAATTTATTGTGGCATTGATGTGCTCTTTAGCTCCACCACCAATGGAAAATACAACAGGCTTTCCAGTTTGTATGACTTTCTCTAAAAATGGGAGATTCCCAAGATCAAACGATGCAACTTTTAATATATCCACATCCAGGTTGACTAATTGCTCCAAACTAGGCTCATCAAATGCAGTACACATAAAATCTACATTTTGCTTTTTACATTCTGATTTTATTCTTAACCAATCGTCAGAACTAAATTCTAAAAAATCTCTGTGCTCACCATAAGTAGCACCAAAAGAATTTACACCTTCGTAAGGTCGATTTAAAGCATCATTACTAAATAAATATTCATTATTTCGCATTTGAAATTTAACAGCGTTTGCACCACATCTTGCAAATTCACTTATATATTTTAGAGCTTCAAAGATATCTCCCTGATGATTCTGTCCAACTTCAGCAATAATATAAGCATCCTGACCATCTCTATATTTCTCAAACATTATTTATACCCTTTTAAACATAAATTGAATGCAACTTAGTTTTTCAATGACTTAATTTTTTATCTACTATAATATAAAAATATATCTCGCTAATTGATAAAATTAATTTTTCTTATCTTTTTGATAATCATCATATATTTTATCACATAATTCTCTAACTGCACCATGACCACCCTTAATCGTTGTTAGAGCTATACAGTATCTAACAGCAGTTTTCCAAACATCGCTCACACCTATTGGATAATCGACCTTTTCAAAAGCGCTTATATCATTTTCATCATTTCCCAGATAAACAACTTGTTTACTGTTTACTTTAAATTCTTTCATAATTTTTTCTATGCATTCACCCTTATTATCAATACTTTGGTAACATGAAATATTGAGTTTTTTTGCTCTAGCACTTACAACAGGATTTTTTTCTGTACTCACAATAATTGTTATTATACCAATATCTTTTAATTTTTTTATTCCTATTCCATCAAAACGGCTACAAAGAACAAATTCATTACCTTCTTCAGATATCATGACTCTATTATCAGTTAAAACACCATCAAAATCTAATATCATTAGTTTTATATTATCAAATTTAAGCTTACTTAATTTTAAATTATCTGATTTATTCATAAACTTATTTCCATATTTAATCTTATTCAAAGAGCCTTTAACTAATTTATGTGATCAATTTCTTTTTCAATGTAATCAATAGGTAGTTTTTTTAAGAGTTTTAATATGCCCTTATCATTTTGACTTTTAATCAATTTTCTTAAGCGATTTATAATACCAATCAATTCAAATTTATCTATTGTAACTTCTACAGAGCTTATAATTCTTGGGTGTTTAGTCTTTGATGTATTTTTGCCAATAAATAGTTCTTCGTAAAGCTTTTCACCAGGCCTCAGTCCGGTAAATATAATATTGATTTCATCAAGTAATTTACTATTTTTACGGAGATTTTTCAAGTTTGGCATTAAACCATGTAATCGTATCATTGATTTAGCTAAATCTAATATTTTTATAGGCTGCCCCATGTCCAATACAAACACTTCACCTCCTTTTGACATAGAATTAGCACTCAAAACAAGCCTTGATGCTTCAGAAATTGTCATAAAATATCTAGTAATATTTTTATCTGTGACAGTGACGGGGCCACCTTTTTTAATTTGCTCTTTAAATTTTGGAATAACCGATCCTGAAGACCCTAAAACATTTCCGAATCTAACAACAGAAAAGTTTGTATTATCACAATCATATGATTGGCATATTAACTCCGTTATTCTCTTAGATGCTCCCATTATGTTTGTTGGCCTAACTGCCTTATCTGAGGAAATTAATGTAAAACTAGGCACGCCCGACTTTACAGCCATTTCAGCTAGAGCAAATGTACCAAACACATTATTCTCCACTCCTGTACATATATTTTCTTCCATCAAAGGAACATGTTTATATGCTGCTGAATGAAATATTGTATCAATTTTATTATTATTAAAAATATCTTTTAAAAGTGCTTCATTAAGACAAGAGCCGATAATATAGGTCAATTTAACCTTCAACGAATTATTTGCCTTTAATGCTTCTAGTTCTTCAGAAATACTATAAACGGCAAATTCATTCATATCTAATAAAATTAACTCAGCGGCACCTGAGTGAACAATCTGACGGCACAATTCACTACCGATTGACCCTCCTGCACCAGTTACTAAAGTAATTTTATTTTTTATATTTTTTAAGCCTATTTCATCACTCATAAGAACTGGCTCTCTTCCAAGAAGTTCTTCGGGAGATATTGATTTTAATTGACCCTCATATTCAAATGCACGGTCAATAGATGGCGCATATTTAAGGCTAAAACCTCTATTATTATAGTACTCTACTAAATTACGTTTTTCCATCTGAGGTAAAGTTTTTTCATCAATAATGATTAAATTTACTTTCTGAAATGTTTTTAGATAATCTAATTCATTTGATGCAAAAACAGGGTAGCCTGCTAAATATTTAAATTTTTTACTATTTGTAGGGTCTATAAATCCAACAACCTTAAACCTACTAGAAAAAGTTAATGCACTCGCTAAATCGCCAGCGGAATTAGAAATACCATGGATAAGTAATTTTCTCTTATCTTCAATTCCATCCCTTCGAAACAACTGTCGTACAGCCAAGCGACTGAAAAGCATTAGGTTTAAGTATAATATTGTCATTATAAATGAATTAACCCAGTATATTTCCTTGGTTAAAATCCAACATGAAAAATTAACTAATACAAAAATACCTATACACTGAAAAATACAAATTCTAAGAAACGCCACAGATATGAAACGGGTCACTTGCGATGCAGGTTTGTAAATATAATTATATATCACCCAATATATAATCAATATCGAAAAAACTTGCAGAAGTATTGTATCGGTCAATTTTTCTAGAGACGGATTTTCCCAGTAAAAGAAAAAGAAAAATACAATACACAGGGACATTAAATCAGTTATATTTTTTATCAGAAACCGCACTTCCACAGGTAATTTTGATATCAAATCAGGTAATAAATGCATTTTAAACTTAAATTTAAAGAAATGAGCAAACATTTAAAAACCTACACTGGTATAGCTACCGCACTCAAACTAACTCGCAGAAAGAGGACTAGAAACGGATCATGAATTAAATCAGTATTTAACTTAATATATACATTGATACAATATTAATAGTTGCAAATTGATACATTTATTTATTTATTTATTTTACTAATGATATAATATTAAAAAAAACAATACTTTAGAAACTGTAAAAAATGAACAACAATAAATGGTTTATTTTAAAATATAAATATAACCAACATGAAATAGCATTGCGCAACCTTGAGAGACAGAACTTTAAAACTTTTTTTCCTTGCGAAATGTCCTCGTCTTCGAAGGCGAAGAAGAGGCGCCCATTGTTTCCTGGCTATATGTTTATTTATTTAAATCTAGAAACTTCACCATGGAGCAAAGTCAATCGAACACTGGGGGTGAGCTATTTAATTCAATTTTCTGGCACCCCACCGGAATTGCCAGAAAAATTGGTATTTGAAATAATGGAATACTGCGATTCAAAAAATAAATTATCTACAGGCTGTAATTTAGAGATTGGTAAAAAAGTAAAATTTGTTTCTGGTGCTTTTAGGAATCAAATTGCAGCTATTGAAAAAATTGAAGCTGATAAACGTATTTGGGTTATTATGGACTTAATGGGTAGGCAAACAAGACTTCAGGTTAGTTCAACCTCAGTAAAACAAATATTTTAAAAATGCTTTATTTGTAACCATTGGGATTATTCTTTTGCCAATGCCATGCATCTATGCATATTTTATCAATTGAACGTTTTGGCTTCCAACCTATTGAACTAAATGCGTTTGAGGCATCTGCCCAAAAAGCAGCTAGATCTCCATCCCGGCAATTAACAATATCAAACTTGATTTTACAATCAGATGCTCGTTCAAAGCTTTTTAGAAGCTCCAAAACAGTAGTACCTTGCCCAGACCCAATATTTAACACATTAAATTTTCGAGATCCAAAATCATGTTCAAGTGCTTTAATGTGGGCGCAAGCTAAATCAACTACATGAATATAATCTCTTGAGCCTGTTCCATCTGCAGTATCATAATTATTACCAAATATATTTAAGTACTCACGGCGTCCTGCAGCTACCTGAGCAATAAATGGCATCAAATTATTAGGAATTCCAATTGGCTCTTCTCCAATTTGACCAGATTCATGAGCTCCAACAGGGTTGAAATACCTTAGTATAGTTCCATTTCTTTTTGAATCTACTTTTATCCAATCGTGTATTATATTTTCGATTATCAACTTAGTTCGACCATATGGATTTGCTGGGTTAGTAGGGTGCTCTTCATCATATGGTAGATATTTTGGTTTGCCATAAACGGTGGCTGATGAAGAAAAAACGATGCCATTACATTCAACTTTAGACATAGCCGAAAGCAATGAAATGGAGCCACCAACATTTACATCATAATACCTTACTGGATCCACTACACTCTCACCGACAGCTTTCAGCCCAGCAAAATGAATGACTGAATCTGGCTTAAAAGTATTAAAAATTTTATCTAACGCGTTTGAATCACGAATATCTGCATTTACAAATTGTAATTCACAATTGGTTATACCTCGAACTCGATCAAGTGCAACTTCATGTCCATTACAAAGATTATCTACAACAAAAACCTCGTGGCCTGCTTCTAAAAGCTCAACGCATGTATGACTGCCAATATAACCAGCACCACCAGTAACAAGGACTCTCATATTAATATTCCAATATAATTATTCATTAATTTTATTTTGAAAGTATAATTAACTCTAATGAAGAATATATTCCAGCAAAATTGCCGCATTGCCTCTTTTGTTAAAAACACTCAATATAAGTAAAATAAGAGAATATATCATGAGCACAAACACGCCAATTATCGCAAGATCAAAACCTGCTAATTTCAATTGGGAAGATCCATTTATACTGGAAGATCAACTCACTGAAGAAGAGCGCATGATACGCGATACGGCAAAAGCTTATTGCCAGAGTAAACTAATGCCAAGAATCATTGATGCCAACCGCAATGAAGTATTTCACAGAGAAATCATGAATGAAATGGGCGAACTTGGTTTGCTTGGCTCAACAATACCTGAAGAATTTGGTGGCGTTGGT
>Ga0206125_10001834_pt1 | contig 23753 bp, 30 predicted proteins | sample Helgoland_Spring_4_FD_148598 | JGI IMG/M metagenome (GOLD analysis project Ga0206125, IMG submission 148598) | Pelagic subsurface seawater microbial communities from Kabeltonne, Helgoland, North Sea - Helgoland_Spring_Bloom_20160331_1 | ecosystem: Environmental > Aquatic > Marine > Epipelagic ... | reverse complement strand
TCAATATACGGTTTACTTCTCGTAGCATAATGGGTCGTATTTGTAGGCAACCACAAGCGTTTTCTTTTTTATTGAATGCATTAGGGTTACCTGAGGATTCAACCAAAATTAGGGCATCTACTAGGGTTTTTACTTTATTAGTTTTAAGTATTGGTTTTGGTTTTGTTACTTGTATATCAGTCTGTATATACGGAGTAAGTGGTTGGGGCGTGTGTAGTAAGCTTTTTTGTTCTTGCTTTGTTGGCAATGTTACTAATCCCATTAATAGAAATATGTGTTTCATATCAACTTTAAGGATTTTAATTCATTACAAATTTCATATTCCTCTTTATCTAATAAAATTGGGAGATAGTTTTGTATTATCTCCTTATAGTCTTCTTTTTTAGTTTCAAGGTATACATCACCAAATAAATGAACTTTACATACTTTGTTTTGTTTTATTGAGTTTACTATCTCTTTACTTGTTAATACTTTATGTTTATTTGTATTAACTGCTTCAAATATTTTATTTACTAAAACTGTGTTCATATTGTATCTATAAATTCATCACCATCATCCCCGTCCCATAAACCGAGTTCCTTAAGGTGTTGAATGTGTGTATCGTCTAAATCCCAATTAGGCTCATCGTCCTTATTATTGGTATTCTTGTTTATTTGGTAGTCTTCCATTTGCTTGAGTTGGTTATCACTCCAAATGTTGCCTACGTTTAAAAAATAGCAATTATAACATAGAAATTCTAAATTATCTCGTTTCCAATTTTTCTTATTACTATCTTGGAAATGAAGTACAAGTGGTACTTTATAATCTACTACTCGTCTTTCACTAAAACCACAACTATTACAACACTCCTCTAGATAACCTTCTTGTATTAAACGTGATTTAAGTATGTCAACAGTGTAGTGTGATACATCTACTCTACCTTCTAGTACATCTTCAAGTGGTGCTTTGATATTTTTCTTTGATTTACCATATCCCCCTAAGTGTTTTTTAATACCCTTACCTTGGCGATTTAAGTGTTTATCAAATAGTGTTTTACCCGTTTCATTATCATTAAATGTAAGTGCATAACGCTTGTAAACATTATATGAAACACCTAAATAACGAGCTGCTGCCCTATTACTTAATGTGTGTTTTTGGGCTCTTAAAACGTCGTCCTTTGTAAGGATTATTTTGTTCATTTTAATGTTTGGACTAAATCCCAAAGTTCTTCAGGTGTGTCTGTGGGTAATTCTTCACCTGTTTCTGTGTTTTGAAGTTGTAAAACATCATCGCCTGGTTGATTCCACTTTTCATATAACCACCAATGAATAATTTGGATTTGATTTTTATTAAAGTGAAGTTCTATTAGAGCTTCAATTGATTGTACAAAGGGTTCTTCAAAATTAACAAAGTCAATAGCATGTTCCATTTTGAGGATCATTGTTCTATCGTTTGCATATTTATACATTTCAATAAAACGTATAAAAGCTTCTTTCTTAATTAAACCTTTTACTGGGCGTTGTTTAGTAACTGTGCCTTTAATTTTAAGGATATCTTTAAGATCTTTTTTTAATTGATCATTTGCCATCTGTGGGTTGTTCATAAACCGAAAATATTTCTAATAACTGATCGGGGCGTAACTGTTTTATAGTGGCAAAGGTATTTATTGCTTCTGTAAGTGAAAATGCTGTGCATTTACTTACTCTTTCTCCTTTAATTCCTGATTCTCTGAGTTTTGTTTCTAATATATATATTGTCTTTCCCATATTATACTTTATTTATTAATTTTAAAGTTTTTGAACACAATTCATATTGTTCAGTACGTTCATAAAAATCTAAAACTGTTTTAAGATTAGATTTAAATGAATCTTTAAGAATGGAAATATCTTTTACATTTTTACCATCTTCTACTCTAGCCATTACAAAACTGGTTTTACCATTTTGTAATGTTTGTTCAACACCTTCTACAATACTAGAATATAGTATTTTTTGATATTTAATTTTATTTTCGGTGTCTTCAAAAAAATTAACTGGTAGGGTGGGGATAGATCTTCTTTTTCTCATTGTCGTGAATTTAAGAAGAAAGCTCCTAAAACCAAAATTCTTATTATTCTCCTTTAAGAGCCTTCGTGATTAAGTTTTTGAACTGGTTCAAGGGAATGTAATAACCTAACACGTTAGGATTATCCGTTGCCTGTTTTATATCGGGGTCAATACTTACTTGTAAATCATATTTACCAAGCTTTTGGTTCATTGCACGTTGAACCTTTTCATTGACATCAATTTTTTCGTCTGGATCAACTAATACGGTATTACCTTTAGGGATTAACTGTATTTTAATGCCCTTTTTAGTAGGGTTTCTGTTAACGTCTATTTTAATAGTAAATTCGTTATCTCCCGTTTTAAGTTCAGCTTCAGCGATGTAATCGTTGAGTGTTTCAAGAACCATATCGTGTAATTCAGTCTTTTTCATTGTTGCTATTTGTTATAAATATATTAAGACTCAATAATAGCACGTCCTTTTAAATTTTCTTTTATATATTCTTTAAGCCATTGTACTAAATTTCCTTTAGGAGACCAACCTAATACCTGCTTAGCTTTTGTATTATCTGCTAATGTTTCAAAGGGTTCGATAACTTGTTTACCATATTGTTTTTTACCTCCAAATAAATCAGCTACTTCATTAATAGACATATTATTACCATTCCCAATATTAAATACTTCTCCATTTAATTTATCAGGATGTGTAGCAGCTAATATATTAGCTTCAACTACATCATTAACCCAGGTAAAATCACGACGTTGTTCACCTGTATTTGTAATAGTAAGCGGTTGGCCTGCTTTGGTTTGCTCTATAAAATAAGCTAATACTAATTTATATGCTCCCTCAAAATTAATATTTTTCCCATACACATTAAAATATCTAAGAGATACAGTGTCTAGTCCATATACTTCACTAAATACTTTACAATATTGTTCCCCTATTAATTTTTGTAAACCATAAGGAGAAAGTGGATTCACAGGATGTGTTTCGGGTGTAGGAAAAATATTAGTATTACCATATGCCGAACTAGAAGCACTATAGACTACTCTTTTAATATTAGCATCTTTAGCTGCTACTAATAAATTAAGAGTAGCATCTACGTTTTGTTTATTAAATTCTATAGGATCTTTAATAGATGGTTGAACCCTGGCTCTAGCAGCAGTGTGAAACACAATGTCATGGCCTTCTAAAATTTTAGTTAAAGCTTTTACAGATATTTCGGATAGATCTATTTCATATAAAATAGCTTTAGGATTAATGTTTTTTCTTTGCCCACTTGAAAAATTATCAATTATTGTAACTTCAATTCCCCTACGAATTAATTCGTCTACTAAATTTGAGCCAATAAATCCTGCTCCCCCAGTTACTATTACTTTTTGCATATTATTAATTTATTTTGGTGTTCTTCTAAAGAATTAATATTAATTTGTAAATTACCTAATTTAAATTCACCTATTTCACCATTATCTTTGATTATTTCAGGTAATTGTTGTATTATTTCAAAATCTTGTTGTGTAAATATTTTATTTCCATCTATAATAACTACAATACCTTTAAAATCATCATATAATTCTGAATGTAATATATTTAGTTTGTTTTTTAAATTAAATAAAGTATTAGGTTGTTCTTTAGCAATATAAGGGGTATAGTCTAAATCACTATACATTGTATTACACCATGGTTCAAGAAGATTTAATAATTTATAATTATTATTATAGATTCTAAAAGCAATATTATACTTAGGAGGTATAATAGGTTTCATTAAATTGTCATGTTTAACAAAATGACCCCATTTACGAATAAAGTTACGAGTTGATCTCATATTTTGAGCTAACCATTCAGGTGAATCTTCATATATGTTTTTTGCTTTATCAACTGTGTTTCTACGGCTACCTCTACAAGTCATATGGTATACACATCCATGCCAAGTTTGTACAAATTTAATACCATTAAGTTGAAAACGATTAAATATATCACTATCTTCTTTAGATTGGGGGGCATATAAAGGGTCATGTCCACCTATTTCTTGGAAATCTGATTTCCAAAATGCCCAAGGTGCAAATATACCTTCAGTAACATCATCCATAGGTACTCTTGAATTGATAAAATCAAGTAATCCTTGTTCATTAAATTTTTCAGGTTCAACCCCAAAATCTTTAAGTATCTTTTCAGGTCCATCAGGATGTAGTGGGGGTTCAATTCGAGTAAGGGATACTATTGTTTTTTCTTTGAGTTCATCTTCAATTGCATCTAAAGCACCCGGGCATAGATACATGTCGGCATGATATATCATACAAATATCATTTGTAGCTACTTCATTAATCAAACGATCATAAAGTATTGTGTGACCCAAACGTTCACCTGTATCATTGAGTATAGCTTTAAAATGTGGATCTTTTTCCATCATTTCTTGGCACCATTCCCATGTACCATCTGTACTAGCATCATCTGCTACACAGATTTCTACTTCGTGGTAATCTTGGTTTTTGCGAATTGAATTATAAGACCATTTAAGATATTTTAAGTTGTTTCTTGAAGGTTGTATTAAAGATATTTTCATTGTAGTGTTTATTATAATTTTCTTTTGCTATTGAAGAACATTTATTATAAAAATCTAAGTCAGATTTAAGATGTGTAATTAATTTTTTAGCATTATCCAAATCCCCTAATTTAACAGTTAAATAAGGATGACATTTTTCTTGTGTGTCTAATCCTTCATAACCTATACAAGGAATACCCAAATATGCACAATTAAGAGCAAAAGTACCTGCTGCATGGGTTCTCATTAAATGAACACCGTATTTAAAATTATTTAAAGATTTAATCCATTCTACCCAGTTCATGTAAGGAAGGTGATTAAGGTTAGGTATTTGCTCTTCGCCTTCTATTTTTCTACCCATACTAGGGATATATACAGGACAGTCAACTTCTTGTGCTACAACATACGAATCAAAGCCCCCATACCAAGAACAAAAATTACCTCCTATTATGATATTTTCTCTATTAACCTTAGGAAGATTATTAATTGAATCTTCTATCATAAGACTAGGTAATATAATACATTTTTTTCCAGTAAGTCCTGTATAATATTTTTTGTCTGCTTCATTGTGAACTAACATAAAATCAGCTTCTTGGATAGTATTATAATACCATATTTGTTGAGATAGAGAATAATCTTGCCATAACCAATTTGGCCCTTCTTGCATGACAGTAATTTTATTACAAAATTGTTTTAATCTATTTATGTCAAATTTAGGGTTTTTCTTAGGTATAATTACTATACCTAAATCGTATTGTTTATTAGGAGTTTCATTAAAATTCCAATGATCCGCCTCTAATGCACAAACCCATGCTAAATCAGTTCTCATATTGGGGTGTAATCTATCTACCTTACCCTTGTATCTTCCTTCTGTAAAAAATACTATATTCATTTATCTCTAGTTGATAAAATTGGATCTGTAGTAGGCCAACTTATATTTAGTTCTTCATCATCCCATTTTAAAGTAAACTGGTCTTCTACATCTGGGTAACTTCCTTTATAAGACCATTTATAATGAAATACTGAATCTTTACTTAATACATAAAACCCATTCCCTACTCCGGGGGGTAATAATACTTGTTTTCGGGTTTTATCATTTAACATTAACCAATCCCACTGTTTATATGTGGGTGAATCTTTTCGGTTATCTACTACTACAAAATATAATTCTCCATATAAACAACTAACTAGTTTATGTGATTTAAAATCACCATGTATCCCTCTTAATACATTTTTTTTAGATGTACATATTTTGTCATGATTAAAATCTACATACCTTATATTTCCTGTTTTCCATAAAGTACAAATATCACCTCTATAGTCAGAATAATAATCAGTAGGAATTACTAAAACGTCTTTAATTTTCATTGATAAAAGAATCTATTAAATGTCTTAATGTTGTAATCTCATCATCAGTAATTAAATGATTATTACCTATAAAAAAACCATTTTCATGTAAAAATTCAGCTGTAGGATAATTTTTGGGTGATGGTGTGTTTTCTCTCTGTAAAAAAGGTTGACGGAGAAGATTTCCACTACATAAAGGGCGGGTTTCTACTTTATATTCATTTAAATATTTTTCTAAACCTGATTTAAATTTAGAAGATTTGCAAATAAATGGTAAACAAAAACTACTGTTACCTTCTACTTGGTAATCTGATATAAAATGTTCAGGGTATTGGTTTACTATATCTATAAATTGGGTAAAAACCTGTCTACGTCTTTGGTTATTAGTATCTAACCTTTTTAGTTGTGATAACCCAAGTACAGCATTGATTTCCATACTCCTTAAGTTATAACCATCAGTTACAAACATAAATTGTGGGTGAATATCTGGATATTGATTTTTATATTCCTCAAACTTTTCAGGTAATGCCTCCCTAGCCATACCGTGGCTGCGTTTTACTTTCATTAAGTTGTATAGTTCTTTATCATTTGTACATACAAATCCTCCTTCTACGGTAGTCATATGATGTCCAAAGTATGAGCTAAAAGTAGATCCTTCGGATAAAGTACCACATTTTTTTCCTTTATATGTAGTTCCATGGGATTCACAAACATCTTCTATAAATAAAGCATTAGGGAATATTTCTTTGTAGGCATCTATATCTGCAGATATTCCAAATAAATGGGTTACAAAAACCATTTTAACTTCTGGGTGATCTTTAGCTATTTGTTTTAGGTTATTTAAATCAAAACTAAAGGTTTTAGGATCAATATCACAAAAAATGGGTTGTAATCCTAATTGTATCACAGGTGATATATTAGTAACCCATGTAATACAAGGAACTATTACTTTATCTCCATTTTTTAACCCATATTTTTCCTTCATAGCAGCTACTAATAAAGTATTTGCTGTACTTCCTGAGGAAACAAATAATGAGTATTTACACCCTAGCCATTCTGACCATTTTTGTTCAAATTCTTTTACTTTAGGGCCATTGGTTAAACGACTAGTGTTTTTGATAAAATCTATCATCAAAGTTTTATCTTCATCAGTAATACAATCTTTCATCAATGGCCAAGAAAAAGGAGTATTATCTACTAATTCTCTTGTTGAATGGGGTTGGTTAAATGGTCTTTTATAAATGGTTTTCCCATTATTAGGTGACTCGTAAATAAATTTATTCTCCTTCATTGATATATCTTTTATTTTTTAAGTTTAGTGTTTGGTATACTTTAATTAGTTCATCTATGCCTTCTTCTAGAGTTATAGTAGTTGTAAAACCTAAAGCATTTATTTTATCATAAGATACTTCGTAATCTCTATGGTCTTTATCACTATCAAAGTCATTATAATATACAACACAACCTGTTTTTTCCCTAATTAATTCACAAACTTCTCTTTTACTAAAGTTCATTTTATTAGATCCAACATTATATACTTCACCAGCCATTTTGTCTGAGTTTTCAATACCAAATACAAACGATTCTACTAAATCTTTTACATGAATAAAGGTTCTCATAAATTCAGGTTGGTATACTAGCATGTATTTTTGTGAAACTGCTAAATAAGTTAAATCATTAACTAAAAGATCTAATCTTAAACGAGGAGCAGCACCAAAGGCTGTAGCAAATCTATATGCTATAGCTTTATCATGCTTCATAACTTCTTGTTCCCCTACTGTTTTAGTTTTTGCATATAACGAAGTAGGATTTAATGGGGTTTCTTCAGTACATATTTTATCTACTTTCCCATAATTAGAACCTGTAGAACCATACATTAATAATTGATTAGGAGATAACATATTAACTAAGTCTTTAGTAGCCTTAGCATTAACCATTTCGGTTAATTCAGGGTTTTTTTCACATACAGCATACCCTACTAGGGCTGCTAAATGAATGATAACATCTTTTTCTTTAATAGCAGATTTTAGTTTAGATCTTTCTAAGATATCTCCCTTAATAAAATGGAAGTTTTTATTCTGGAAAAAGGGAATGAGCACATTACCATCATATGTTAAAGAATCATAGACAGTTACCTCATATCCATTATCTAATAATTTAGGTATTAAAGCAGTGCCTATGTAACCAGCACCGCCAGTAATTAATATTTTTTTCATTTTATATATGGTTTTAATTTATCGTGTATGTAATCTAATTTAATATCTAAAATATTACTTTGGATAACATTAAAGTAATGATTTTTGTTTTTCATAACGTGGTTATCAAAATCACCAAAATATGTTTCGGCAAAACCTTTTCTATAATTTGATGTCCATAATTCTCCACTACTAATAAAAGGGGGTTTAAATGAGTAATAATCATCAATAACACCTTTTTTAAATAACCACATCCAATACAAAGTATATTCAGTCCATGTATTTGGGTGACCATTAGTAGTCCTTAGGAGTAAATCTAAGTAATTTATTTTATGAGTTGCTTCTAAATGATCAATTAAATTTAAAATTTCTTTAGTAACAAATATTTGTGGAGATACACCCATTAATTTATTTATGTGTAAAGAATTATTTTCAAGTTTATTATCAGAATTTTTATCTACTATAAATTCTTCAACCCCGGGGCATACTAGAGCAGCAGCGTAAGTATACCAGGGTTCACATGTGGGTTTACCCATTTCAGTTAAATATGAACATATCAATTTATCATCGTTAAACATATCATTATATGAAAACGGTTTAGTTAAAAATAAATCGGTTTCAAATGAAAAATAATGTTCGGTTTCAATTTGTTTAGCTATTTCAAATTTTACTAATTGTTGAATTATCCACCCAGGATGAACAGTTTGTTGTCTTAAAGGATATGTTTCTAGTTGTGGTATTAAATCTAATTCATTAATAAATTCAAAGGGAAATTCAGGGTATTCTTTAGTAAGGGTAGTTTTTATTAATTCTATATCAGATCCTCGAGTTATAATATAGAATTTATGTAGATCTTTTAAGTTTAAAAATTTTTTAAAAGTAGGTAATTGTACTTTTAAAATTCTATCTAAATCATTATCCTCGGCTGTTCTATGGTTTACTACCATAGGCATAACAAAACTAAATTTATTTTTCATATTAATTCTGAGAGGGTTTTAAATTTAATATCATGGTTTTGTAATAAAAATTCTATAGACATCCTAATTTGGTTATAGTTATTTTCATCCCACACATTATCGTTCCAATCTCCCGCTATGTGTGATTGGAACATTATATTACCATTATGTAATTTTATATCTGTTTCATGAATCCCATCATGGCCAAATAAGGTTGAACAAGACCAAGGAATATTATGATTATGTTCATAGTGTATTGCAGCATATTTAAAGTGGGGACCTAAATGTTTTATAGCGGTAGGATGTCCTAACCACCCGGGGTTTCTCCACCCTAAAGGTTTATGGTTTACTTTTTCCCACTCATTTAGCATTAAATTAATTCTATCTACTGCTTTTTGGTCTGTATCGAGTTCAAAAAACTCACATTCTCCTATTCCTTCTCTTTCACATGCATGAAAATGTCCATGGGCGGCTAATTCAAAATGGTCTTTTGATTTTAGCCAATCTATCCAACTTTTATATTTAGATAATGGATATTTATAATGGTAGTTAGAAGGAATAAATAAAGTAAATTTTACCCCAAATTCTTTATTAAGAGCATCTAAATATTCCATACAAATATCCCCCTCAACACCCCACCCATTTTCAGGGTGTAAATCGTCTATAGCTATAGTTAAGTTCATTTTTAGTCTAAATAATAGCGCGAATGATTCGTATGTCCATCCCACTTTAATATTTTTTGTAAGTGTTCAGAAGAATCTATTATATCATGCACTGCTTGTATTGGTTTTCCTAGTTTTCTAGAATGCCAAACCCCAGCAGGTCCCGCTATTCCTTTTATATATTTAATAGATCCATTCTTAATCATGTGAGGTAAAATTTCAAATTCAGCTCCTTCTACATTTAAACCCAATATAATCTCATCTTCTAAATCAAAATTTGATTTTATCCACTTATCAAAGTCTATACATTCCACTTCAAAGGATTGATTTAAATTAAACCCATGAGCAGTAGGACCATCTGGAGAATTTGTTTTTTCTTTCATTACCCCGGCTCCTATCCCAGTACCATAAAAAGTGAGAGTTCCCTCATTTACCCAAATAGCTTTAGTAGAATGGATAATATTTTTACATCTATCTCGTAAATTATTTTCTATTAAATCTTGATAGTTTTTATGGGGGTCACAATCAAATGTGTATATTTCAAACTCATGTGAGTCTTGGCTGGCATTATTTCTACTGGTTAACCATTTTTGGACGGAAATACCATCTGTAGAGCCACAACTTAAAAAAATTTTTTTCATTTTATTTTAATTTTATTTTAATTTTATTTTAGAGTAAATTTCTGAAAACCAAGAAAAAGAACTATGTTTATGTCTATATTTTATATCTGTCCTAGATAATATAAGCATATCTATAAAAGCTTCAATAGCAGATTCTGTATCTATTAATGTGTTATAATTTTGTATGCGACCATCGCCTGCATTTACGTCTTTTCTCCATCCTCCTTCTTCGGCTTTTTTTACATAACTATTTTTTTTGTGAGTTATAATATTATTAGGAAGTTGACTAATTAGATTATTTTCAATTTCTTCTTCATCACAACATATAAATATTTTTTCTTCTGGGTTATTATTTAAAATGTGTTGTATAGTAGAATAAGCATCATTAATACATTCTTGTTTCCATGGCCAATCAGTTGCCCTTATATGAATACCCTTTACACTATTATTAATGTTATTTACATCACAAAAATAATTTACTCTATCTAATATATTTTTATTTATTATTAGATCTTTTGCTGATTGAGTGATAACATCAGGGTTTTTAAAAGCATGGCTCGTATCATCTAAAAAACAAACAGTATCATATGAATTAATAATTTCTATTAGTTGGTCGTAATTCATACCTTTATGGAATATAACTTTTCTATCTTTAACGGCTCCTGATTTTACATAATGGTCTTTGTGTAAAATAAATGGAATTTCTTTAGGTAAAGAATTATTTAATTCAGTTACAGAATAATCAATATGCTCAAAATTATTTTCCTTACTAAAAAAATCATAGAAACCAGCTTCTCGATTAATATTTTTTACAGAATTAATTACAAAATCTTTTCCGCAATCTTTAGCTAATTTATATGCATAAAATAGACAACCAAAAGAGTTACCTACCTTACCCTCCATTATTACTATAAATTTATTTTTAAATTTATCCATTTATTAAATTATTTAATTTATTAAAGTAGGTTTTATGTTGATCTTCTATGAAGGTTCTCATCCCTTCTGTTTTTTTAATTATAGAATCATCTTTATTAATACATTTATTTACTATATTATTAAATTCACTATAGGAGTTTATAATATTTAAATACTTTTCAGCACCATACCAATCAATATTAGGATACTGAAATGTAATAATAGGTGTTTTGCAAAAACCTAATTCAACATATCTATTATTAATCATTCCTTGTTTATACTGTTCGGGTTCAATTACTGATATAGCACTTTTAACAGATGAATACAAAGAACCTATATCATTGGGGGGTAATAGTCCTTTATACCAAGGAGTTTGGGGCCATCCTGAACCATAAACTTTAAAATCAAATTGGTGTTGGGGGACAAAGTAGGTTTCTAATTCTTTTCTAAATTCAGGCATCTGTAAACGGTGGTGACCCTGCCCTAAAAATGTACAATCATGATTATATTTAGAATCAAATATTAATTCACTATCTGTAAGGGCGCAGAAATAGTACTGAAAAAACTCAATGCCTTCTACATCGTCTTTTAAATAATTATATACTTCTTGGGAATTAGTTATAACGTGAGTATACCATTTATTTTTATATTGTTTAATTTGAGATTTAAAGTTTTCTTTTAATATCCCCGTACCCATAATATTGAGTATTTTTTTACAATTAAATTTTTCTACTATCTCAAAAGTTCCCTTATCTAACATTTCATAGTATAAAATATCAGGATCTAGTTCTTTAATCTGTTGGTAGTATTCTTCATTATATGGGTGGCCGTTAAGTTGTTGCAGTAAATATACTTCATGACCATCTTTAGTTAATTTATTAGCTAATGCCTCATTAAGTTTATAGTTACCCATAGGGTAAGGTAAGTGAAATACAACTATTTTCATTTTATATTTTTTTCAAAATCTTGATAAGTATTAAAACGAGCTTGGCTATTATTATAATTAGCTATATTAAAGTCAACTAACTTTCTCATCTGACTAAACCATTCTCCTTTTTTGCCCCCCTTAGAAAAATCAGATAGGTTTTCGTTACTGTCCATTTCTAAGGCATATAATCTTTTTAAGGGGTGGTTTCTATTATGAACTTTTAAAATATTCTTTACAACAAACTGAACATAATTATTACCCATTATTCTATGAGCTGAATACATCATACTAGTATCTTCATGTAAATGCCCTATCATACAGTGTGGTATATTAACTCCATTCTTTAATAGATCGCTAGATAATACTAAACATGAACCATCAAATTTAGGGGTATTCAAAATTCTAATATCAAAAGATTCTGATTTTTTATTTACCTCATTCATTTCATCTATAGACATAGTATAACGGATACTATGGGGATATTGGAATGCTCTTTCATCTTCATAATAAGGAGCATCTGTAAAGTCGGGGTGTTCTAAAATTTTCCAATGGTCATCCCACATTTTTCTAATAGCAAAAGTTGTTACAAATTTATGTATATTATTCGAATTAGCATAGTCTTTAATCTGTTCTAGGGCTTGGAATATTTCTTGGGGGACTAGCATATCACTTTCACCCCATATTACATAATCATATTTAGTACACCCAAAATAATTTAAATCTCTACGATAATCTACCATAGTGATAGGTTCTTCTCCTTCATGTATTGTGTGTGTAACATTACAACCACTAGTTTTTAATTTTTCTATTTCTTTAAGAAATTTAGATTTTAACTCATCTGGGGTAGTCTGATTTCTATCTATTTTTTCAAAGTATTCTGATAAATTGAAGTAATAATCTATAGTAATGTTTTCAGGGTTATTAATAGTTTTAACAGCATTTATGATGCTTTGGGTTTGTTCTTTGATCATATCAATTTCAAAAAACATAATATGAGTCCCAATTATGTACTTATTCTTTAGATTCATTGGTATAAATTCTTATAGGTATGTTCCATCCAAGCTTTGGGATGTGGTTTAACACCTCCATTAAAATGGTATACCCACCCATGTCGCGTATGTAGTAAATCTTCTCCTAATACTTCAAATCTATGCATATCTTGCATATTAAATTCATATGGTAATATTTTAAGAGGTATTTTAAATATTCTTAGTAAGAAGTTAATTGGCGTTTGGTCAGTACCTAACCATAAGTTGTTTTGTAATTGTAATAATAAATCTTTATTGAGCCAATAGAATTTAGTTACTTCTTGTAAAAAAGATTTATGTATTTTGTTAAAAATTTGAAAACCTCCATTTATATATTCATAGTAAGGAAAGCTGCACATAGATTCCTGCTTGAAGACATAATGGTAGTAATTTTCCATACTTCTTAAAACCCAATCCATACTACCATAATTGTGTACACCACAGTATTTGTGTTCTGTTAAATCAAAAAAGTTAGGGCATTCAGGATGAACAATAGTATCACCATCTACTATTAGTACTTGATCGTATTCAACATTATTGTGTTCTAATATGTCTAATGCATAATAACGTTGCCAAGTGATTTTCATTTCATCATAATCATGAACTAAATCTTCCATAATAAAAAGTTCACAGTCATTTTTTTTACAGAAATGAGACCAACTTTTAATAGATAAATCATATGCTACTTCTGCATTCCTTTTAGGGTCACTCCCCTTTACTGCCGGTATGAATACTATATTTTTCATTTGTAGTTGTTTTTAAAAGCTTCCCAAATTTGATTCATTATGTTATATCGATCACCCCTATTAGGAAAACCACTAAAGAAATAAATGTAGCCGTATTTCAGGAAAAAAGGTGTTTTATCTATACCTAATTGCCAATTATGTTGAAACCAATCAAACCTATATAAATGAGTTAACATAAATGGGGCAGGTAATGTTGTATTAACTTCTACTCCTTTTATTTGTAGTAAGTAATTATATACTGGTTGATCTGTGCCTTTTCCTACTTTATTATTTTGTAAATCCATAATTTGGTTATAGTTATCATAATAAAAAGTTTTTAATTCCTGTAAGAAATTTTTATGTGATTTATCAAATATTTGAAAACCACAACTAATATATTTTTTTAAATCAAATTCATAATTATCAAAAAATTCTTTATATCCATCTACACTTTGTGTAATCCATCTTAAATTTTCTAGTGATCTAAAAGCTGTTACTTGTCCTTGGGCTAATTCAAAAAAGTTAGGTGCACCCCAATGTACAATAGTACTACCATCAATAACCGCGATTTTATCATAGTCGATATCTGCGGCTTCAATTTGATCAAACACATCAAACCATCTAGTCCATGTAGCTTTATGGGCACTTGTATCTAGTTCTGAAGACTTTTCATAGGGGAAAAATATGACATCATTTTTATTACACCAATATTCCCAACACTTTTTCGAAATATCTAAATATTTAAAATTACCATGTTTTTCACGTAAATGAGGATCTTCGCTTTTTATCCCTACCCAAAATAATACATTTTTTTTCATTTTAAATTAAATTACGGTTTGCTTGAAAACCAATTTTTTTATTTATATCCATAGGAAAATTATTAGCTTTTAAATATTCGCCTACAACAGATTTATATGATTTGTTTTTTAATTCGGGTCTTAACCATAAAAATTCTTGTACAACATCTATATCTAAAAACGGATATCTAGTTTCAATCCCAAAAGATCCTGCTACATATTCTTCTTTAGCTATATACATTTCCATAGTTCCATCAAAAAAATTTTTCCATGGGAAATGTGGGGTTAAATCATTGGGGTATACACCACCAAAAGTGCTCTGATTAGGGCCCATTATTTTATGTCCAAACATACCATAATCAGAAAATATTTCATCAGCACCTTGCCCAGAAAGATATATTTTTCTATTTTCCTTTATAGCTTTATCACATATATAGGCTAATCCAACAGATGCTTTATCATTTTTTATATTATATCCCCCATATTGGTGGCTAATAAAGTCTTCACAATTTTCTTGGACGTATGAATGCCAATATGCATAATCGCTTTTAGATAATTCAATAGTTTGGACGTTTCTTAATTGGTTTTTTCTTTCATTTATAACCTGTCTGTTTTCACTAGCATATATACTATAACATTTATTATCTACGTCTAATTTATTTAATGCACAGGCTATTGCTCCACTATCATACCCTGAGCTTAATCCTATAAATGTTTTTTTAGTTCCCGATTGGGTTGCTCTTCTTTTTATAGATAAATCAAAAGCTTTAATCCAATCATTATAAGTATTTTTATGTTGGTTTAGATCAAATTTTTTTATAAAAAACGAATCTAAAGTATTTTTATTTAAATCTAAAACATAACAATTATTAGCTTGAGTGTTAAAAATATTTTTAAAGTTTAAAATTTCTAAAGAAGTTTTAAACGTTGACACTCCTATATATTCATTATCAATAGCAAAATATAAAGGTTTAGTTTTAAATATATCAGTTGAAAATATTATTAACTGTTTATCTATATCTACTAGTAATAAAGCAAATTCTCCTTTTAGGTGTTTTACAAAATCAATCCCATAATGTTCATATGCTGTTAAGATACTATATGAATCCGAAGGGGAAGATGGGTCAATATCTTTATAGTTATATATCTCTCCATTAAACAATAGTAAAGTATTGTTTTTTCTTATAGGTTGGGTAGTAAATTCTCCCGTTAGACTTAGAAGATTATGGACAAAAGTATATCCTGCTAATGTGATTTTATTAGTAGCATCAGGGCCTCTTAGTTGGAGGAGCCTATGTTTATCAGGAGCAGGGACTTCTTTATTTGTGAATAATATACTACACATTATAAGTAAGATTTGATTTTATCTTGATATGCTGTAAATCTATTGAGTCTGATATTTATAGCCTCATTTAAGGGTTTATTTTCTGAGTCACCAGCTCCCTTAAAGTGTAGTATACGGGTTTGTTCAGTGTATAAATCTGGTTTATATAATCCAACCATTTTATGTGATGCTCCCAGTAAATTGTAGTTAGTAGTTGATTTAACTAATTCATTTAAAGCTGGAGTCTCTTTAGTTTTAAAGCCCTTATCAAACATATAATTCATTTTTTCTCTCCACTCTTTTATAAATTCTATTGATTTATGTGGGTTTAAAAAACCTACAAAAGACGCTATAAAAGGCATACCACCCCATAAATCTGATCTATCACATAATATAATATCACCTTGTGTACTAACAATGTCAAATATATCATTAATAAACATTGAATCTATATCAATCATACAAACAGGAATAGGGTTTTCTTGAATATACGAAAGGGCAAAATTTGTTTTTAATAAAACATTTTGTTGCCACCCAGCATCCCAAGACTGATCTGAATTATGTATTTCTCCCGAAGAAATTATTTTAATTTTAGGGTGAATAGATTTTATTTGTTGAACATCCTCATTATTTAACCCTGTATTTAGAAGACATATTTCGTGGATGTTTTCTAAGTTTAAGTTTTCAATTGCGCTTTTAAGGAATACAAGAGCAAATTTTTTATAAGAACCATTTACAACAGAAATTATTGAATATTTCATGACTTTTCTATATTATTAAGGTTACTAAATATATTATAATAATGCATACAAAAATTTTCATATGAATATTCTTTTAAAGCTAACTGTCTTATATTAGTAGTAAGTTTATCATTTAGTTCGACAAAATTATCAAGTATATATTCAATTTTTTCTTCTAAATCAGACCAATCTAACTTGCATCCTATATAAGTTTCCCCTTCTATAAACATATCGGGGGCCGTTTGGATTATAGATTGATCAGGTTTTAATAAAATAGTTCCCATTAACATCGCTTCAAAATCTCTAAAACATATTTCACCTTGACCAAAAGGTGAAATACATATTTTGGATTGTTGCAATTTTTTTAAATATTCATTGAATTCCATTTTTTGGGTCAGCATAGAATATTTAGATTTCATAGGTTCTAAAACATCCCATAAACCCTTTCTATGTTTAGTGTAAGGAATATCGTTTCTAACTAAATGATCAGTACATAAAGGATGATTAGCTTGAAATATAGCACATATATCTGTGGGTTTATTAATTTCAATTGGGGGTAATTGGTTTGGGTTTAATGGGATACCCTGCCCAAATATTGTACGCCCACAATTGATATGGGATAATTTAATTTTATCCCAATTTTTTTGAGAAATATCATATTTAAGATCTAAATCAGTTCCATCTAAGAAAAACCATTTATTAAAAGCGTAGGGAGTTAAATAATCTTTTTTATCTTTTAATATTTGATTTTTAAATAAATAAATAGCATTACTTTGTTCAAATACTTCATAGGCCCCCATTAAAGAAGTAGAATCTGATCCATCAAAAAGAAAATAATCACCCGTAATTTTACTTAAGGTTTCTAAACCATATTCTATACTTTCATTTAAAGATTTTTTTTTATCTAAAAAATCATGCATTCCCACAAATAAAAAGTCATAATCATCTGAAGTTGTAATTTCAATACTATAGTCTTTTAGTAATGGTGCTAACTGTAAAAAAGGCCTAAATGTTATTTCATTACGACCTAAAGTAGGGTTTAAGATTTTAACTTTTAACATTTTCTAAGGGGTATCTTTCTTTTATAAAGTATTATATAAATTATTCTGATTTTCTTGTCTTTCTATTGATTTAGGGTGAATAAGACAAAATTCATCATTTGAAGGCAACTGGGTTTGGCTTTTATGTCCATATAATACTTCGTGTACTTTACTTACCCATTGTATTGTAGGTGTGTTTTGAAGTATACGGCATTGATAATCTGGAAAATTAACCCTACCATTAGGTTCAACATTCCACCCCCACTTTTTAATATGTTCTTTAGTTAAACCATCTACAGTATTAATTCTAGGGACCCAAAATATTTCAGTATTAGGGTTTTGTTTTAATATAGATGGTAAAGTATTAATTAAATATTCATCAGGAATTTCATCAGCATCTATCTGAAAGATCCATTCTCCTGTGCAATGGTCTTTTAAATTGTTTTTAAAAGTTGCAAAATCACGATTTAAAGGAAATTCTATAACGTGGATTTTACCTTTATATTTGTCTAATACTTTATAGACATTACCCGTAGTATTACCTTGATCACATTGAACTACGATTTCATCAACTTCATTTTTGTATTTCAGAAGATGTTGAAGTAATCTATCGATTTCTTCATATTCATTGTGAACTGGTATCGCGTAACTGATTTTCATTTTTTTCTATTTCTTCAAATTCGATTTCGGGGATTTCGTTGCAAAAGTAAAGTATATTGTCTTTTTTTAAAACTGTATCACAGGACCAATATTGTTTAAGGGTTTCTGTATTAATTTTAGGGTTTTCTCTTACTTGTCTGTATAAAATAAATAATCTATCTCCAAATTGAATTATATTATTCATCACTAAAGTCAAATAATCCTATTTTTTCAACAGCATCCATAAAACACGTTTTATCGTAACGTTTAATTTGTTTCATATCCATTCTAAATTTATAATATTCTCCTGGATTTTGGGGATCAGGGTATTTTTCTTGTTCTTCTTCTGTTACTGGAACTGCTTTAACAGCTGCCCAGTACCAATCTTTTACTCTTTTACTCCATTCAGGGAATACCATTCCTTTCTCTTGTAAGTTAATAACCTTAGGGTACCAAGCCAAACCATCATGTACTTGTTTTAAATCTTTTATTATCTCAGCTGTTGATTCGTATGTGGTTTTTTCAAATTCACTACCATCTACCATACCTGTATGGGTATTAAATCCACAAGTCCAACATAAGTGGGCATCAATTGCAGGGGCAAGGGGTGAAATTGAACATGCATCCGATCCACAACATGGGCATTTTGTTAAATTATCCATCTATTTTTTTAAGTTTAGGAAGTTTAAGTTTGGGTAATTCAAGAGATGAATTATTGCTTATTTTTTTAAGTTTAGGTAATTGTAAAGGGGTGTTTACTACTACTTTTACATTATCCATATGGTTTTTAAGGACTTCAGTCATTTTATCTTGACTAAAGTTTTCCTTAAGCCATTTATTTTGTTTACGGCTGTTTTCAATATATTTTTTGTAGTGTTTGTAAACGTCTTTCATTGCTTTTGAGGCAACTTCAGTATTTACGTTGAACCATTGGGCTTCTTTAAGTAACCATTTATTAGCAGCTGATCCATGAATATTTTTTAATTCACCCCCTAATAATACATTATATTCAGGACGGATAAAATCAACATGACCACTCCAATTAGTTGTAATTACAGGCTTACCTGTAATTGCTTGCTCAAGTAATGGACGTCCAAATCCCTCACCTTTAGTAAATGAAATAAATGATTTAATTTTGGGGTCATTATTGAGTTTGTTAAGTTCTTCATTAGTAAACTCTCCATGTAAGATATAGATATTAGGTAATTCTCCCTTAATTTCTTGTTTTATATCTCTAATATGTTTAAGAATGTCTTCTTTATCTAATAAACTATAATCAACTTTATTTGTTTTTAATAGTAAAGCGGGTTTAAGACCTCTACCCTTAAATGTTTCAAAAAAAGTTTTAATCATTGTAGCAACATTCTTTCTATCTTCTCCAAAGTTACCAGGTAACCAGTGTCCTGTAAATAAGAAACAGAAACTTTCATCTATATTATCAAGTAACCCAGATTTACCTGGTTCTTTAAAATATACCCCTGTATCTAAACCTTCAAACAATACCTCGATTGGTTTTTCTAGCTTAAAGGTTTTAACTGGTTGGCCTTGTTTATCGTTTTGAGTAAGTTGGATATTCTGAAATGTATTCTTAGTAAATTCTGAGGATACCAGATTTAAATCCATTCTATTCATACCCTCTATAAAATCAGGAGGGGGACATGTTGATTCGATACCTGCCGTAACTCCAATATTAAATTGTCCTATAGGTTGGAATTCATTGGGGATTGTTATCTGCATCCAAATATCTGGCTTAGAGGACATTTGACCTTGAACAAAGCGGGCTCTTAATGGGTCTTCTTTATCTAAGAATCCCCAGGGGGTATTACCCCATATTTGGGGTAATATTTTAATATCCCACTCTTCATCCTTTGCTTCTATAAGCGAGCGAACAAAATCGCGAGAGCGGTGCCCATACCCGCTAAATGTATCTATAGGGCAGCTGACTACACAAACTGGTTTCATAATAATGTTTCTTTTAATTTTTGTTCAAATTCAGGAGTATACTGAACGGGATTTGGATTATATGTGGTATTCCCATTACCAACTTTTTCAACTGTGTATCTTTCAATAGGTTTCCAGTTTTCGAATAAAATGTTAATATGGTCAATAAAATTCTGACCCATATTAGAAGCTGTCATTCTTGCTTCATCTGATAATAACCATTGGCGTCCTTTAAGTCCTCTACGGGTGATTTCTTCTCTACCTAAGTTATAACATTTTAATAGAGCTAAACCAGCATCTTCAATGTCTACTTGTGTAGCATAGATATAAGGGGTAGAAGGTGAACCTTTTAATGAACGGGTTTTAGGCCACATTGGGATAGCCCATTCACCGTGCTTTTTATATTTACCATTACTATTTGTAGGAAATTCGGTGGTAAAATTAATCCAGTCACCATTCTCATCTTCAAAACGCATTTGGTCTTGCATACCACCTTGGACAGGTGCAATAGCCATATTTCCCGCCATAATACCTTCGGTAAGCGATAGTCCCCAACCTTCATTGTCGGTCATCATAAACTGAGCGTCTGCTAAATTATAATAATAATTAAGTGTTTTTTCATCACATTTACCCTTAGTAAATTTAATCTTAGCTCTTTCAGGATCACAAGTTGCTTCAATTACCGCAGGAATGTCTGTTCCATTTTGGTCTACTTGATCAGTGTGCATTATAAGTAAGCAACGTTTAGCTTGTTCGTCTGTTAATTGGTCGGTAAAGATTCTCCAAGCTGTAACTACGTCACCTGGGTTTTTACGACGGATATTTCGATTATTCCAAAATGCCACGAAGTCATATTCTTGTTCCTCAAAGAATTTATCTTTAAATACTTCAAATTCTAAATCATTAGCTATAGGGAAAAATTTATTCTCATCTATACCATGTGGTGCATATTGTACTTGCCAATCTTCTTTTGGAAAATCTCTAAGTACATTTTTAACTAAGTTTTTAGTTTGTTTAGAAATACAAAGGAGGAGGTCATCTGAACGGTAAAAATCTCTATTCCACATTGGATATGGTAGATCATCCCAAATAGTATAAAATATCATAGGAATTTTAGTTCTAATTTCCTTTTCCATTCGATATAACCATGTCCAATAACGGGGGTCAGTAAAGTGGAGGATAGCATCAGGTTTTTCCTGATCTATTAGTTGTCGGATAATTTGGTCATTACCATAACCATCCCAAGGAATTACTTTTACATCAGAATCAGATATTCCTGTAACTTCGTTGATTTGGGCAGACAAATCAAAAGCCTTGCCTTGTTCAGGATGTTTAATTGCTGCTCCTAAATTCACCCAATTAAAGTGGTGAGCAGTATTGATGACAAATTCTTTTGCCATAGTTCCGATCCCACTATGGAGTCGAATGTCGTCACAGAGAAGTAGAATTTTCTTTCTATCCTCTTTTGGGATATAATCTTTTTTATCTATTTTAATAGATTCTATAGGTTCCCCTATTTTCCTGAGTTTAGGAAGTTGAATTTTTTGCATGTAACCTTTATTTTAAAAACTTTTATTTTTTATAAACCACTACCACTAATGGTTAGGTCGGTATGTGTATGAAGGGATTTTGCAAACCCCTCATCAGTTAAATAGAGATGTATACTTCTATTTACTAGTTTTTGAAGATTAAATTTTTGTCTAATAGACGCAACTTTAAAATCCTCAAACAATTTTTCTTCTAATTTTACGGATGTTAATTTAAGTGCCATGTTGTATATGTTTAAATGCGCATATACATATATGATTAATCAAAAAACTCGTTAATATCAGGAATTTCTTTATTTGTCCTTTTTAAATGTTTTAGAGCTTTTTTAAATGCTAGCTGAACCTCTTTAGGTAATTTTTTAGTTATTATTTTAGGCTCGTTAAATAAATCATCGCCTACTTCTTCTACCATTTGGTTTAAAACCATATCGTGGGCATGTTCCTCATCCCATTCTTCTTCTTTTTGTTCTACCTGTTCGCCATATACATTTTCTTTAGTTTTTTTTCTTAACTGTTCGAATGCAAAGTTTGCTGCAATGACAAGTGCAATAGCAAGTGGATCGAATACAAAAATTATAACTAGTAAAAGTATATTAATAATCTGGTCCATTGGTTTACCTGTTAAACCAGATAAATATTTAAGTGGACCAAGTTCGCCAGCTACGTTATTATTGCTAGTTACCTCAACTATTTCAGTTTCATAATCGAATAGCTGTTGGTTTAGATTGTCTACCCTAGTGTTGATTTCTGTTTGCCTTTCAATTGCTTGGTCAAGTTGTTTTTCTAGGGCTCTTCTTGTTGATGAAGAAGTTGTGGTTAACACATTGCCTAATGTGTCAGTATACTGTATTACATTGTTAGATAAACCAGACCTCAAATCACTCACCGCCCCATTAATAGAGGTTTTTTCATCGCTGTATATCGCAAGTTGTTCCTTTATATTATCTCTTTTTGTTTCTATAAGAGCAATTTGGGAGTCTATATTGCCAGCTAATGCTGCAGTTTCTTGATAAGCTGCTGATAAAAAACCATAAATACCCATAGAGGTAATTAAGATTAAAACTAAACATGCTACTGAAAGGTAATACTTTAGTAGTTTGGGGAGGTTTTCTCTATACTGGTAGAGTAATGATGCTATTACTAATTTAGCTACTTCAAGAGAAGCAGCCATTATTATAACAGCAAATGCAGCTCCAGCAAACAGTTTACTTAAGCCACTCACAGAGTAGAAAGCAGCTGATGCTGAAACTGCAAGTGCAGTTAATGCTATTATAAAAGGAAATATCCTAGTTTGTAGCTTTTTTATCGCAGAGTTCGGGTTTATCATTGAAAGGACACCATTTACAGGCTTTATCTGATGGAGTCTTAGTATACTCCTTCATATTATACGTATCGTCCTTGAAACAATCATCAATAAATGCATGAAGATCACGGGTTACACGATTTATTGTAGTTTTACCTGATGATGGCACATAATATTGAATCCGACTAGCTGATGCAGCATATTTGGGGTTTTTTGGTATTTTACGTTTTACTATAAAATACTTACAATCGATTTCTTCTACAGGTATATTATATTGTTCCGCAAAATATTTTTTATATAGCACCATTTGTGCCATTTTAATTTTATCCTCTTTATCCCACTTCCCCCAACCTCTAGTAGAGGTTTTAATATCCCATATACTCACTTTTTTAAGATCTTCATCATAAAAAACTAAATCTAATTTACCATATAACATAATATTAGGATGATCTTCATGAGGGGGAGTTAATATAGGCATCTCCAC
>Ga0206125_10001832_pt1 | contig 23759 bp, 26 predicted proteins | sample Helgoland_Spring_4_FD_148598 | JGI IMG/M metagenome (GOLD analysis project Ga0206125, IMG submission 148598) | Pelagic subsurface seawater microbial communities from Kabeltonne, Helgoland, North Sea - Helgoland_Spring_Bloom_20160331_1 | ecosystem: Environmental > Aquatic > Marine > Epipelagic ... | reverse complement strand
ACTTATTAAATTAGTTTTGATTAGAACTGAAAACAAAAGAACTGGAACAGCGATAATTAAAGACATCGGTCCCCAACAATTCTTTATACTGTTACTCTTTCGCACTTCATTATTATTTGAATTCATTATTTATAAAAACACACTAGAAAAAAAGACTAGGATATAAGCAAATGAAATTATAATTATAAAATTGATTTTTACATGATACTATAATGAAGACAAAAAACTAAAGAAATGCCAGCACCATCAGCATCTGACATCTATAACATTGCGGTTGTTCCAAGCATTCTAACCATCATACATTATTCTAACATTATTGGATTTAATTACTTAAGGATTTTCATTCTCTTTCTAGTATCAATTGTTATTTATCAAAATATGCCTAATGCTAAGAAACAGTCTAAAACTGAAGAATTTCTAGGTCTTCAAACTCATCAGTTGATTTACTATGATTTTGAGACTACTGGATTGAATATGTTTCATGACCGCGTTATTGAATACGCTTTTATGAAAGAAAATTCTGATAAAAATCCCGCTGAGAACGTTCATTATATTAAAAGTCTAGTGAATCCGCACACCAAGTTTGAAGAAATCATCACAAAGATTACTGGCATTCACCCACAGGAACTCGAAACCCTACCGGGTATTGATAATCATTCAAACAAGATAGTCGATTTCCTGCGTATTCCTAATGGATGTGTTCCATACCTCGTAGCACACAACGGAGCAGGTTTCGATGATTTCTTTCTTAAGAGGATTCTATCTGAAAATTCACCAGGAATCTACGCAGAAGTTAAAAAAAATTTGCGATTTATTGATACAATTCATCTAGCGAAGAAGATTGCCAGGACTAAATATCACCGAAGATTTTCATTGAAAGCTCTAGCAGAGCATTATAAGATAAAAGAAGGAACTCATCGCGCTCTATCAGACGTGACTACTCTCCGTGAGGTGTATAAAGCCCTAATCCGTGACTTATCGCTAGAACTAGGAATGGAATTTGAAGATGTTCTAAATGACCCAGAAGGAGTCTATAATTGGTTGTATGACTTCAATTAAAATTAATTAAATAATTCACTTACTTTAGTTTCAACTGAAGTCCCTACTGAAGTCCCTAGAGAAGTAATACATTTTTTTTCATTTCCATTAAGTGTATCCACGGTAGGACCAGATTCATCATCAGTATCTGGAAGAAAAGATATATTATATTCCTTACCATAATTTTTGTTTTTAGTAGCGGTTCCAGTTTTATCTTTTTTACTTTTAGCCTTTCTTTCTTCGATTTCTTTCAATAAGATATCTACACCTACCTCCCTATAATGAAGCACATCATTCCATAGTTTAGTTAAACCCGTCAGCAATTTAGCCCAAAAATCTCTATCTCGATGAACAAGAATACATGAATATTCACATAATTTCCAATAACAGGTTGAAACATAATCATAGCGCTCATCATTTAAAATCCATCCAATAGTTTTGTCTTCCCATTCTCTCACTTCATCTATTGTCACATATGGTTTCTTGTTCTTATTGAAATATCTAAAAACTGTTTTTTCTAGAGTATAGTCGTATATTTCGATGACAACACCTTTTTCCATACCATTTGTCCTTGTGAAAACATCGGTCACTCGAATATCATCTACCTCATTAGCAGATGCCATCTCAGTATCGCCTATTTCTAGTGAATCCGCAATAAATTCATCTACACTAGAATATTCACGTAATTTACATTCCAAGAAATCACATTCAGGCAAATCACAAACTTCCAACTGACCCTGAACCTGACAGAAATAATATTCTGGAACTTGACCATTCAATTCTCTACTTTTTGGACATTTGATTTCCAACATGCGTCCAATGTATTGTCTATTTTCACTTTCATAACTACAGATACCATCTGGAGAAGCACCAATAAAATCATATTTAGGGTGTGGAATACAACCATATTCATTAATTTTTACATTGTTACGATTCTCGTAAATATTCACTGCTACATCCTCATATTTAACTCCATGTAGAATAGCTGGACCAGGATTAAATGGTCGTCCTTTACCACACTTAGTTAGTATAAGGTCCTCTCGTTTTGAATAAGGATTTTTATCAAGAGCTATCGCAAAGTCACTCGCCGTGATACGATTGTTTCTAAAAGCATACCATCCAGGTGTGCGCTGTTCTGGTGCTTCAATAGTATTAAGAAAATCTATAACGCCAATATTCCGTTGAATGTGTTCTTCACTCTTTTGTACCTCCACATTTTGAATCCTGTTTATAATCTCAGTTTCAATGACTTCAATTAAGTCATCTTCATACATTTTCTTAATCTTTTTTGGTAGCAAATATGCTATATATGTTTCCCGAACACAATCGCAAAATTCACGAAAATATACGTCCAAATTTAACTCGGAATTTTCAATCTCCCAGTTAGTAAACATATCGTGAATAATACTCTTAATTTCTGATACGTTAATATTCTTTCCTTTCAAAGGCTTATCCTTTGGAGCGATCTTTTTAATTTGACCAGTTGATGATGCTAAAACTTCTTCTTCTAAACTAGTATTTGAAGTCATAGTTAGTTAAAAACAAATTAAGTAATACTCTTGAAATACATTTAAATCAATTTTTATTATTCTGTAATAAATAAATAAGTTTTCCAAGCAAACTTAAGACAAGTATAATAACAGCTAAATTCATTGAAAAGCATGTTAAATAGCACCTGTAAATATCTCCATCTGTGTTACTAGAACAATTATTACATTTAAAACCATATACCTTATCGGGATTATTGAATACAAGGTATAAACTTGATATCACTAATCCTAAAACAAGTGAATCTCCTGGAAGGTTCCTATTGTATTTTAAAAGTATTAGTATTAACGGCACTTGATGTGTCATTAAATCCACAAATTTAGCAATGTAATGATTATCCTTTTTGATTTCAAAATCAAAGTATGGGAATTTGTGATATCTAGGATAATAATAAATAATAACAAATCCCCATATACTTACTATAATAGATACTAAAAGTAGTGAATTTTGATAATGTTGTAATTTACCTAGGTAGAACAAACCTGCTAAAATAATTGCCCAAACAGTGAAGTATTTGAAAGTTTCACGGAAAAGATTACCAACTAATTTAGCAAAGTTTTCAATAAATTTTACCAGTTTTAGGTCATCGATATCAGTGTATAAGGTGGATGCTCTTTCGGTTATTATGCCCATTCTATTTCTACTATAAATCTAGATATTTTTTAATTTTAAAATTGATTAGGTCATCCAACCCATAAATTTCATAACACCAAATAAAATGATTCCATTTCTTGCGGTTCTAACAAAGGTAGGATTTTACACACTAGCACTTAAGATGGCAGTTTCTGGCGGTATGTCTATATGGATGTGTAGTAATGTTGAAAATATAACTAGCATAGTAAATTCTACAAGAAATATCGAATTTTCAATGGAACATATTCAAGCGCGCATTGGTGAGGCCGCACTTACTACAGGATATGAATGTGGTGACAGATGTGCTGATATAATAGAAATGGCGGATTATTATAATAAGGAAGTTTCAGATATACTTCAAATAAATTGTAAAAATCCCAATAGCAATCTTTTATCTCTAGGAATGTCGCCTACTACTTGTGAATATATAACATCAAATGAGGGAACATCAAACATTATTAAATCTATTAACTATGGTGCCATAGAATACAAACCAGGTAAGTCTAAAGAAGTTATATCGAATGAAATTGAAGTTTTTAATCCAAAGGGTTCAACTGATACTGGTATTATAAATAAAAACGATAATACTATAGTGTCTCTCTATAGTCTATTAAATGAGCGTAAGGGAGGTATTCAGGATTACCTTTCAAATAAATATGAAACAGTAGTTAAAACAACAAAAAATGCTCGGCGTCATATTGGTTGGTTGGTTCAGGGCAAAACAAAGACACTTGAAATAATTAATCAGATAATCACTAGTTTTATTAATAATTTGAAACTATTCTTAGAGAAGGATTTCCTTCACTTGAAATCTAAAATACAAAAAAAATATGAAGATTATGAATTGTGTGCTAATTATATTCAGCAGACATTTACTACAGCACTAAGTATGTTACCATTAGCATCAGCTATTTAACTTAGTCGAAGTCTAACACCACTTTAAATTTATGTTTGTTAATGGTCTTTGTAGCATTGGTTGATAATTCGCGACGTTTCTTCTTACTGGCGCTTACTGGAGAAGGACCTATTTCTTCGTTGCCACTACCATTGCCACTAGCATTGCCACTAGCTTCCCCTCCTCCAGATTTATTTGCTTTGACAGTTTTCTTCTTACCGCTACTTTTTTTCTTTTCTTTACCTGGTCTAATATTTGTGTTCATATCCACCTCTATTTCTTTTAAATGGGTGCTAATATAATCTAAGACACGATTTTCGATAGCCCATTTAAAAAAATTTAATTGTGCTAGGGTTGTTGTTATATCTCCAGTAGGACCCCAATTTACAATACGGTCATTTCTACAAAATGGGTCAAATTTTATTTTGTGATAACTAGTTAATTGTGATCTATATCTTAAATAAACGAAAAACTGAATAGTAGAGTTGGTCACTTTATCAGGAGCATTTTCTTGGTATCGTGCCTTAGGCGAAATTCTCTTTTTCTTATTAGAACCTTTTTTTTTACTCTCATGCCCTTCTTGATTTATATAATAAACTATATTCTTCTTTTTACTATAGTTAGTTACAAACCAATCTATAATTCGCAAAGATATTTTGCTTTTACCGTTAATAATATCAAGGAATATTTCCATATCTTCATCTGTAATTCCAGAGTAAAATTCTGTTAAACTGGAATACAACAAATTCTTCTTAAGAATTTCTGAGTCAGCTGCTAATGTTTTAATAGACATAATAATAAATAAATAAAAAGCTTTAAGTCTATAGTTTATTTTTATTTACTAGAATAATAAAGGGTCATTACAATACCCAATAATATTACACCGAAAGATAATCCCATACCAGGTTTTAAACGCTGACCTAGATAGTAATGAGACAACAATAGTGTAGTAATTAGAGTGACACCCATGCCTACAAGTGAAACCATACCAGTGTTTTCGCCTGCTTTTATACTCATAATGTAAAATACAAATGCTACTGAATTTACAAGAGCTAATGGTATTAAATACTTCAAACCTTGTTTATTTTCACTATTTAATTTTAAATCGTCAAATGAAACCCCCATATAAAAAGCATAACCTAGAATTACCCAGAATGTAAATACTGTGTATGCTATTAATCTTAAAACTGAATATTGTTTAACACTAGGAAAATATTCAAGTGCCTTTTTATCTAATATAGGAACTAGTCCAAACATAAAACTTGAAACGAACAATGGAACTATTAAATTCAACATACTATAGTAATATAGTAAAATATAAAATTGATAATAAAACTTTTACGATATAAAAAAAATACTTTTAATTAATGCCAGAAGAACAAACTCAAAGCGAAAGTCCAATTACTACTGAGACGCATCCTGAAGTTCCATATTTGTGTGGAAGAGGTCTTTTAAATAAAGTAATGAATTCACCTAATACTACCAGTATAAGTGATATGTGTCTATCTGATGCTATTGATAGAATTAATCAAATTACTGTAGGGTCCTATTACACTAGCATGTATGTAGGATTGTGTAGTTTCACCCGGAAAATATTCGGTGAAGACCATATATTTTGTCGTAAATTGAGAGGATGTAGTAATACACACAGACTTCCTGGAGGATGGATCCAGTGCTCGAATGAAGCGGAGTATCTGCTTGAATGTTGTAACATTGAACATAATATTAGAAATAAATTGTTTCCTATGTGTTTTACTAATATAAGTAGCGAAGTTGAACTGCTTATCCCAAGAAGCACCAAAAGTCCAAATGACCCACCTAGATTTAGTGATGGAAGTGTAAGTGAAAACAGTTCAATGTTCATTTCAAAAACTAAAGATTCATATCACATAAAGGTAGATTTTATCGACGCGAATAGTAAAGAACGTCTAGAAAAATCTGTTCCACTTAAGTTGCTAATGAACCTTAACGATATTAAATCAATCGTTATTTCACCCAGATTTTACACAGATGAATTTATAGAAATGAAACCAGATAATATTCAACGCCTTCTAGGATTTTATAATACAAAATATAGAGATTTTATTGATGAAGTAGTAATTCCACAGTTAAAACAGGAAGACATTAATTTTAGCATTGAGTATAAAACATTTAACTTCGAAGACCCACCAGTATATTAACCGTAAAATTGACTTCAACTTATCTATACTATTATCTAAAAAATCACAAGCATTGAGAATGCGTGTTTCACCTATCATCAACCAACACTATGATACTCATGGAGACCCTCCCAGTAGTAATCCAACGGAAACTAAATACGCCTTTGCGAATAACCCATATTATCAATTGCCCGATGAGGAGAAAGCACAGATTCTCACTAGATACCATAATGGAAAACTTATTGACCGAATGTATATTCAAGAATATCTCCTACGGGATTGTCCCCAATACCTTGAGAATGAACCACCTAGCGAACAGCGGAGGTTTCTGGGACGTCAGTTCAAATGTCAGTGTAGCGATTGCGATGGACCAGATGTTTCTGGGGCATGTCTAGTTGAAGAGGCATTTTACGAGAAATCTGGTATAGATACACCAAAGGAGCTTATCAATAATTATAGCAGTAGTTCTTCACTGTCAGTTTCATTGGATTCAGATTATCTTGAACCAGATAGAATGGAGGAGATTTCTAGTTTAATGAAAAAGAGTCGCGTTTCTTTGACATACGAAGATATAAAAAAAATAGTTGAGACCGAAGTAGAACTATAATTGAATTCATTCAATCAATCAAATGGATAAAAGCATCAATATCCCAACGATATTTATCACAGATAAGTCTTAGTAATTTCAAATTTTGTGCTCGAATTATATTTTTTATATCACTAGTTAGTTTATCGTTTATGTCGATATCCATTTACTTGTATTAATTTGTATTAAATTAATAAATTTCAATCAATTTTATATTATTGTGCTTCAATATCACATTTCTTACCGAGGAATTTGGGTGATTCAAGGTTGTAACTAAAGACATTTTCATTTTCATCTAAAAGATACTGAGTCCCACGAATAAGTTCCAAATGAACACATAGATATTCTTCTTCATTATAAGTTACTTCCTTCTTTTTACGTCCGCGCTTACCTTTTTCTTTCCCAGCAAAAGTAGGGTCATCAATACGACCATGTGGCAACCTCTTCATATGACTAAGACAGAATTCTTCTCCATTTCGACGACTCCTAGTACATTGCTGTCCATCAATCTTTCGTCCAAGACACTGAAGGTCCTTAGGGAGACTCCTACGATTACGACGCTTAATTCCCATTTTTACACCAATCTTAGAAACGTCATCAATATATTTAGAAACTAACTCGTCTGTCCCTAGTCCATAATCTTTCCCAATTTTCCCAAGAAGTCCAATAACTTCTTCTTTAATGATTTTGAAGAGTTCATTTGGTGCTGGTGGTTTGATAGTTATGCCATCAAATTCACCTTCGCTAGTTCCTCCTCCGCCAATGCCAGTTAATTCATGTGTTTTCTTTAGTGACGCCATTATTATCTCTTAAGTATTATAAAATTTATTATAATAATAATTTTATATCAATTTTAAAAATATAAAAAATTTACTACTTAAAGATTTATTGTGGATGGCATGGTATTTCTCCAGGCATAGTATTTTCAAACTCGGAGCCTCCATCCATTTCATCCCTAGAATTGAATGTTTGCTTTGTTTTATTTATAATAATATCAGCAGTTCTTTCTTCTATCTTTTCCATAATTTTTATATTGTTAATTCCTTGCTTTGTATTATCACTATCACTATTACTACTTTCACGATGATGAAGTAGTTTTCGTAAATAATCTTTGCGGTCATTGGGTATATAACTAGGGAATACTACATCGAATTGAATATATAAGTCACCACGGTATCCAGTATCATTTACTGGCATCCCTTCATTTGCTATCTTATAAATAGAATTGGGTTTTATAACATCGCTAGTTTTTACTGTAAAATTCCTCTTGTCAATAGTTAAGAAATTTAATTCGGCACCACATAAGGCATCTATAAGAGAAATAGGTTTTTTTAATACTAAATCATTATCTAATCGAGAATAATATTTATTTTTTTTTTCAAGAAGCACTATTATTAAATTCCCTGGGAGATCATAATCAGGATGTTGATTACCCATTTTATCTAATACAATCTTTTCATTAACTTTAGTATTAGGTTTTATTTGAATATTCACTTTGCGTTGAACATTTTCAACTCTTCGTCCATTACATTTTACACAATGTTCTCCATCTTTAATATACTTTCCTTTTCCATTACAATGATAGCATGTCGTTTGTGATTGTGAAATCATATTACCCATCTGTCTTATTTGGGTAATAGTGCCATTACCATCACATTGACTACATTTTATTACACTATTGGCACTTTTTCCACCACAACCATTACAATCACTACAGACTTGTGTTAAATCAATTATAGATGCTACCTTGTTACACATATAGAAATCCTCAAGAGGAATTTCTATTTTCTGGATTTTATCGGGGCATTTCTTAACTACTTTTCTCGGTCTTCCATTGGCACCGCTTGAGTTTCCTGCGCCATTCCCACCGAATCCACCACCGAAAATATCATTAAACATATCAAATGGGTTAGAAGCAAAATTCATACCTCCATTTGCTCCCTCCATTCCAAATTGGTCATAATTTCTTCTTTTCTCTGGATTACTTAATATTTCATTAGCATGGGATATTTCCTTGAATTTTTCCTCTGATTCAGCTTTAGTTTTTTCATCACTCGTTTTAATTCTATCTGGATGATACTTCATTGCCAATTTTCTATATGCTTTTTTTATTTCAGTTTCACTAGCATCTCGTGATATACCTAATGTATCATATAATTTAGTATCTCGTGAATTAGAATTCATCTGCTCAAATACTCTAGTATATGCTTAAGTATATTTTCTTTTTCGAATTCGACCCTATTAACGAATTTATCAAATATTTTTATTCTTTCTTCTCTCTGTAATATTATTTCATCAATTAGAAGATTGAAGTCTCTAACTAATTCTGTTGTAAAAATTAGATAAAATATATGTCGTTTTGTATCAATGCTATCATAATTTAAATAATTATCATATAGTTCATAACAAATGTCTAGTATTAATGTAATTTTTATTATTATGTCACACTTTTTCTCTGGTAAATTTATTATTTCTTTATAATTACTCCTAAATAATTCGTAGGAGTAATCGGATAATTTAATATATTCATTGAATTCTTTTAATACTTCACGCATTTTTAAAGTTTCTTGGTAGTCACTGTAATATTTCAATAAGTCCATTATTCATTCGTTGAGACATTTTTTCCGATAAATTAGCGAAGAAATCATTAAAACAATAGACATTCGTTGTGTCTCTCTTAAATTGAGTTAATAATGAATAAAACAAATCAGTTGATTTTGAATACCCTAATGCTATTACATTATTCATTGTTCGTCCCTTTAACTTATCTTCATTGTAATCTGTGAAGTCATCACTTATTTGATATAATTTACCAAAGGTTTTACCTATTTCGATAAACCTATTACATTCAATTAATACCGTTGTTTTGTTGTCAGTATCATTCTTTCCTTTAACTATTATAAATCCAAGATATCCATAGAGGAACGATATTGAAAATAGCGTTGATGTTTTTAGACATAATAACTCACATTTTTTATGGGTGCCGAGTTTTGTTTCGATATTCTTGAAAAGGTCTATAAATTGCCCTACTGCTGTGTTTTGAATTAAATCAATAACTAATGGTAATAAATCTGGGAATATTGAAAGGTGACGATAAACTAGTTTAAGTGAATCCATTATGAATTTATTACTCAATCTTTTGGCATCTAATATAGAGTATTTTATATGAAAGCATTGCTGTCCTCTGCGAGTAACATCATTGTCCATACATGGCAAATCATCTAGTAATAAACTAGCAGTATGTAGTAATTCAATTGAAACCATAAGATTACCAATTACTTCCATATTAGAGTCGTCAAAGTTTAATCCTGATAAACTCTTATAAATTTCAAAAACTATAAGCGGTCTAAGTGCTTTTCCTGAGAATAGGCAATACTCCGCCATTTCTTTGAAATTTGGAATGCTACTTCCACTTCCTAATTCAAATTCACTAATTATGTATTCTTTAATACAATCATCAACGATTTTTCTGTCTGGAAACATATAATAAGAAAAAACAAATTATTCGGTGTATTTAAACTCCTTTGGGTTTTTGTGGTAATAACTACAATAATTAAATTTCAATGCTTGTATTCCAGTATTATTACCACTGACAGCGTCAAGATTAGATAAAAAACCAGGTATCTTTACTTTACCATCCCCACTGTATAACTCTCGTTCTATATTTGGACACTCCGTGGAGCTAAAATTATATTCCTTGTTTTCAGGAGTAGGTTCTACCCCATAAGTAGCTTCATATACATTATCATTATTTTCGTTTAATAATCTTCGTTTCTCCCCAGTAACAATATCTCTACAGTGAAATTTGATGCCTTTTAAACCACCTGTCTTATTTCCAACGTCACCTGAATGTATAGTTTCTACTTTATAAATAGCACTATGTGCTGGACAGGAAAAATCAACACCAGTGCCTTTATTGTTTTTTAATCCTATTTTCCCATCTTTTATGCGTATTTTACCACCTGGTTCCTGAATGTAATCTTCTAAAAGTTCATTTTCTTTAGATTTCTTTAATACCTTATCATTTTTATCATAGGTAAATTGTATCGCATGAATGTCTCCATCATCTCCTCTAGCATTTTTGCTATAAGTTAAAACGGCACCGTTAAATGGTTTATTTGTTCTAATTATTTCTTCTTCGCCAGTTTCTGAATTAAACACTAGTTCTTTTACACCTATATTTTTATCTAATTTACAAGTCCCATTTTTTAAACAACTACTACTTCTTACACCTAGTATATTTTTACTAACATCTGTTACTCCTCTATTATTACTTGTACTCCATTTAGGTATAATACGAGCTTTGTCTAAATCAAGAGTAGCATTATCTAATACACTTACATCAACAACATACTTTTCAGGATTGGGAACCTTTTTAAGTTTGAATGTTTTAATTTTATGATTAGTAATATCGCATTTTCTATCTTCACCCTTTTCTCCACGATAACCATAAGTTCCTCTAGGTCCCTTTAATCCAGGTTTAGAGATTCTATAGTAATAAACTGATATTGTATAAGTAGCAATGGCACAATTTATTATTATTAAAATCACAAATATAGGATAAAAATCATTAAACATTTGGTTATCCACTAGTCCTATAAATTTGTTTTTAAGAAATAATAGAAGAAATAAAACTATAAAACAACTAATGAACCCAATTGAAAATGGTATTTTCCAATCTAAACTCGCTTTAATTTTCATTACTAGTATAATAATACAAAAAAAATTATATTTAACCTAAACTCTGTAATCCTTTAGGTTTCTCTAGGAAGCTGCTCTTTTGGAATTGTGTAAAATACTGCTCCATATATCTATCTACTTTTTGATAATTCATTGCTATCATTTGACATCCAGTATCTAAGAAATTCTGTGGATTGTAATTTCTTGTGAAGAATGCGTTTTCTTCGGGAGTAACAAGTGCTAGATTATCGCGCATTTGAACTCTAACATCATCCAAATTTAGTTTTACATTATCGCTACTGGAAACCTCATCTACCAATGTTTTATAAGATATTTTATGGAAATCATCTCTATCTAATGAGAAATTCACTAATTCTTCTAATTTGCTATTTTGATAACCATCACTGGTCATTAAAATTAATTTTCCCATTAATTCACGCATAGGAGTGTTTAAAAGGTCTCCCTTACCATAGCTAAATTTACTTGGAAGTAATCGTGATTTAAAGTATTTAAATATGGTCTCCTGAATTCTATTATGACATTTGAAGTTTTTATTTGTTTTTAAATTTATCATTAGTATAAAAGGGTCATCGTAGTTGCTAACGAATCCACTTGTAAAAATGCTTTTTGCTAGTGTTTGACAGAATTTATCAAAACTTAATGTAGATAATGTTAATCGCCAGTTTCCTTTTTCAAATCCACTTGATACTACTGGGAAAGCATCGTCACTCAATGTATCATTGAAAACATCTACATATAATGCTCTAGGACCACATTTTATAGTTTGAAGCAATATGCGGTCACTTGTGTAATCAAGCAATTGATTTTTAGCTAAATATGGACGGAATGCTGTAGCTACATAGAAGTTTTTAAATAATTTATTTTGTCGTCCTTCTTGGTAGAGATATCTATAATCTATAGCAATACTAAGCATGTATTTGTTTAATTCAACTATTGTATTACCAACACGATAAGTTTCACTAGTAATATATACAAGATTTACTAGTAAATATATACAGAATAATGCTATGATTACATTTCCAAGACTCAAATTACTAGAAAATTCACGCATTCTATCTACAACTCCAATTTTATTATTTACTTGAGTTTTACTTGATGCTAAACTTTTAATATTCTTAGAACTAGAACCTGAACTAGAACCTGAAGTAGAACTAGAACCTGAAGTAGAACCGGAAGTAGTCCCTACACTGCCACTAGAACCGGAACTACTAGAACCGGAAGTAGTCCCTACACTGCCACTAGAACTCCCATTAACCTTATTAGGTGGTTTTTGTTGTAAAACATTTTGGATATTTACAATATCAGTCTTATTCTGTTTTGTGCTTGAATTACTACCTAAAGATAAATTGTTAGAGGAATTTCCCAAACCTATTAAATTTAAATTATTTAAATTATTCATACTATTAAAATACTATTCTATTTTTTTTACCGAGAATTATTAAATACTTTTAGCTACACGACTTTGTTTTCTACTTTTTCTAGAATTTGATAGTGAACGTGCCCTTGATAATGTTTTACTTGATAATTGTCTTATTTGTGTCTTTGTTAAGTCTATATCATCAGTTCCCATTGTCTGATACCATTTTCTTTCTAAATACTCTTCTAATTCATGTAATTTTGCTATATTAATAGCATTTTGTATATTACATAATTTCATTCTATAACCATTTTGACGTTTATAACTTTTTGGCAGACTTTTAACTAATTCATCTAACATTTGAGTTTCTTCTGTAGTAGGTCCTCTTAAAATACTATATGGTATAGCTAATGATTTTTCATAAATATCATCTGGTGTTTCACAAGGCTTATCACCTAAATTATATAAGAACCTTTTATGATATCCTATATTACGTAGATTTGAGGCTTCATTAAACATATTAATTTCTTTTGTACCCATAGATTTTATGAATATGTAAAGTAAAAATGTTGCCCAGGGAAATTTATATTCATTAGTTTTCTTGTGATTAGGCTCAAATCCAAACATTTTAGTTGAACAGGTTATAATACAATAGTAATTTTTTACACTAGTTTTTTTTAGAAACTTGAATGAAATCAAATTTTCATAGTAAAGTGTAATGTCTTTGTATGCTCCACCATTGTGTCTTCTAGATGTAGAGTGAGAGGTTCGAGACTCTAATTCAATTTCTTTCATTCTAGTTAGTAATTCACTGCGATATCTTTCAGGGTCTCTATTCAATTTCATTTTCATTATAGGACGTAACCCTACTTGTGTTCTCAACTTATTAAAGTACTTATCATTTTCTATAATTGGTAGTGATTCTAACTGTGTAATTAGTCTAGTATCAATTACTTCATCATGCCACTTTTTCTCATTTTTTTCAATAGTTTTTGAAACAAACATAAATATAGTATCTGGTTTTGGGTTTGTCAAATAGCTTCTAATATATTTTTCATTTATAACATTTTCCCTTGTTTTTAGTCTACAAACATCTGATAAGTTTATTGTGCCATTAAGTATTCTGTCTATTAATGAAGAGATATTGTATCTTAATTTTTCACTTGGTATTATATAAACTTTATAATTACCTATTTTATATATATTCCCTCCTATCGAATATCTAATATTTTTAATTTTATCGAAACTCATATTATTATTATTAAAATACATTTTTATTAATTTATATTCAAAAAAAAATCTTAAATCTCTCAGTTTTTCATTTTATTTTTTTCAATCTAAAAATTATTTTGTAGAGTATATAATACTTCAAAATGACATCTCAAGAAATCGTAAAAGAAGAAATTCTCCAAGAACGCGAAAATCGTTTCGTTTTATTCCCAATTGATTATCCAGCAATTTTTGAAAAATATAAACAAGCTGTAGCTAGTTTCTGGAGCGTAGAAGAAGTAGACCTTTCCAAAGACCTTAATGACTGGGAAGCACTTAGTGATAATGAACGCCATTTCATTGAACATGTTCTAGCATTTTTTGCTGGAAGTGATGGTATTGTAACTGAAAATCTCGCCCAGAGATTTATGAATGATATTAAAATCCAGGAAGCCAAGTGTTTCTATGGTTTTCAAATAGCAATGGAAAATATTCATAGTGAAATGTATTCACTTCTCATTGATACTTATATTCGTGACGCAACCCGAAAAAATGAATTATTCAATGCTATTGATAGCATTCCCTGTATTAAAAAGAAAGCTGATTGGGCTCTTAAATACATTGACTCAGACGATGCTACCTTCCAAGAACGTCTTATAGCATTTGCGGCCGTTGAAGGTATTTTCTTTAGTGGTAGTTTCTGCGCTATTTTCTGGTTAAAGAAGCGTGGATTAATGCCTGGTTTAACATTTAGTAATGAACTCATCTCTAGAGATGAAGGATTACACACTGAGTTCGCTACTGTAATCTATAGTATGCTCACCGAGAAACTCGATAAGTCGCGTTTAAATCAAATTATTACTGATGCTGTAGAAATAGAAAAAGAATTTATTACTGAAAGTATTCCCTGTAGATTAATTGGTATGAACGCAGAATTAATGAGTAAATACATTGAATTTGTAGCGGATCGCCTATTAGTTCAATTAGGAAATGAAAAACATTATAACTCCGAGAATCCATTCCAGTTTATGGAAATGATTTCAATGGAAGGAAAAACCAATTTCTTTGAAAAGAGAGTAGCAGATTATTCAAAGGCGAATGTTTCTACCGGAAACACTGGTGGCGATAATGAATTATCTTTCGATAATGAAGATTTCTAAATTATTGCCTTTTAGTTTTAGTTTTATAACCATCTAATGTTTTACTTTGATATCTCTTTAATTTTTTAATTAAGTCATTTCTTAATAATTTTCTGCCTTTTTTTGATCCTCTAACATATTTTGTTCCAATACGTTTTTCGAGCGAATATGCCTGTAGTTGTTTATTTGTAAAATCTGCGTAATTGTAATTAATAGTACACGCAATTCCTTGTCCTTTAGGTGGGTTACTACCCTTCAATACGCTTTTATAACATATTCCATATGGATTAATAGTCTTTTCACGAACTTTCATTAAACAACTACAATACTTACGACCTTTAAGAGTTAGTGGTATATTAACTCTGTATTCACGTCTTGGTTTAATACTAGTCTTCATTAAAATAAAAGTAGAAAAAAAATTAACTTCAACTTTATCTTTTTACCAGAGACCCTAGTCCTTTATAATTTTCTAGAGGAATATTTACTCTAACCCTTCTACGGGTTTTATTTGTAGAGTCTAAGCGTCTTTTTTTACTTAGACATTTTTTATTAACGCATTGGAGTAAATCACTTTTACAATCCTTTGAATTGACGCATTTATTACCTTGACCTAATATAATTTCATTACATATCCCAGTTAAATATTTGTCTCTCATTGCTTTTTGACATTGCGGTTTATTTCGTGTATCACTAACAATACATTCACGGTCATCAACACATGATTCGCCTATTTTACGTGTTTTACGACCGGATTTTTTTGGCATTTTTGGAGTACAAGTAACTGGGACATTTCTTTTTATAAATATCTCACGGTCTCTTTGTTTTTGGTAATTAAAAAGAGCTCCCATTTCTGAGAATACTTTAGATATACCCCTTTGTTCATTTTTAACTGAATTTAAATAATCTCTAACTTCAGTGTTGTATTGGTTTTCTTCACATGGTGTTTTGTAATTCATTGTATAACTTCCAGGTAATGGCATTAATCCACCAAAAACAAATATATCACCATCAATTTGAGCAATAGAATTAAAATCTACTGGTTTTGATGTAGAATTATAAGTAGAAGGTTCTTGAACCTGCTCTGTAATTTTATCTGTGACACCAGTAATAACTTGACTAGTTTTTTCAATAGCGGACTTACCTAAATCAGTGAGATAGTCTAAACCTTTGTCAAAACTATCAGGCAAATCGGGTATTTTAAATTCTTGTAATTGTATACCAGTGGACATAACTGCTTCTATAATACTACTAGAAATTAAATTAGTTACCTATTAATTAAACTGAGAACTATTTTATATACTAAGGGAGGAGGAACAGCATTACCTATTTGTGTAATCTTGTTTTTGTTGTTTCCTGTAAGAATAAAATCCTGTGGAAACCCTTGAATCTGTTTTAATTCATCTGGAAGAATACATCTAGCAAAATATCCATTTGAGTTGCGCAATGGCACATACAATCTAGGTTGATGGTCATAACTACAAATAATAGTTTTACAGGTGTTTCGTATATCAATAATTTCACTATGAATTGGAGAGATTCTCTTACCGAATGATAGGAGATTCTTATGGACTTTATCGGCATATTCGGTATCGCGCGTCTTCGCTTTCAACTTTAAATATGGATGAACCTTTTCAGGAATTTCATCCTCTTCATTTTCCATATCAGTTAAAATACATTCTTCTGGAACACTCGCAAAATCGAAATCTTCAGGTGTAATTTTAATAGCACCAGTCATATCAAATTTAATTATATCTCGCAAGTTCAATTCTTGGACTTTAATAACTTCTGGGAAACTATAATTAGTATCCAAATCATTACGAATACCGACAATAATTAGTCTTTTGCGTTCTTGTGGCACACCTACTTCAGTAGCTTTAAATACGCGATAAAATACAGTATAACCAATGCTTTCAAACTCACTCTTAATTACAGACATATAAGTTTCACCAGAAACGGTTTTTCTACTCAATAGCCCAGAAACATTCTCACCTATAATATATTTAGGTTTGATAAGTCGCGTTGCTCTAGAAAATTCTCTAAAAAGAGTATTCCTTGGATCATCAGGTAGTTTTTTGCCAGCGTTTGAAAACCCCTGACAAGGGAATCCAGCAAATAAGAAGCTTATATTTTTATCTTTGTATTTTGAGAATTCACTATCTGGGATTTTCATAATATCAGTAACACACTTTCCCTTAGCATCAGCAGTGGAAATTAACTGACTTTCTGGAAAGTTTTCCAAATGTGTTTCAATAGCACTCTTGTTAAATTCGTTGAATGCTATTACTTTACACCCAGTCATTTCCATACCTAGCGTGTCTCCACCCATACCAGCAAACAAACTTATTGCTAATCGAGGTTTTTTATTAACTTTCATAGTTATTTTATAATTAAGACTATATTAATTTATAAGTCAATTTTTAATTAATTTTTAATCTATTTTTTTATATAACCTTATAGTATATGGAGCAGACTTGTCAGAGTAAAACCGTCTTCAGTAAAGAAGACTATAATAGTAGTGATGGAATGCTAACATACGTTTGGGGACCTAGTATGTGGCACACTCTCCATACAATTAGTTTTAATTACCCCATTAAACCAGACCGTGATACAAAATTAAAATACCTAGAATTCTTCCGAGGATTACGAAACATTCTCCCATGTAAATACTGTCGTATAAACTTAGTAAAAAATTTAAAGAAAGTCCCACTTACAATGAAGACTATGCGTGACAGAGAGAGTTTATCTAGATGGGTTTATAAACTTCACGAGGAAATAAATGCTATGTTAGGTAAAAAATCCGGATTATCTTATGATGACGTTAGAGATAGATATGAAATCTTTCGCGCTAGATGTATAGATGATACAGAAGGTAAGAAGAAAACAAAGAAGAATAAAGGTAAATCTTTGAAACCTAAATCAAAAAAAAAACAAATCGAAAAAGGATGTACTAATCCATTGTATGGTGTTCGTTCAAAGTGTGTAATTAACATTGTTCCTAGAGATACTCGCTGTAAGAGTTTCTCAATTGATAAAAGATGTAAGTTACGCCGTCGCAGGAATACTAGGAAATAATAAGTCCTAAAAATATTTTACATTGAGAAACTTCATATTAACTTCTCTGTTTGTTTCTCTAAGTTCTCTATTAAGTTCTTCTACATTTCCTATTAATTTATTAACAATAGAATATCCTTTATTGTAAAAAATATTACTAGTTTCCCCTGAAACACGAGGTAATACTAGAATATTGTCATTTCCTTCAAATAACATTTTGTTTATAATTATTTATAATACTGTCTATTTCTTGTTAAGTTCGTTTAGTAATTACTAAAATATTATCCCCTAATTTAAATGGCCTTCTTTTTTCAAAGGAAAAATAAATTACAACCAGTAGATTTTATATTTAGTTCAAACTCCACTACTCAAGCTAGTATGGAGATAGCAACAAGTGTATTAACAAAAATCCAGGAAACTTATAAGGTGGATGCCTCTAACACATACACCGACCTAGAAATATTTAGTAGTGTATCGGAAGAAACATCTAGTTTAATGAAAAGTTTAGACCAAACCTATACTTTTATGGGAAGAAGCAAATTAAAAAGAGTTCTTGAAAATCCTAGTTACGATATAAAAACACTAAGGATGAAACAACGTTTAGTAAAAACATTAAAGTCTAGTTCTAGATACACAGAGGTATTGGAATATCTAGAAAAACTCCGCGAACACGAGAAGTCAGTTTTATGGTTACTACGTGAGAAAACTAGAGAAGAGCAACATATTATTGACTCACTCTATTTTAAAAATCGTTTCTTGAAAAACTTAAATAATAACGAATCAGTAATGAATATTTATAATTTTTTTAGAATAATATTTTCTCCAGTGTATGGTCTTCTCTCACCATTAATGTTTATGTTGGTGCCATTTATTTACTTGAGATTATTTACTGGAATAAGAATACCATTTTCTACCTATTTGAAACTGTTCCGTTTAACTTTATTTGGAGGAATTCCAGATCCGATTGATATGATTAGAACAACACAGAATGCTTATAATTCTCGTAATCCCGAAATGATAAGAAATTTATTGGGGAATGCTAGGGCGAGAACTGGAGGAATAAAGGTATCTAAGTTGGCATCTATGCTATTTTCACTCGTATTATACATTCAAAATGTTATTAATTCTTTCGAGATTTCTGGTAGAACAAGAGAAACTGTCGATTCTATTCATGTTAGATTATCAGGATGCGCCAAATATATTGCTACAGCAACAAAATTAATAGAAATAACCGATAATATATTGGAAAACAAAGAAACAAATATAGAGAATCCCTTCCCCATTCTCTCTAATCCAGTTTTTAAAGAAGAACCCAGTTTAATGTCAAATAAAGGTAGTATTCATTTAAAGAATTAGAGGAAAATTCAAAAAAATTTAATAGCATACTTGAAAAGGTTGGTGAGATAGACAATATTGTAAATACTATTAAACTATTAAATAGTAATGAGGCGAATGTAAATAATGGGTCACAATATAGTTTTGCTGAATATGTAGTAGATAACACACCTAAATTAATAGCAAAGGATATATGGCACCCATGCCTTGATAGAGAAAAAGTAGTTCTTAACAGTGTTAATTTAGGTAATCCTAATCCAAATATGGTAATAACAGGACCTAATGCTGGTGGTAAAAGCACATTTATTAAATCAATAACAATTAATGTATTGCTTTCACAAACACTAGGAATAACCGCAGCTAGTGAATTCCGTATCACACCTTTTTCATTAATAAATACATATCTAAATATTCCAGATGTAAAAGGAAAGGAATCTTTGTTTGAGGCTGAAATGCACCGTGCTAGAGAACATCTATTGAAACTAGCGGATTTACCCAAAGACCAATATAGTTTCTTAATTATGGATGAAATATTTAGTAGCACTAATCCCGAAGAAGGTATCTCAGGAGGTTATGCTATTTGTGAAATGCTTGGAAAGTATGCTAATAGTATATCTATTATTACTACACATTTTACAAAATTAACTGATTTAGAGAAAACTAGTAATTTCTCTTGTTACAAAATACCTATTAACCGTGACAATAATGGAGATATTGAATATACTTATAAATTGGAACCAGGAGTATCAGACCAATTTATAGCTTTGGAACTACTTGGTAAAAAGGGGTTTGATAAAGACATTGTTAATAGAGCAATAAATTTATGCCAAGACATTAGAGAAAAACCAGTAGAGGAACCAGTAGAGGAACCACCTATAGAAGAAAAAGTAGAAGAACCTGAACCAATTCCCGAAAAACCTAAGCGCACTCGAAAACCTAAGAAGTCAAAACCTGTAAAAATTGAAACTGATGAAACTGAACCTTGAATAATAACACTAAACTTAAAATGACAGACACACAAATTCAAGAAGTAATTAAAGCATTCAAGGCAAACATTCCTACACACCTTCGATATCGAAGTATTCAGGAATATCAATTTACAGCTGAGGACTATGAGATTATTCGTAGTGCAATTAAAAGTTACCCCAATTCAGAGTCTCTTAAAGGATATGGTATTCGTGAATTTATTGGAGAACTAGCGCGTGACAGGGTAAATGAAAAAGGAGATGGACTTCCTATTCTTTCCTGGGATTAATAACAAATATTTTCAAGAAAAGTAAAACATACTTAGAGAAATAACCCCTAAATTAAAAATATAAATGAAAATTAATATTATTTCGGATACAAAAATACGAGATGCTGGAATTGACCTTGAAGTAATTGATTTTATGTTTAAAAAAATCCGTGACAAAACAGATATTCATATGGAACCAGTTTCAGCCTATAAAATAGAAAAGAAAGCGTCTATTAATTTTTTTATTAATTGTGTTAATTACAACTTCTTCAAAGATGCCAAGACAAATGTAGCATTAGTAGACCATGCTATAATTCCTAAAAGTGTATTAGATTACTTACCGTTATTTGACTATGTAATTGTAAAAGATTCATATACTCAAACTATCTTAACGAGTTATTACAACAATAGCAACAATTGCTTGGGTGAAATAAGATTCTTGAATATGGGGTGGGGTTCCCCAAGTATTACTGAATTCCAGAAAAATAAGAATTTTCGCGAAGTTCTTCTGTATGTTCCTAGTCTTCGTGACCCGGTTTTTAAGCAAGTAATTGATTCATGGCTCCCAGAATATCCCCGCCTCAATGTTGTAGGTGCTGAACGTCTATTACAAAGACCCAATTCTAGCAACATTGAATTCCACGACAATTGTAAGAATGACGAATTTCATAAAATGTTCAATTCAATGGGATTTCATCTCATTCCCGAGAAATACAATGGATTTCAACACCTGGTAAATCAGTGTAAGCAAGTAGGGAGCATTCCAATTTGCTTAGATACAGCAAGTAACCGAGAAGTGCTTCTCGAAGAGAACTGTTTCTTCATTCCCTGTAAAAAGGCAAAAAGTAAAATTAATTTAGATTTAATTGGTCCAGCTCTTACAGTAAATATGGATTCATTACATAATACATTATCCCGGGCTTTCTCCAAGAGTGAAACTGATCTAAATCTTATGTCCAAAGATAATATTTCCGAGTATAATAAATATTATAACAAATTCGGTGCTTTATTTCGTGATAACTTCACCGATATTATAAGAAAAACTAGAGATACATCTAAATATACTGAATTATCACTTAAAACAACTGATTTGCCCAAAGTAACTATTGTGACTCCTACTTTTAACCGCGCCGATTTTTTCAAATTAGCAATTCTCAATTATAATAGTTTAAATTATCCACGTGAAAAACTTGAATGGATTATTGTTGATGATAGTGACAACCAAGATACTATGAATCAACTTCCCATAGAAGAACATCGAGGTAAATACAACATAGTTTATCTGCGAATAGAGAATACTGATTCTGGAAATATGAGTATTGGTGAGAAGCGTAATCTTGCGATTTCTAAGGCAACTGGAGAAATTATAATGTGTATGGATGATGATGACTATTATTATCCTGATTATCTAAGAAACCGAGTGAATACTCTAGTATCTATTAACCAACATAGAGGAAAGAGGTGTTTAACGTGTACACACCTTGGAATCTTTGAATTCAAAAGATGTGTATCGATGATATATTCGCCAAGACTTGATACACCATTTCCTGAACAAGTGGCGCCTTCTAGTCTTGTATTCTATAGAGACTTCTGGAACCGTGAGCAACAGCAATGCTTCGAGGACTGTTCAAGAGGAGAAGCGGAGCAATTCGTTTCTGGTAGGATACATTTGATAGAACCAGTATCATATGAAAATAGTATTGTCTGTCTAGCCCATGAAAACAATATTCGCGATATTTGTCCACCAGGTAACACCGATAGAAATGGAAGTCATTTTAAATTCACCGAAAATGTATTTAAATTTATAACATCAATTGGAGAAAAACCTAAGGAGAAAAAACCCGAACTTCCTAAGTCTAACTAATAAAAACAAATGGATTTTCCTAACCTAAAGTTTCATAGTGTTATTTTTTTATAAATTAAAATGTCTATAGCTATCTATACCCTATTATTACTCGAAAATATAAAAACAAATGCGTTAACTCATTATCAACCTAATCTCATTCCTAAAAATTCTGATAGATATTGTAACATTTCACATGAAAATAGTAATAATTGTATTAATACTCTAGGATGCGGATGGTGCTATAATAATAAAACTAAAGTTAGTTCTTGTGAATATGTTGGTGTTTGTTTCATCAAGAATAACTACGATATTTCCAATTGTGAAATACTCGACCAAACTATTACCTGTAATTTTATACGATTACTTGGATTTTTTATTGTAATAGGTGTTATGACTTCTACAATGTCGTGTTGTCTATCTATATTAAGACACTTTATACAGTCCTCAAATTGTGAATCTCTAGTATATTTTGTTGGAATGATATCAGTGCTATTATATAGTTTATTACCAATTTTCCTGTTGTATTATTCAACTTTTACTATATTCTGTTTAGTAACACTAGTTCAATTGGGCATTTCAACTACATATTGGTTGTGTGGAAATACTGAACAGGTGCGACAGGTATATTTAAATAAGAACCATAGTGAATATCAAACTATACAGTGACACATATATAAAATAATTATAAGGAAATAAACGCGAAATATTTAAATCCACGTGAATATTATAAGGAAAATAAAAGAAACAAATAAAACGACTTAAAGATTTTATAAGGTATAAAAGTATAAAAAAATGACATCCACCGAAGAAACCCCTCCAGCAACCGAAACAACAACTGAACCAACTCTCCATGATACAATCAACGAACAGTTCCGAGTCCTCCAGACAGGACTCAATGATATGTTCAAAATGTCTCGCAATATGCAGGACCAGTTAAAGTCACTCCAGAAATCTTGCCGACAGGTAGAAAAGAAAACAAGAGTTAAGAAAAAGCGTCCACAGGAACCACTTGTGTTAAGTGCTGAACT
>Ga0206125_10001829_pt1 | contig 23808 bp, 21 predicted proteins | sample Helgoland_Spring_4_FD_148598 | JGI IMG/M metagenome (GOLD analysis project Ga0206125, IMG submission 148598) | Pelagic subsurface seawater microbial communities from Kabeltonne, Helgoland, North Sea - Helgoland_Spring_Bloom_20160331_1 | ecosystem: Environmental > Aquatic > Marine > Epipelagic ... | reverse complement strand
CCTCCTGCTAATATGAGTGCTTTCATGAAATAAGGTGCAATTTAGAATTTAATAAATATAAAGTCAGGCGAAAGTATCAATTTTTAGTGATAATCAAAGTAAATTAAAATAAAATCCAGTCATTCGGTAGGAAACCCTCTGATTGATCTTCCGGTGTGTTATACCATTGCTTGGGACAAACCACCATTTTACTCGGGTTTTCGCTCAGCCATGCGGCCCACCAGGCAAAGGTGCTATTGGGAATGATGAAGTGCTTGCACTGGCGCATGAGCCAGAAATAGCGACCAAACTTAGCTCCTGCCTCGGAGTGTGGTATCCAAGTGATGGGAAGTTGTAATTTTAAATTCTGTTCGCACCACTCGACATCATCTGAAAATCCAAAAATACGAACGTCCGGGTGCTTCTCCGTAATCACATCAATTGCATTACGATAATATTCCTCGCCGCATTCCGTTCGATATTCCCGCTCTGCAGAGATATTGACAAAATCAGTTCTCCTTACATTTAAGCACACCGATTGAGAATTTGTGATAGCTTCACAATAGTCGGATTCGTGATCGCCACGGATTGCAAAATCTCGAGCAATCGTCTCTCTGCAATCGCTGAAGTAACGCTCGTCATGCCAAAAACCTACCAAATAAGCATGGTTTTTTTTTGCATCAACCAGTTCAGGTAGAAATTGTTCATCTTTTTCCTGAAACCTATTCTTGCGAAGAATTTCCTTACGATATCGAAGTACAGCCCGCTTGGCCAGACTTCGCGGCTTCTCATAAGCCCTCCCTAGGTCATTTAATGAGGCAAAATCTAAGGGCGCCATTAGCAGTCCCAAATCACAATCACGATGAACAAAATCAGGTCTAGGAGACCTATCAACCAAGTCATAGATATCGAGCTTGAGCGGCACACCGCTTCTTAGCGCCAAGGCCCTGCCGGCAGCATACTGAAACATCTGGTTACCCAGTCCTCCCCATAGTCGTGAAACAATCATAGTTTAAAAGTTAGTGTTTTGAAATTAAGTCTATTTCAATTGTCTTTGAGTGACAGGGATTTCAAATTACAAACCGATAAGTTACCCTTATGCGTCCACCAATGTCTGGTAGAGTTTTGTATAATTTTCAGCCTGTCGATTAAGGCCGTATTTTGCACGAGCTGCCTCAGCACACTTTTTTACAGTTTCGGGACGACGTGGTGAAACCTCTTTGAGCCCACGTTGAATGGCACCAGCGAGTGATGCGCTGTCCACAGTGCTGGCCAGCCAGCCAGTGACACCCTCATCAATCATATCTGGCATTCCTCCTATATCGAAAGCGACACACGGAGTACCGCACAGAATAGACTCTAGAACAGTGTTTGGCAAATTGTCTTGGACCGAGGGACACACAAGAAGATCGGCAGCACTGTAAATGAGCGAAAGGAACCGATCATTCTCTACTGATCCCAGGGAGATGGGTTTCCATTCAGTATTTACTACTTTTACTGCCCCTGGACCAACTGTAACACACAATACATTTTCATCCTTTAAAACCGATATTGCATCTGGCACAAACTGTAAACCTTTACGCGGACTACTAATGGACCCTGCAACAAATAATAAAATTTTAGCGTTTGCTGGGAGGCCCAGAACATTTCTTGCCTCGGCTTGATCACGGGGCGCAAAAACATCAGTTTCGAGGCCATAAGGAATTACACGCCTTGGAAACTTATTCAGTAAAGATGACCTGTCCGCACATGATGACAACCAGCTACTTGGCGTTACCACGGTCAGGTTGCTCTTATGGAGTGCTGCAAAAACTTTTTCTTTTCGGAGAAATATTTGTCGAGAAAGGTCCTCAGTATCGTTAGACCCCAACCGGGGACATTCCCCACATTTATTTTTATAACGCCCGCATTCTGAATCATAATGACATCCCCCAGTCATCGTATTCATGTCATGCAATGTCCATACAATAGGCACTTTTGATGCCATGTAGGGCAGGGTTTCAGACACATCCAAGAAAGTTGAGACCCAGTGTAAATTGATCACGTCACAATCCGGAATATCTACATTTAGTAAATGCCCATGAGCAGAGCGATCATCATTGAATAAGCGTTCAACTCCGGGGGGACGGCTATCATCATATGCCTTAATACCATGGCTTATCTTCGCACGTCTTCGCTTTCGATAAAAACGCGAAGAAATAGCGCTAGGTCCGTAATATTGGATCACATTCGGGTCATCTGAAATCTTCCGGTCGACTAACATCTGTGAATCATGCCCTAATTCACGGAGGCCACAGTGTAAGCGGTATGCAGATCTTGCCGCTCCACCTGCAAGATCTGATGTGTTAATGTGTAAAATTTTCATGTCTGGATATTTAGATTTTTTCTTGCCTTATTTCTCTAGCAAGGAAAACAATAGACCTTATTGATGGTGTGCAATAAAGCATTATGCATTATTAGTGGGTATCCATATTACACAGTATCTTTAATCGTATGCATACTTCCACCACCCACTGGAATATTATGCCACATTGACACAAGAACCCGATATTTTATGCATTCGCCCCATAATATAGATGAGCGAGCTAGGGCACGTTGCTTGTAAAATTTTTGCTCGGTGACATGGTTCTCGCAAGCCTCTACAGTGATTTATTATACGGCTATCTTGCACACTAAACGCTTTGTTCATGATCCAGATCTGAATTTACACACGAGTTTTGATAACAACCGCCCTAACCTATAGAAAACGCTTCCCTCATACGCTTGCTGCCTTCCCTCAATTTGATCCATGCGGCGCTCCATAGCCATAAGCAGCTTAACAGTATTGCGTGCTGGCAGATCGACGTGTTTGCGCCTAAGAGCTCTTTCACGCTTCCTCATCGACAAATCGTCAGCTGTAGCAGCGACTGGGTGTTGTCGATAAAACGATTCTGCCAGAGGCGTGTATGCAAAATGCATTCCCTCATCCAACATACGCAACCATAAGTCCCAGTCCTCGACATGCTGTATCTCGGGCGACTCGTCAAAGCCGTCACATGAAAGAACACTTCTTCTTCTAGCCATAGCTGTGGAGGGATTAATTAAATTTCTCTGGTATAGGCTTCCTGACAGAGAAAACCTCTCCCTACCATTTCGCCCCCACACATGGCCATTCACTTTCCCCTCCTCGTCAATACACCTGGCATCGGTGTAAGAGACTGATATGCTAGGATCAGAATGAAGTGCTTTGACGTGTGACGCCAAATACGAGCATCCCCAAAAGTCGTCTGGATCCAGGAATGCCAGAAACTCACCCTTAGCCGCATGAATAGCGGTATTCCGGGCTTTACTCACTCCCCCATTTTCCTCGTGCCGGATAAACTCAACCCGATGCTCAGGATGCTCACTAGCAAAGGACTCTACTATTTTCTTCGTGCCATCCTCGGGGCCGCAGTCATCGACTGCAATCACTTCCCAATTGGTATAGCTCTGCTTACCCACGGACTCCAACGCCTCGCCAATATACTTCCCCATTTTATAGCAGGGAATGATGATGCTGATTAATGGCTGGCTGCTCATAATGATAGATTAAACATCGTCTAGGTTTACGTCACTGGCCTGCTTCAACAGCTACTTGATCGACTAACAAAACTTATTTGCTGAATACGAGAACCAGCACCTCCTCTAGTTTCGAGATTCCCGTCGCGCGCCTAGCGGAAGCCCACGCAATCTAACAGCTTTTTCAAACGCCTATGCAGGGTAGAGAGGCATCCGGCTACTCGGTCCGCCGCACGGATCGAAGGTTGAGATTTACAGAAGCGTGTGAGCGCAAGAAATATCTCAATATGCTTTGGTGGGCGGTTCTTGGTATGTAAAACCCCATTACCTATAAACATGTCCTTAAAAGAACCAGATTCCAAATCCTGCGGCTTCCAGTGTTCAAATGATATTCCACATGTTCTCGCATAATAGCCATACTTCAGGGCTCCAAGCCGGTCTTTGGAGGCCAGTTGATCATCCAGCAGGAGATCCATAACTTCCTCATGAGTCTCAGCCCTGTAGGCAACATTTAGATTGTCGTAGAAGCTCGCTCCTGTGAGGATTGAGGGTTTTCCCCAGTAAGTTGCTTCCACTCCTACCGTTGACCCAAAGGTTAGTATTCGATCACACGCATCAAGTAGGCAATAGGTAGATATACTGTCATCTGCATCAATGATGGTCAGATTAGGGGAGTCCAGTGCCAAAAGGTTTGCCAAACTTGAATTTTCCAACTCAGCAAGATTTGGATGGATTCTCAAGTAGTAATGAATTGGCTTTCCCGCCGCCAGAGTATCGGCGGCAATTCGACTAACCGCAATGGCTTGGGACGGGTAGACTGGGTCGGCAAAAAAATCGCCTATAGAGGCCAACTCATCTTCTGATGAGTTGAAAATACCGATATTTTGCTTCTTATTATCCCATTGCCTAGGAAGAACGCCAACCACTTGCTTGTCGGTAAAACTTTTCCAATTCGCCGTCTGCCCTCTTTTTCTCTCTTCAAAGAAAGCATGCGCTGTTTTGTCACGCAGCTCAAGATCATCACTATTTAACCAGGCTTCTCTTACCCTTTCTTGAAAAAGTGTTAGGTCGTGTGGAAATGTATCAGGATAGACTTGATAACGATTTTTTGAGCTGCCACGCTCATGGGTGTAAACTTCAATTTTAGCGTCTTGCAGGGCTCGGAAAGCACCCCGAGTTACCGCAAAACGGCCATTAAAAACATACCCACAGTCAAAATCCGGATGTCTTTGCAGAAATTTACGAGCCCCCTCATAACTTCTAATAGCAGCACCTAAGAAAGTCCTCGCAGACTGCATCGCCTCTGTGCTGTCGCACAATGGATCGCGATAAAGCATATTAGTAGAGGATAGTGCCGCCCAGCCCAAATCATGGCCTTTATACTTTAGGGCTTTGTAATCATCTATACTTGGGGAATCAGGTATGCACGCCGCGTCAAGTGCTTCGTTTTGGCTTAATGGAGAATTTAGCGAATATACCGCTACCTCTCCGGATAACTGACCTATGCCATCGAGTCTCTTCAGCCTGCATTGACTACATATGTCAACAGAACCCAAAGGGTTGTTCATACACGAACCAACGGACCCATCACATGAGAGAAAGGTTACCGAATCTCCATTTTTGAGATGTTTTTCGGCTATTTCTAGTTCAGTGCCTAGATGAGTAACCCAGGTATTGAAAAATGAAACTATAAGAACGTTCATCGCTTATTTAAGGAGTATAGATAACAATTCAAGTTATTCATTTAATGCCCAGTTATCTTGAACATACATTTTGGGGCCAAACTACATTTCATCGTAATTACTTGCTATAACACCATCCTCGCAGCGCAGGCATGGAATGTCTTTTATTTTTGGATAGGCTCTTAAGCTGTCCGCTGAATAGAGGGAATCTGAATAATCAGCGAGTGGTGTTAAATACCGTGGGCATGCCAGCTTTGGCGCAACAGAAGGTGCGTCAGGGTTTTTTGCTATCACAGTAATCGCAGTGGGGTTAACTGGGTTTGCTGTATGCTTGAACAACTCATGTTTGACCACCTTCATACCTAGCTTTTCTGCGTGATCTACCAGACCGCGGCAATAGCCCAACTGCCTCATCCTCGCCTTAGCCTCATCATCCGCTAATTCGTAACCGGGCTCAAGCAAGATGAGATATTGGGAAGTTATGCGATACAACTCAGCCAAGATCCCGGACTCGTTGCCTCCGTTCGGTTCGATGGTGTGCGAAGTATAGACAACATCAAATGAATTATCCAAATACGGTGTATGAAGAATGCTCGCCACTGACATATAGCTCTCTTCGCAGCTTTGTTCTTGTAGCCACTTGCGGCAACTCGCTATTCGCGACCATGAGATATCGAAACCATGGATGTGGGCGGGCTTGTTTTCCAATGCACGGGTGACAAATGACAAGGTAGTCCCCTCGCCTACGCCAGGTTCAAGAATACTACCCGCAGATGTCAGCTCTGCTATCTCAGATGCAATTGCAGCACCATAATCTGTTTTGTGCTTCAGCATATCGGGCGATTCTAGTGCTTTGATGTATGAGCCAGACTGAAGGTCATATGCCGTTTCAATGATTTCTTCCGTGTTGTGACCTGAACCAGATTCCTGACGAAGAAGTTCTGTGATATTCTCTCCACGAGCATAGGCTTCTTTAAGTGCTTTTGGTGTCATGCTTTTATTTTCCATGGTATTATTTGTATTATTGGCAAGAGGATATTCGTTAAAACAATATAATATCCTGTGTTGATGGTTTTTGAAGCTCTCGCTTTATAAACAAGCTACCATAAGGCAGATAAACCATGTCGTCTTTCTGCTATCTAATTCAACCTATCTAGATGTAAGATTATGGGCTTCGTCTCAGTCCAACTGATTCCAACAAAGCGGCGTTCCCCGAGCGATATCTTGCTTGGCAGTCCGGCCGAGCACATCTTCTAAAAACTTTGGAGCCAAACCATATCCCGGGCGGATGATACGTATATTTTCCCGCGTCAATTCCTCTCCTGCGGCGATTGGCTCAACGACAAAAAGCGATCGACGGAACACCCGGCTATTCTTTTCTTTTTCCGTCAACTCGTAAGTCACTTCACCAACAGCTTTTTCTGCCATACGAACAGCCTCAACCATTTGCCTAAATTCGTCAGGTTCCATCGAGAAGGAGCTGTCAGGCCCCTCAATGTCACGTGATTTAGTGAAGTGTTTTTCGATAATACAAGCGCCTAGGGCAACTGCCGTAACAGCTACAGCAGATCCCATTGTGTGATCGGATAGACCAACAGGAACCCGAAAGGTCTCTGTCATATGGTGCATGCGTGCAAGATTCGCCTCTTCCACAGGTGCTGGGTAGGAGCTCGTGCATTTGAGCAAGGCATATTCAGAGCAACCATTTGTCTGAAGCACTTCGACAGCTTCAGAAATTTCTTCGAGGGTTCCCATACCTGTAGACATTATAACGGGCTTTCCCGTCTTCGCCACTCGAGCAATCAGCTGATGATCTACCAATTCAAAGGAGGCAATCTTGTAGGCCGGCATCTTCAGATCTTCCAGAAAATCTACGGAAGAGCTGTCAAAGGGGCTTGAAAAAAGCGTGATGCCTATTTTGTTAGCTTCTTCGATCAATCGCGGCGTCCAATCCCACGGCGTGCATGCTTCGCCGTAGAGTTCATAGAGGTTTTTACCTTCCCATATTGTTCCTTTACCAATTTGAAAATATTCATTATCACAGTTAATCGTCATGGTATCAGGCGTGTAGGTCTGAATCTTGACTGCATTGGCACCACACTGCTTGGCGATGTGGATGAGATCGATTGCCTCCTGAATATCTTGGTTATGATTGGCTGATATTTCAGCGATGACATAGGCTTGATAGTCCATGCCTATAAGCTGCCCGTTAATAGATAATGGTTTCATGGTATGTCTTGATCGTTTTTACCTGCTTGCTTTATGCCTAATGGTTTATTTTTTGCGCCAAACCTGACGCTCGACAACAAACGCTTCAGCTGCAGCCACTCCTACTTGCGAACCTCGCCACCTTGCCAGGTGTTGCAGTGCCTCGATAGAGCGCGCATGCGGAAATACCCTCATCTCCTCTTCGTATGCTAGTAATGCTTTCATCTTACGGTCAAGCTGTTCGGTGATTTCCACGTAGTGATTAGGCACGAATGGATTAAATAGTGTTTCACCCTGCCATCCAGAGCTCGAGGCAACCTCAAAGGAATATATTTTAGATACTAATGACCCAGGCTGAGGTCGACATGCGGTCATTACGGCTTCCAACGCCCTGCGATGATCTACATTCAGGTCCCCAGCATGGTGTGTATAAATAATATCTGGGCGATATATGCTTATCACATTTTCGACCGCTCGTATTACTTTGATACGTGGCACGCTATCAATGGCATTATCTGGAAAATCAAGACGATCAAGCAACTTGGCACCGACAATTGCCAATGCCTTTTCGGCCGCCTGATCGCGAAAATCAATATTTTGAGAACTAAAGTCACCTTCACCTCGTGCACCCACCCCATTAGTCAAGAACAACACGGATACCTCATCACCTTGGTCGCTATGTTTAGCCATGGTTCCACCACAACCAAGAATCTCGTCATCAGCGTGTGCAGCTAATATCAATACTTTTTTCATTTCAAAATTCGTTTAATTGTCACTTCAGCTTGGATTTTATCATGATACAGAGAAGATCGAGAGAACTCTAGGCGGAGCTCCCCAAGTTCGAGATAGGCATGGGGATAGCCTTCAGCGTCCAGCATTCGTATAAAGTCATGGACAGCCAGCAAGCTTCCTTCCACAGGAATCCTACTTTCTTCAGGTTGCCGCCTCTTAAATGAAGTTATTGGACCCGTTTGCTCTTCTGGACTTGGCTCGTTAGAAATGATATCGATGGCCATTTTACAAGATAGAGCATCAGCACGCATATAAACTTCTTCAGCGGAACTCCCTTCCAGAGATAGATCTCTCTTCATATACACTGGCCCAGCATCTACTTCGCTAACCATACGTAGGGCGGTCAACTTTGTTTTCCGTTCTCCCCTAACGATGAGGTTTTGTAAAGGACTGCCTCCCCGACCAAAAGGCACATCAGTCATGTGAAAACATACACACTCATGGTGACTAGTAATGGTTTCGGAAACTATATGAGACCAATGAAAAAAGAAAACATATCTAATATTTTGTGTGTTATTTATTGCCTCGATTAATTCTTCAGGCGTCGAAACACTTACCACAGCCCCATCCAATTTGCGCTGCATCTTCTCAACCGCCCATTTATTCCAAGGTCGACAGCCAGCTACTATGTAAGTTTTATTTTTCATTTGTTTCTCTTGGATGCACTCTTACCTAGCCATCGGCACGCCCCTTTTCTAGCCGAATGACATATTTATGGTTACGGTAATGAAAAAATGCAGGATAGAGCATATTATCAACGGTTCTCAACAAATCAAATTGCGAAGCGATGCTCTTTTCTGGATCAATTTCACTATCATCAGGCGTCCTGCGCGAATAGAACGTTTCTTCGCCTTTTTGTATTTCTCCCTCTCCGATTAACTGGGGGTAACTATCTATAAAGGCCTCGCATAAATCATATGTTTTTTCAGCCTGCTTCTCGTGTATCTCATCTATGAGATCGCCTTCATCTAGCCTGATATCACTTCTCAAATATATAGGTCCTGCATCAATTTTCTCAACAGCTTCAAACAAAACAATGGGTATTTCATTTTTACCATCAATCACCTGCCAAGTTAAAGGCGACCATCCTTTACCGTTAGGCAAATCACTCTCATGGACCACGAGGTTATGTATATTTTGATTTAAAATATCAGAAGAAATCAGGTTCCAGAACGATAATAAGAAAAGAACATCTGATGGGGGTATATCCTCAGCTTTATAGACTAATAGCACCAGATGCCCTTCCTTTCGAAGTTTCTCACACAAACTATCGACAGAACCCCTCAACCAACCATGTTCAGAAGTAGCAATCGTGATCGTTAATTTCCCGTCTAAAAGGGCTGCTACTCTTGCTGCTCCTTTACAATCGACAACGTGGCGTCTAGCACTGTAATCAGCAAATTCGTGCAGGTTATTTAGCCACTCATACACCTTCGATCCCCACTCGCCTGAATCCGCTTCTGTGAACCAGCCCAATGACAAAGCCAATTGCTTATCATTTAGCTCCTTTACAATCGGCTCTTGATTCTCGGCAATCGTAACCACAGCGCCGGGCAAGCCGTAAGCCAACCACTCCCAACATGTGCTGCCCCCTGCCGAAATCACAGCATCAGCCCATTCATACATGGGAGCCATTTTACGAACATTGCATACAATTTCGATTTGGTGGGCTGAGGCATCGGCAAAATTACTTAGTTTTTCTTGATGCGGGTTTGCACCACCGACCAAGACTCTAATCTCTAAACCTTCGAGCCCAGTTTCTTCCAAGGCACGGAGTACTTTAAGCGTGACATTATCAGGGTCCGCGCCACCCATGGTCACTAGGATTCGCTGGGCTGGGAATTTTTTCTCTGTTGCTTGGTGTAGGCTCTCAAAAAACTCTTCGCGAATCAATGCAAACGAAGAGCCAAGGAGCCATTTGGTATCAGCACGTTTTGCATTCCTCTGCACCCAATGTTCTGCACCTAAGTTTTGATTCAACACCGCATCACAGTTCCACGTCTCACAATGCCCATAATCATCCACACAAAGCACTTTGATGTCGTGCCCTGATACCCTTTGCTGATATTCTTCATCAAAATGATAACCATCGAGCACTAACCATTGCGCTTCATTCTCCTCGCACAATTGAAGTGTAGCTGCCGAATCCTGCGCGTCTCCGGGTTCACAACCGTTCAGCATGTGATGCCCAATGCCTAAGTCGAGCACTCGATTGATGATGGGCTCAGGGCACTGAACAGACACGAGCAACACATGACCACCACGACGCATGTAAGCCTGAGCAAGCGCGATCATGCGCATAACATGCCCCGTGCCGAGTTCTCCTCCAGCGTCTGCTCTAATGACTAAATTTTTCACAAATACTTTTTTTGCAAATTGACGGACTCATGCTGCAAATCAGAAACTTTCCAAGAAAATCATTAAGTTAACGAGCCGTCCAACCGCCATCGACATTTAAATTAGCTCCAGTGATGTAGCTTGCTGCGTCTGAAGCTAGAAAGAGCACTGGTCCCGCAATCTCCTCCGGACGCCCAATACGCTTGATAGGGATATTTTGCTCCAGATTAGCTATGAAATCTGGATCTTGCTCTTGCGCTAAAGGGCTCGGCATTGCACCCGGAGATACGGAATTCACCCTGATTCCAAGATGCGCATATTTACACGCATGATACCGCGTTAGCTGCATTAGGCCCGCTTTTCCAGCACCATAGAAAGCGGGGTTTTCTGGTGAGGTTGGCGTATACACTTCGAAGCGTGGACTTACCATCCCATACATTGAGGCCATGTTTACAACACAGGAACTTTCGGAAGGCTTTGATATATCAGCGGATAATAGATCTGCCAGGCCCTCGGTGAGAGATAGCGGCACTTCGATATTCATTGCCAGGCTGTTTGCAATTCGTTGAGGGTCTTGTTCACCCGAATCGGCATAAGCGTTATTAACGAGAACATGAAGACACCCAAATTCATCATTTAAACGAGCTATGAGGGCATCGCGGCCCTCTGGATCGAGAAGATTTGACTTAAGATAAAGAACCCCTTTAGTATTTCTTTCAGATTTAACCGGCAATGTCCTAGAGACAGAGATTACGTTTGCTCCAGCTTCAGCAAAGGCCTGACAAATTGCCCCCCCAAGCCAGCCATTACCGCCTGTGACTAATACATTTTTGTCAGAAAATGAGTTCATTGCATTATTGTGTATCACCATTCCCTTGGATCAAGAACTTGTTCAGGTAAGCGTTTCGCCGACTCTATCCACACCATTTCTGACTGAGGCGGCTTATTCGTTTTTTGGTCAGCTTCGATAATTTCTAATAAGTGCTGTTCTGAATCCACCCCCACTGTAATCGCGTCTATCCAAGATTGTTGTTTTGCGAAAGCCAATATTGCCTCAAGCCTACTGTCTGTATCGTAATAGGCCATCGCCTCTTTTATCACGGATAAAGCTGCATTTTTATACTGTGCTATTTTATCGGGCCACGTAGTTCCACTGTCTGTTAGCAGTCCGCGCAGAAATATGCTGCGCACCTGAATAATAACATCAGGCCTTGCATGAAGAGCTGATTGAAAAGATTCATCAAACCACCGCCAATCCAATAGATTAAAGGGAATTTGCAACCACTTTAAAAATGGCAGTTGCAGAGCGGATATCGCTTGTTCGACTGTATACACAGAAATCCCGACCTTGGCAGCCAAGCCAGAGGACGAGAGTTCCTCTAGCACCAATCGGGCCTGTTTATTCGTCTGAATTAGCTCTGCATCATGGAGTAGAAGGACGTCGAGAGAGTTCCGGTCTAGTGCCCTTAGTGAATGAAGCGCTTCATTCTCAAGCTGCATTTTTAAATCTAGAGTCTGAGACGCTGATTTATTTTTCGCCCCGATTTTTGTAATCACGTTTGTCCAACTAGCATTCTGGCCTAATGAAGAAGCTATCTTTTTTTCTGCATCTCCGTAATCACGGGCAGTATCAAACTGGGTTATTCCGTGCGCCAGCGCCCTATGAATCAAGGCGCTACTTGATCCAGAATCAAATCCTTGGGAATCATGGCCTCCCCCGTAGCCTCGGATCCCAATCTGGGCTGTTCCAAGAACAAGGCGACTGTGTCGTGCTCCTTCCCTTGGCCACGGGCTGGCGATTATGGCTGGATATGTTTTTTGCAATTGCTTACACAGATCAGTGAAAGACACCGAAACTGGGTCAGCACACTCCGAGAATATGGATTCCACACGAAGGTAATCTTCCAAGCTATCAACCGTACACCTAGCGTAACTCAGATCGTGGCTTAATGCTGATGGACGAAAGATGTCTTTGCTATACTTACGCCGTATAAATGGCGTTACATTATCCCTGTCATAGAAGTCTTCTGCAACTTCTCCTGCTTCGCGCAGGTGGCGCAAGTAAAACGCTTCTGCACTGAGGCCATAGGGACAACCATCCTTGGGAGAAGACGTGGCAAGGTATCCCTCCCCAGATGCAACCAATGTGGTTACTAGTTCGTCAATAAAATCGCCGTCAGGAAATATGTTGTCTGCCGTAAGCCTTACTATAATTCGATCCTCAGATTGTCCATTGGTTGCCTCAAGGAATCTCCCAAGAACATCGTTAAGTGATCCACGGCACACTGGCAGATGAAACTTAGCTGCAGCAGTGCAGATAACGTCGTCAGACGGCTCATCAGATGTCGCTACTATCAGATCAATACCTGTCTTTTTAGCACGCAGGGCCGCCAAGACAAAAAGTGGATAGCCCGCAACCGGAAGCAATATTTTTGCAGGAAGCCGAGAACTTGTAACTCTTGCCTGGAGAATAATTAGTGGCGCGTTACTCATTGAGATGTGAATTTCGGTTTGCGGAGGGCTAGCGATATAATTTTGAGATCCACTGTAGCCGATTATTCCTCATTCTTGATCTTATGCAATGCATCAACGACCTGATCCACCTCATCATCGCTCATGCTCGGATAGAGAGGCAGGCTCAGGGCCCTTGTGTAATAATTTTCCGCAACAGGACACTTGCCTTGAGCGTATCCATAGGTCTGACGATACCATGGCTGCAGATGCACAGGAATATAAAGAACCTGCGTTCCGATGCCTTGCTCACGTAGCGACATCATCACCTCTGTCCGAGTTTTGCTAATCTTATCAAAATCAATTTGCACCGTGTAGAGGTGCCATGAAATTTCATTTCTATTGCACTCATCAGAAACACCCGGGGTCTCCAGCCATGTTGTGCCTACTAAGGCATCGTTGTAACGAGCCACAATATCGCGCCTCCGCGCGATGAATTGAGGGAGACGCTTGAGCTGACTACGGCCAAGTGCACACTGAAAATCAGTGATCCTGAAGTTGAAGCCAAGGCTTTGCATTTCATAGTACCAGGGCCCATGTTCGGCAAGACCCAGCACTTCTGAACCTAGTCCGATAAACTCCTCATGATCACGGGTAATACCGTGACTGCGTAGCAGACGAGCTGTTTCTGCGTAATGATCATTATCCGTTACCAACATCCCGCCTTCACCCGTAGTCATGGTCTTAACGGGGTGGAAGCTAAACGTCGTCATGTCTGCCCATGGGTGGCCACCAATTTTATAGTCTTTGCCCTGGTGAGTAAAACCGCCCCCCGTGCCATGGCAGCCGTCCTCAATAACAATGGCGCCACGTGTATGGGCTATCTCTGCAATGGCAGGCATATCAGCCGGCTGTCCAGCGTAAGCCACGGCCACAACAGCTTTTGTGTCGCCCTGCCAATCACGAGCCAGAGCTTCCGGGCAAATGTTGTAAGTTTTAGGATCAATATCGCAGAAGTCGGGAACAGCTCCCACAAAAGCTGCGCAATTTGCAGAGGCTACGAACGTATTCGGGCTTGTTACCAAGCGGTCACCAGGGCCAATCTTAGCAACCAACATAGCCAGATGAAGTGCAGCGGTTGCATTACAAACAGCCACAGCATGTTTTGCTCCGACCATTGCCGCAAATTCACTCTCAAAAGCTTCAACCTCTGGTCCACATGTTAAATAATCAGAACGCAGCACCTCTGCCACAGCAACAAGATCTTCTTCGCTAATTGATTGTTTGCCGTAGGGTATCATTTGGGAGTCAGAGGTCAGGGGTTGCGTTTTCAATCTAAGGAAACGTGCTCGCTGATAAGCTGCCTGAGCTCATCAACTGTCAAAAATTCCTCGTTCTTGCCTGATGAATAACTAAAGCCTTGATCTACCGGCTTTGCCTTGAATTTTTCTATATAGGCATCCAACTCCCAATGTGGCACCTGTGGAAGAATGACGTAATATTTTCCGAGGTCATAGGTGGTGAAGGAATCAGAGCTGGTGATCATCTCTTCGTGGATTTTCTCGCCGGGACGGATACCAATCACTGGGTGCTCACATTCTGGCCCAATTGCCTCAGCAAGATCCGTAATGCGGTAGGAAGGTATTTTAGGCACATAGAGTTCACCGCCCCACGCATTTTCCAATGCGTGAAGTACCATTTTTACACCATCAGCTAGTGAAATATTAAAGCGTGTCATGGTGGGATCTGTAATCGGAAGAACCCCTGTCTCTTTTCTTTGCTGAAAGAAAGGAATGACCGAACCATTGGACCCCATCACATTGCCGTAACGAACCACGGAAAATTTAATGTCCTGCGTGCCTTTGATATTATTGGCTGCAATAAAAAGCTTGTCTGAGGCTAACTTAGTGGCCCCGTAAAGATTTATTGGGGCACATGCTTTGTCTGTAGAGAGAGCTACTACATCAGACACGTCGCAACTTAGTGCCGCTTTAATGACATTTTCAGCTCCTCCAATATTTGTTTTTACACATTCGTCAGGATTGTATTCTGCGATATGAACATGCTTCATCGCTGCAGCATGGATAACGCAGTCAACCCCGTGGAAGGCTCGCTTCATGCGTTCAATATCGCGCACATCACCGATAAAGAAACGGACCATGGGATACTTGTCAGCAGGAAATTCCTGAGCCATCTGAAACTGCTTTTGTTCGTCACGAGAATAAATAATGAGGCGCTTCACCTGAGGCCACTTTTTTAGAATAGTTTTGGTAAGTTCTTTACCGAGCGACCCAGTACCGCCAGTAATGAGAATGGATTTGTTGTTTAGCATATAAATAATTTTCTAGATTTATGATTTACAGATATAAAATGCACAGGATTACGCAGTAATTAGCTTAGCCTGATTTTTTTGATGAATAGCTTGGTCTCAAGAGGCATTAGATTTTCGCCTCTAATTTGAAACTTTCTGATGACAGCACTCTCAACTATTACTTCTATTTTTGAAACCCCTTCCTTAATCATGGCCACGGTATCTCTACCATGCAGGAGCTCTAATTCTTGCCCTGAGCCGTTGATCAATTCAATAGTCATTAAATTGCAATCTGGATCCATGTAGACACTAAAATCGGGATCCACTTGAAGCCCGCCTTCAGCCCGGTTTTCGTCAAGATCTTTTTGGCTCACTGCAAAGCCACTATAGAAGTAGGGCAAATCATCTTCGACCTCGAAACTCAGTATTTTTTTGAATTTTAAATCGATTCTTTTTTTGATCAACCTCGCAGGTGCCCCGCCTACCACGCTGTATGGAGCGACATCCTTTGTCACTACTGAGTTGGCTGCTATTACGCTACCCTTCCCTATTTTTACTCCTGACATTATGACTGCATTAATACCAATCCAAACATCGTCTTCCACGACCACTTTCTTAGAATGGCTTGCAAGACCTTCAGGATCTTGCAGGATCATCTGATCCTGATCTTTAATGTAGACGTTAGGAAATTGATCAAAATAATGGCGACCTGAACTAATATAGACATTAGGAGCCGTTAGGCAGTAGCGGCCTATTTCTATATCTCCAAGCAAAATATTTCTATCCTGGATACTCGTGCCTATACCAATTTTTATTTGTCCATTATTGCGCCATGGTTGTATTTCAACATGCCGCCCAATGCGATTCCCCCCTTCAAATTTAATACAGCCACTACCATTGACGATAAGTATAGCGCCATCCATTATGAAAACGTTTTTTCCCCATGATATATTTTGCTTATTATCCCCTTCGAGACAGAAATTTTCAACGGCCTGGTCCTGATTAATGCCAGAATAAAAAACTATCTTCTTTGAAATTTTGACTAGCAGTTTTCGTAATAGGCTCGGCATCATAATAAACTAATCTATTGCAAGTCTGCTATTATCCTTCGGGTTACCACGAAGTTGCCCGCGCGACATGAGCCAAGAAATAATCCCCCCTTCAAAAAAAGTTTTGCTAAGTCCTAAGATGCCGCTTTATCTGGCGAGCTAGGCACTATGTTGATTTCTTGGAACGTTCTTCGGTTGTTATAGATGTGTTTGAGGAAATTAGAATCTACGTTCTCGGGAACTTCGATTTTATCGTATACTTGCCCCATCATGCTGTTGGCAAACTCAAATTGAAGCAGTAGCCGCTCCCCCTCTGTCAACGCCTTGCCTTTATGCCAGCCCCGTGTGTCAACAGCTAGAATCGTGCCCTTTTTTCCACATATCTCAAGCATTTGCTCTTTTTGATAATATTTGGCGATCTCATCATCTGAAATACGCCCGTCTCTCAAAATTTGCTGAGGTTTTCTTTTTCTTGAACCTGCCACATAACAATGAGGCCCTGTTTCAGGCGTCACATCGGTTAGATAAAAGAAAAACTTGATGAACTTAATCCGGTCCATATCAAAATGATAAAGTTGCGCAGCTTCGGTAGAAGCTTTTCCCTGGAAGGGTTTACTCCACCACATGGCGATAAGGTCAAGGATCGGAGTACACCCAAGATATTTTTGTGCAACAGCTAATATACCATCGTCAACAAGAAGCTTCTGTATGGTTTCGTTTTGAACCATGTCTTCTCTCCGTATATTATACTTTGGAGATTCTACCGGATGGGACGGGTATGGTAATAATTCATCCGCATAAGCACCAATTTTAACATCATCACCCGTGAGGAGGGCCTGTGATGGAATGGATCGAGCGAAATCAACGATGGCAGTAGTTTTCGATTCCGATAACCTTGCATCAAAAATGTGATATCCTTGCTCGCTAATACTTTTTGCGATCGATTTCAGATCTCTGTTGGAAAGCTTGCCTAATACGCTGTTTCCTATCTTAATTTTCTTAGGGGGATGAAGGACTTTTATGATCGCGGATACATAGTCGTTAAAACGGCCATTACTTTTACAGTATAGTCTACGCATTGCACTGTAAGCTGCTGGAGGCGTCGCACCCTCTCGACGAAGCGCTAGCCCCCCCTTCACGAAGCACATTACATCCTTCAATAAGTCACTATAACAAAAAAATCTCGACCTAACTCTATTTTGAATAGATCGGAGAAGATTGATAAATGGTGATTTTCTATTTATAAATTTCATATTTATTATCTTATATTATTAGTGCTGTTAACTGTGGTATTCTATTTTTAGTATGGTTCCACGGAGAGAGATTGGCAATTCAGAAGATTAGGGACGCTACACGTAATTGGGGTATTGACTGAAAATTTCAGATGATCTTTAGCATTCACGAGAAGCAGAGGGCTTCCTATAGTGGTGATATTGAAATCCAGTTTATATTCCCCTCTAACCAGACCCATTGGCCCAAGCACAAGGCCTAGTGCTACTCGTCCCTCATCAAGTGTTATTGGCGCCTGATTCCAAACGCTGTCCCAATAGAGCAGCGGCTTTCCTGCCACGTCAGTGACAACACATCGAATTTGAACATTTGAGATTTGTGATGCTATATCCATTTTAATCTCAAGTATGATTTCATCACCTGATTTTATTTTAGACGGTGTGAGCCCAACTTCGGCATTTCGAACGGGGGCATCAAAAGAAAAGCTGGACTCAGAACCTCCCTTACCACCATGAGCGACCTGTTCATCAACATATTTCCCAACACCTTCTTGAACATTCTCATGATAGCTACCTTGACCATTGGAGAGATATAAAATGCGATTACACGCCGTCGTTATAGCCGACATGTCATGTGAGACAAGGATGGTTGCCGCATTCGCTTGTAGCTGCCCAATCCTTTTATAACATTTCGTACGGAAAGCCATATCTCCTACCGCTAGCACCTCATCAAGGATAAGAACGTCAGGCCTAAGAAAAGTCGAAACCGCAAAGCCCAGACGAACCTGCATACCCGAGCTATAAGTTCGCACTGGAGCATCAATGGCCTCTTCGATTTCTGCAAAATCTATAATCTCTTCTAACTTTGCATCGATCTCTTTCTTGTGGATACCAAGGATCGAACCGTTAATGTAAATATTTTCGCGTCCAGTAAGAATAGGATTAAAACCGGCACCAAGAGCTATCAGAGCACCAATCCTACCACGCATTTCAATACCGCCTGTATCGGGCTTAATAAGACCATTGAGCATCTTCAACAAGGTGGTTTTTCCCGCACCATTATGCCCGATCAAACCAACACACTCACCACGTTTGACTTCGAACGAGATATTCTGATTAGCCCAAAATTCGCTCGGACGCAGGCTAGAATCTTCAGGCTTATGCGTGGGATGTAGAATATCACCTGCGGTATCTTTCAGGCCATACCAGAGAGATTTTTTGAAGTCTCGGCAGAATTTTTTGGAGACGTTATCGACCTTGATGAGGACGTCGGAGTCGCTATCGCTCGAAGAGGTCGGAGATCGGAGATCGGAGGTCGGGGAAGAGGAAGACATAAGGGAAGAGGTCGGGAGAGACAATTGGGAAGAGGTCGGAGGTCGGAGGTCAGTGGTCAGTTGGCGGAGATGAGGAAGGGAGTCGAATTGCGGAGTATTGAGCCGAGCATACGGCCGATTTCGGCGCATAGGGAGGTCAGATACTCGTGCTGGTCAGAGGTGATGTATCCGCAATCATGAGCAAAATCAAGGGAGGTATCGGTTTCAGAGTTTTCCCCATCACAATCTGTGAGTTTACTAATGAAATGCGCTTCATATCTGCGTTTCGCCCAAGCCTCGCGGAGGTACATACTGATGGAACGAGAAGAGCGGCGAATCTGGCTCGTGAGAGCATATTTTTCTTCTACTGGAAAATTTCTGGATAGCTTAAAGATCTCCATCGCGAGGAGGCAGGCCTTTTTCGTAAACCTCAAGTTCTTTGGCTGACTTGATCTGCATATTGAACGACTTCTGATCTCTGAATTCCGACATCTGATCTCTATCTTCAGCCGCCTAGGGCGGCTACATCCCCATCCTTACTACCAAATGAGGCATGGCGATGCGCAGCAGGACGAGTCCGATGATGCCAATGATGAGTGAGATGGGAATCAGGATGAGCAGACCAAAGACCTGGCCGGGATCAGCAGCGCCTTGGGTAAGCCAGCAGCGCGTCACCTCAATGAGTGGGCTAAGTGGGTTCCAACGCATCAAAGTGGCGGCAAGGCCGTTACCAGTGGCAGTGGGAAAGATTACCGGCGTACTATACATCAGGAAAGGCATAGCCATTGTGACAATACGGCCGACATCGGTGTAAAGGGAGCCTACAGGCACCATGAACAGGCCCAGAGATGCGCCCAAAAGCATGGTAGTCAGTAGACCAACTGGAACCAAAAAGACCGTCCAAGAGAGAGTGAGTTCCGCCCAAAAAATGACGAAAATTGCGACGACAAGTAAGGTTTTCACGAGAAGGTCAAAAACTATTTTTGCGCAAGCGTTAGCAATAAAAGCCTCCGGTGGAACCTTAAGTTTCATGAATACGGGACTACCGCCGTTGAAGCCTAATTGTGGAGCACCAAAAGCAGCGGTAAAGGTGCCCCAGATGATTTGACCAATCATGACAAAAGCAGGATAAGGAATAGGCGTTTTCCCGACGTTGATCAGCCCTTGGTTTGTCATGTAATACCACACTGCTGTGGTCGCGATCGCAGGGAGGAGAATCCAGATATACCCCAGATAAGTCTGACGGTAAGCCGCTTTGAGATCGCGTATGAATAGGATGCCAATGAGCTCCCTGGTACGCCAAATATCAGAGAATATATCGCAGATCAGCTTCATAGGATTCCGCAATGGCGATTCTGGTGAATAGACCGTCACCGCGAGCGGTGATGAAGATTGGAGATCGGAGTTGTGAGATGACATAGAAAAATCTGTGATTTTTAGTTTAAGTGGGCCACAAAGTGGTTGTTCTTTGTTCTTAGTCCTTGGTTGCCGCTACGCGGCTGATGACAGATGAAAGATGAAATTAAATGAGCGATCTCAAATATTCAGCATACGTCGAATTGCCCATTTTCTCTGCTGACTGAAGAACTTGCTCAGGACTAAGCCAACCATTAGATAGGGCAATTTCCTCGAGGCAGGCGATTTTCCAACCCTGCCGTTTTTCGATCGTTTGGACGAAATGAGATGCTTCCAAAAGACTATCATGCGTTCCTGTGTCTAGCCAAGCAAAGCCACGCCCAAGTTCTTGCACATGGAGAGTTCCCTGTTCGAGGTAGGGGCGCACAGCGTCAAGAATTTCTAATTCGCCCCTGGCAGAGGGTTTGAGGTTTTTTGCGATTTCAATCACTTGGTTATCGAAGAAGTAGAGTCCTGTCACCGCATTGTTCGACTTTGGCACTTCGGGTTTTTCTTCAAGTGAAACAGCTTGATGATTTTCATTAAACTCAACAATGCCGTAGCGCTCCGGATCTCTCACAGGATAAGCAAAAACTGTTGCTCCAGGCTGAGTGCAGGCCTCTTGTAACTTTGGTACAAACTGGTGCCCGAAAAACATGTTATCACCAAGAATCAGAGCTACATCATCGTCACCGATAAAATCATCACCAAGGATAAAGGCCTGTGGCAGTCCATCCGGGCTTGGCTGTTCGATATACTCAAAATGAACTCCCCATCTTGTCCCATCACCCAGCAATTTTTTGAACAGAGGGAGATCATGTGGTGTGCTGATGATGAGAATCTCCCGAATACCTGCCAACATGAGCACAGACAGCGGATAATAAATCATCGGCTTATCATAGACTGGCAACATCTGCTTACTAACCGCCTCCGTTAAGGGGTGCAAACGTGTTCCTGACCCACCCGCTAAGATTATTCCTTTTCTGCTCATCATTCAGGTGTTTTAAGATCCTGCTTTTCCTAACCTTTCAAGCTGGTAGCTTCCATCCAATACGGCTTTCCACCAGGTTTCGTTTTCGAGATACCATTGAACGGTCTGCTTGAAGCCAGACTTCGGGTCTTGCTTAGGTTCCCAGCCGAGATCGTTTTTGATTTTTGATGCATCGATGGCGTAACGCAGGTCGTGGCCAGGGCGATCGGTGACAAAAGTGATCAGATCCTGATAGGACTTGATTGCTTTATTAGTTGAGAGTTCGAGTTGAGAGTTCGAGTTAACAGGAACTAGTTCGTCAAGGATGGTGCAGAGAAGCTTGATGAGATCGATGTTTGTCATCTCATTGTTACCACCCACGTTGTAGGTCTCTCCTACTTTACCCGTTTCAAGAACGGTGAGCAGAGCCTCGGCATGATCCTCAACATAGAGCCAGTCACGGATGTTCTCCCCTGCCCCGTAGACGGGAATGGGCTCACCTGCGAGAGCTTTCAGGATGACTACAGGAATGAGTTTTTCTGGAAATTGGTAAGGTCCGTAGTTGTTCGAACAGTTCGTAATCAATACTGGCAGACCAAAGGTGTCAGCCCAGGCACGTGCCAGGTGATCAGAGGATGCCTTACTAGCACTGTAGGGTGAATGCGGATCGTATGGTGTCGTTTCCTTAAATTGACCGGTTTCTCCCAGGCTTCCGTAGACTTCATCGGTGGAAACGTGCAAGAAGCGGAAATTGGTATTAGGTGATTCTGCGAGATAGTTCTTAGCAGCATCCAATAGGGTGTAGGTTCCCACCACATTGGTTTGGATGAACTCTCCAGGGCCATCAATCGAGCGATCGACATGAGATTCAGCAGCCAGGTGCATGACGCCGTCTGGCTTGAACTCACTAAACAAGGAGAGCATGGCTGGAGCATCACAAATGTCAGCTTGGACAAAGCGATAGTTAGCGTGATTTTCAATAGCCGAAAGCGATGAAAGGTTACCCGCATAAGTGAGCTTGTCGACATTGAGCACGGTATGCCCACGCTCGATAAGAAGATGGACGAGATTGGAGCCAATGAATCCGGCGCCTCCTGTTACTAAAATATTCATATTTATAAACGGCTATGCCGTTGTTCGAGTTTATAGTTTTAAGTTCGAGTGCAAGGCAGGCTGTATTAATTTTCAATTAGTGTATCGATTACTGCCCAATTCTTTCTGGTAAGTATTAGAGAGATTTTCTCAAGCCAAAGAGCATTTTGCTTATCTCACGGCATTCAGTTATGAATCCCTCCGCCTCTGCTTGGTCCAGCTCACCAACATCTGCAGCGATCATGATCTGAGTCATGAGTTCAGCACAGGATCCGCTTGAATAACTGAGGAAATTTGCAAACTCTTTGTCCCCTTTTCTTTCCGCTCCCTCAGCAACGTTCGACGGCACAGAAATAGAGCTGCGAATAATTTGATCTCTGAGTCCATAGTTTTTCGACGAGCTCATCGCCAATGTGACCTTGGAGGCCAGAGCTTTGGATCGCTGCCAAACTAGTAGATTTTCAAAAGAGCTCACTCTCAATAAATGTTTCTCTGGGCGGTTTTTTCTGACTAGAACTCGAACTAGGAACTCGAACTATAAAACTAACTCCGCCCCTGCTTTGTTGCTTCGACAATTTGGCGGATGGTTTCCTCTAGAGAAACGGTGATGTCCCAGTTGGGGTAGTGTTCACGCATTTTGCTGAGGTCTGAGATGTAGCAGATATGGTCTCCGATGCGGTTGTCATCGACGTATTGGTAGACTTGTTCCTTGCCGGAGAATTGTTCGGCGATTTTGAAGGCTTCCCAGATGGAGCAGGAGTTAGCACGACCACCACCGATATTGTAGACTTGGGCAACGCGTGGTGCTTTGAGAAATTCCTCGATGAATCGAGCCACGTCATGGGAGTGGATGTTGTCACGGACTTGCTTGCCTTTATAACCAAAGACACTGTATTCCCTGCCCTCGAGGTTGCACTTGACCAAGTAGGAAAGAAATCCGTGCAGTTCGACCCCAGAGTGGTTGGGCCCAGTGAGGCAACCACCACGCAGACAACAGGTCGGCATACCAAAGTAGCGGCCGTATTCTTGCACCATGACATCAGCAGCCACCTTGGAGGCACCAAAGAGTGAGTGCTTGGACTGATCGATGGAGAATTCCTCCGTGATGCCGTTCTCGTAGGCTGGATCATCATAATCCCAGCGGGTTTCAAGCTCCTTCAAGGCAATGGTATTAGGGCGGTCGCCATAGACCTTATTGGTCGACATGTGCACAAAGGGCACTTCCACATTCACCTGCCGGTTTGCCTCGAGGAGGTTAAGGGTGCCCACTGCATTGGTATCAAAATCATCAAAAGGAATGGCGGCAGCCCGATCATGTGATGGCTGCGCCGCGGTATGCACGATGGCATCAGGCTTCACTTCATTGATAAGTGCCAACACGCCTTCACGGTCGCGGATATCAAGCTCGTGATGAACAAAACCTGGCAGGTCTCGCTCCAGCCGTTCCTGATTCCAGCGGGTAT
>Ga0206125_10001827_pt1 | contig 23816 bp, 21 predicted proteins | sample Helgoland_Spring_4_FD_148598 | JGI IMG/M metagenome (GOLD analysis project Ga0206125, IMG submission 148598) | Pelagic subsurface seawater microbial communities from Kabeltonne, Helgoland, North Sea - Helgoland_Spring_Bloom_20160331_1 | ecosystem: Environmental > Aquatic > Marine > Epipelagic ... | reverse complement strand
TATTCATGTTAAATAATTAAAATAACATACGTTATATGGACGTTAATTTCTATAAAAAACCACAAATAAAGACACATAAGACACCCATAAAAGTAGAAAAATCTGTCTTATTTTTAGACTATTTAGAGTCTTTTATTTCCAATTCAGGCACAAAAAGAGTCCAAGGATATGGAACGGTGGGTTTGGCACATAATACCATTCGGACGTATAAATCTTTGTTTCGAATCGTAAAAGCCTATGAATTTGAGAAATCAGAGAAATTGTATTTGAATTCTATTGATAAATATACCGCTGAATCTTTTACTCGTTTTCTAAAAATTGAACAGCAGTATAGTGATAATTACTGCGGTCAGCTCTTAAAATTACTGAAGATTATTCTGCGTGATGCTGAGAAGAGTGGGTTAGAAGTACATCCTTATTCTAATTATGTAGAATCTTTTAAACAGAAAAGTTCAGATCGAATTCTTCATATTTTAAACCCATTAGAGATTAAAGCATTAAAGGAATTACAGCAGATTCCAGAAGCATATACAGATAGTTACAAATGGCTGTTAATCGGATTGTGTATAGGGCAGCGAGTCTCAGATCTATTAAAACTAACCCCCAGTAATGTTAGAAAAGCACCCACGGGATTGTATATAGATATCTTGCAACAGAAAACAAAGAAAGCGGTGACTGTTGGAGTGGCAGATCCGTTAGTTATTAAACTATTAGAGAATGAATTACCAAGGAAAGTCTCGCAAGTAGTGTTTAACAAACAGATTAAAGTACTTTGCAAATTGGCGGGAATTGATGGATTGGTAAGTGGGTTTAAGAATAATCCAAAGACTCGAAGAAAAGAAATTGTAAATGCGCCGAAATATGAATTTGTGACCTCACATATTATGAGACGTTCTTTTGCATCTAATTATTATGGGAAGATTGAAACGCCACTGCTAATGAATATTACGGGGCATTCTAAAGAGAGTACTTTCCTAACCTATATTGGAACGCATCAGAACAAAGATGCACTGGCTGATTTATTTATGCAACAGGCGGGAGTTATTTGGTGATTTTTTTCTTTTTTATTTCAAACTGAATTAATTTTTGATAATACCAGTTTTTATCAGTTAAACTTTTAAAAATAAAAACACGGTACTCCGAGTGTGTTATGGACTTATACAGAATGTAGAATATTCGTTTAATAAATATATATATTTTATTGAATTTGGATTGTCTTTTTGCTGGTATGGAATTGGTATACTGACTATTAAAACCACTCAGATAGGACTCTGTTTTTGCGGTTGGATTGTATCTTAAACTATCTACTTTATCAAAAATTTCAAAACAAGTTGCTAAAAAACAATTTAAAGGATTCGTTAATTTGTTTAATGCATGAACGGCATCTTTTGCATTTGTTTTTTTAGACAATAAAAAAACATCATAGGCATTTCGTAAGGCCATTGTTTTGTAATAAAAACCATGATCATTTATTTGATTCGCAATGATTGATAAATTTAATTTGTTTGTATAACTCAAAACCCTAGCACCATTGAGAGTCTGGCTGTCTTTTTCTACAAAACTATAATTGAATTCGCTAGAATATTTTTTTATATATAAAAGTTCTGAGTGAATTTCTATAGCAGCAATGTTATTCTCTTTTTGAAGTCTTCTGAAATGTATAAATTCATTAGGCGGATAATATTCTTGCTTTTTAACTTCAGAATATCCAAACTCTCTCAAAATATCAATCGCTTTTGGATAGTCTTCTTTTGAGAAAATAAAATCAATGTCCCCCACCATCCTTTCGGCAATATCCTCATATATTCCTGCTAATAAGTTACCAGTTCCTTTTAAAAATATAGGTCTAATATTATTCGCTAATAAAACATTGTTTAATTCATTTGCTTGTAAAATTATTTGTTTATTCCGCTCCCTATTTATATTGGTAATATACTTCATATAGCTCACCAATTCTTGAGGTAAATAATTTAAGTAATCTGCTCGATTTAAATTACAATACAATGCCGGAAACACATAATGAGCAGTACTTACTTTTACAACAGCATCCCAGTCTATTTCTGTTGTTTTAAGAATGATCTCTATTTCTTGTCTATTTTTTTCTTCCAAAGAAATAGACAAACATTTGGCAATAAAATAAAGGGTTTCTTTATAATTCAATTGATGATTTTTTTAATCTAAAGAAATTATTTGGTTGGATCTGGATCTTGATTGAAGTGATCTTCTCTTTTCTCTTTTAATTGTTCTAGGGTGAATTTGTCTCGTACAGACTTTGTTTTTGGAAAGATATAATTAGAAAGGGTTACAAAGACTTTTACCCGTTCTGTTTTGGTGAGTTTTTCTTGGTTTATAAGCAGATCATCCAACACTTTTTCATAAAGTAATTCCATCTTTTCTTTGATGGAAGGTCCTTCTTTTTTAGCAGGACCTCTTTTGGATTTTTTACCCGCTTTCTTTGCTGAATTTGGATCGAATGGCATAATTTAAAAATTAGTTTCTAAATCAAATCTTCAATAAGCTTTTTGTAAGCTTGGGGAATATTTAAATTCATTATTTCAGATTTTGAAAAAAAATTATATTCAGAATGTTCAAAAGAAATTAAAATTGGAGATTGACAAGAGATTTCAGCTTTGTAGAGTAGAACAAACACAGAAACATCATTGAAATTTAAATTTAAAGGTTTTAAAATATTTAAATTATTAATATTTAAATTTGTTTCTTCCTTAACTTCTCTTCTTAAACACTCCTCAACATCTTCATTAAAATTAATCTTTCCACCAGCAAAATCCCATTCATTTCTTTCGTTTTTTAAACAAAGAACTCTATTGTTATCAATAATAATTGCTTTAATTGAAATAGGAAATTTATCAGACAATTCATCTGTCTTAATAAATTTTGAGCAAAAATAAATTAGTAGTCTATAAAGTGTTTTTATCATTTTTTATCTAAAATTTGAAATTTTGAGTGATTAGAAATATATTCCGGAACAATTTTTTTCATTAAACTAACAATCTGTAAATCATCACTTTTGTTTGATGCAAGATCAATTAAATCGTTTATTAAATCTAATAAATTTTTATCAATAACTTCTTTTTTTGATATAAATATTAAATCATTATGAGTCTTAAGTAAATTCTCGGAAGCAACTAATAATTCTTCATATAATTTTTCTCCAGGTCTTAATCCAGTATACTTAATATTAATATCTTTTCCGACTATTAAACCTTTTTGAGTAATCATATTTTTAGCTAAATCAACTATTTTAACAGGTTTCCCCATGTCAAAAACAAAAACTTCTCCTCCGTCACCCATAGTGCCAGCCTCAAGTACTAGTTGAGCAGCTTCACCAATTGTCATAAAATATCTCTCTATATCTGGATGAGTAACAGTAATTGGTCCACCTCTTTCTATTTGGTCTTCAAATATAGGAACAACAGACCCGTTTGAGGCTAAAACATTTCCAAATCTAGTTGTAATAAACTTTGTCTTGTTTTTTAAATCAGTGATTTTTGAGGACAAATACAATTCGCAAATTCTTTTTGAAGCTCCCATAACATTAGTTGGGTTAACAGCCTTATCAGAAGAAATTAATATAAATTTACTTACATTATATTCAAATGAAAAGTCAATAATTAATTTTGATCCGTTAACGTTATTTATAATGGCAGACCTCGGGTTTGCTTCCATCATATTAACATGTTTATAAGCTGCAGCATGAAAAACAACATCAATTTTATGAAGTGAAAAAATTTCGCTCACAACTTCTTTATCACAAATAGAAGCCACACAATAAACTAATTTTATATTTTGAGAAAACAAATCTAGTTCCTTCTTAATTTGGAACATTGGGGTTTCTGAATTATCTAATAAAATTATTTTAGCAGGTTTGAATTTTATAATTTGCCTTAAGATTTCTGACCCGATAGAACCAGCTGCTCCAGTCACTAATATTGTTTTTCCACTATAAAGGAGTTTGTTTTTTTTATTATCAACTTTTATAACTCCTCTACTTAGTAAGTCTTCGATTTTAATTGCTTTTAACTTAGCAACATTAGGAATTCCATTAATCCAAAATCCGACAGGTGGGAGTTTTAACATTTGAATGTTTAAATTTTGAAAATATTTAAACAGAAAACCTCGTCTATTCACAGATAATTTATCAGTTGAAATAACAACTTTAGAAACATCATTATCAACAATAAACTTATTTAGTTTATTCCCTAAAATAAAAACAGTAACTCCGTCAATGGTTTTTCCAGTTTTTACTTTTTCATCATCAATAAAGCCTACTATTTTAAATTCTGAACTATTATAAAATGCTCTTTTAGTAATAATTCCTTTACTACCTGCGCCAAAAATCATTATATTATTTGAATGTTTATATTTTACATTAACTTTAGAAAATATGACTTTAATGAGTATTCGATAAGAAATTAAAAAAGAAAGTAAAACAAAGAAAAATAGTAATTGATTTATTACGAGTGGTTGTTCAGTATTATACGTACATATAAAAAAAAGTATAGAACTTAAAACAATTCCTATAGCCAACCTAAGAATGTCATTTACATTACAATATCTATACATAGATTTATATACTTTAAGTATATATAATACAATAACTGACACAACCGAATAAATTAAATATCCTATTAAATTAGAATACAAAATTGGCAAATCAATTATTTGATTCATCAAATAAAAAATAATTACTATGAGAAAAAGGTCGAGTAATAACTTCAATCCTAAAGGATAGTTATTTTTAAATATTTGTTTTAACAATTTATATATAAATTTTAATGATTTATTAAATGTGATTTTATTCTTTTGCAGCGAATTAATTATAAATTTTCAACTTAAATATCTTCACAATAGAAGGACTTAATTAAAGAAACCTCTTATTACTTCTTCAATCCTAATTCTGTCCTCTTTTGCTAGGTTAGAACCAGAAGGTAGGCACAACCCCTTATTAAACAATGTTTCAGAAATATTACTTCCATAATAGTCACATTCTTTAAAAACAGGTTGTAAATGCATTGGTTTCCATAATGGCCTAGATTCAATGTTATCTTTTTCTAATTGCAAACGCAACTCATGGCTGGTAAAACTAGTAATTTCTGAATCTATTAGGATACAACTCAACCAATGATTTGAATAATAATCGTTATTAGGTTCTTCAAACACTGTAATTCCTTCAACGTTTTTAAAAATATTTTTATAGAACAAATTCATATCTCTACGAAGCCCAATGTGTGCATCCAACACTTCCATCTGTCCCCTTCCTATTCCTGCTAAAACATTGCTCATTCTGTAATTATAGCCAATTTCTGAATGTTGGTAATGCGGTGCATCATCACGAGCCTGTGTTGATAAGAAGATAGTCTTTTGCTTATCATCTTCTGATTTACATACCAAAGCACCACCACCTGAAGTAGTTATGATTTTATTTCCGTTAAATGATAATATTCCAAAATCTCCAAAGGTGCCACATTTTTGACCTTTATAAGAAGATCCTAATGCTTCCGCAGCATCTTCAATAAGTGCAATTTTATATTTTTTAGAGAGGGAGACTATTTCATTCATATTTGCAGGCATTCCATATAAATGAACCACAATAATAGCTTTCGGTTTCTTTCCATTGGTTATTTTGTCTTTGATTGCAGCTTCTAGTGCAACGGGACACATATTCCAAGTGTCTTTTTCACTATCGATAAAAATAGGTTTTGCTCCTACGTATCTGATCGGATTGGCAGAGGCAGAAAAGGTAAAACTCTGACAAATGACTTCATCTCCGTTTTTTACTCCTACTAAAATTAATGCCAAATGTAGAGATGACGTTCCAGAAGACAAGCATGCTACTTCTGAGTTTTGAGATAAATAGTTTTCTAAGTCTTGTTCAAAACCATTGACATTTGGACCTAAAGGAGCAATCCAATTGGTACGATATGCTTCTTGAACGTATCTCATTTCCCCTCCCCCCATATGTGGGGAAGAAAGCCAAATTTTATCATTCATTCTCTGTAATTTTATATTTAATTATTTTAGCAGGATTACCTACTACTGTTGCATAATCTGGAACATCTTTTATCACTATTGTTCCTGCTCCAATTTTTGATTGTCTTCCAATTTTTAGTTGTTGAATTGTACAACTCCCAATTCCAATAAAACATCTTTCAAAAAGATGATTAAGTCCACCTATATTTACACCCGGAGATATAGTTACAAAATCCTCAATAATAGTATCATGTCCCAAGGTTACTGATTTATTAACTTGACAAAAATCACCTAAAGATACCTCTGGATCAATTATAACACCCGGAAAGACAATAGTTCCTTTACCAATATTCACATTATTTCCAATAATTGAATAAGGGCTAAGAATAGTTGGATAATTTAAATCATTATTAAATTTTTTAATTTTCTCATAACAATTCTTTCTATAGTTAGAGTCAGCAAAAGCAATAATAACTGAAATATCATTTACGGATTTAAGATATTGTGTATTTCCTAATACTTTATAGCCAAAAAAATCTGATCCTCCTTTTTTAATGTCATCATCTAAGAACCCTAAAATTGTAATTTTACTCCCTCGATTATTTAAGGTTTCAATAATATCAATAATTATCCTCCCTACACTTCCTGCACCAATAATTAAATAATTCTTCATAATTAATTCCCTCCTTTAAAAGCCTCTGTAGTTACTTGTCCAGGCTTAGTAATACCATCTCTAAGAATAACTTTTCTAATAGTTAAAAAAAATATTTTTATATCTAGCATAAAGCTAATATTCTTTACGTAATATATATCTAATTTAAATTTATTAGACCATGATATTGAATTACGACCATTTACCTGAGCCCAACCAGTTATACCAGGTTTTACGTTATGTCGTTTTTTCTGGATATCATCGTACAAAGTCAAATAATGAACCCTTAACGGCCTTGGACCTATTAAACTCATCTCTCCTTTTAAAACATTGTACAATTGTGGTATTTCATCTAATGATGTTTTTCGAATAAACTTACCTAATCTTGTTAATCGATCAGAATCAGGAAGTAATTCTCCATCTTTTCCTTTTCTGTCATTCATGGTTTTAAACTTAATTAATTTAAATATTTTTTCATTTTTCCCAGGGCGTCTTTGAATAAAAAAAGGTTTTCCTTGATTGGTAAACAAAAGCAAAATTAACAAAATAATAAATATAGGACTTAGTACAATAATGCCAACTGAAACTATTAAAACATCACATAGTCTTTTAAAAAAAAATTTATACATATATTTTTGCTTTAATTTCATCAATGTATTTTAATGCTAATTTTTTTCTATCAAAATTTACTTTTGCGTAATCATAACCATTATTTCCCATTTTGGCTAGATCTATAGTGTTTAAATTAGCTAAATACTCTACCCCTTTTGTCATAGAGTTAATATTCTCAGGTTCAACATAAATACCACATTGTGCTTTTTCTACTAACTCTCTTGAAACACCATCAATTGCTAGAAGTATGGGCTTTTTACACGACATATAATCAAATGTCTTATTAGAATAAATTGTTTTGAATGCATCAACCTTTTTTAAAACAGATATTCCTACATCTGATGCTGCGACAAATTTTAATGCTTCTACTTTTGGCATTGCATCTTTAAAAACAACATTTACAAGCTCCATGTTTTTTGAACTTTCTATTAACTCATTTTTTTTCATTCCATTTCCTATTAAAAGAAAAACAATCTTCTCATTTTCAACTCTTGCTGCTACTTCCAGAATTTGCTGCAAATCATTTGCTACACCATGAGCACCAATATATGTGAAAATAAACTTATTAGTCAAACCATGTTCTTCTTTAAATTTTTCAATATTAAATTCATTTAAAAAACTATCAGCCATATCAAAATCTGCTGCATTAGGAATAAATAAAATTTTATCTTTTTTTATCTTTTTTTCTTCAATTATTATTTTTTCAAAAGCTGGGGTTAAAACATTGATTAAATCTGCTTTTTTATATATAAATTTCTCAAACCAAAATGCAAGTTTAATAATATGCTTATTCTTTAAAACACCTGTATCGATTGCCGATTCCGGCCATAAATCTCTCACTTCAAAAACAATTGGAATTTTCTTGAATAAAGAAATTAGATATGCTGTAATTCCAACAAACAAAGGTGGTGAGGTTACTAGAATTACATCAAAATTTCCTTTCAACTTAAAAATACCTGCATAAGAACTTGAAAAAACAAATGAAAAATACCCCCATAATCTTCCTGAAAAATTTTTATTATAACTTTCTGACACATTACATCTCCACACTACAATGCCATCTTGATCTTTCTTGACTATGAAATTATTTTTATATTCTTCTTTTTTCTCTTTTGATTGGCCATCTAAATCTCCAGCCAAAACAGTAATATCATGACCTAAGTTGTTCCAAACCTTAGTCATTTCATTAAATCTAGCTCCACCAACAACATCAGCTTCTTTAAAATATTGATGTATTAAAAGTATTTTCATTCTTTTAAAAAAATTTTAGTATTAAAACCTTGTGCCTTACTCTTAAAAGTTATTCTTAACGATTTCTCTTTAACTCCATAGTAGTTTGAACACCATTTATTTTCAATTATTGGTTCAATTTCATTTGAATTAGTATCAAAACATTCAAAAACTAACCGATCTTTCCAATTAGGGTTAATTTGCCAAAATTGTTGTATTTCTGTATTTTTAATACCCTTTATTCTATCCTTAACAAACCAACATGATTCTTTTTCATTTTTCTCAACGATTCTAGCATGATAAATATTTTTTCCTAATTCTTTAAAACCTTTTATTTCTCCTTTAAAAACATACTTACCTTTATCTTTAAAAAGTTTTGCATTTGCTTTTTTTACCCAATAATACCATATAAACCTGCTTCCTTTTAACATTTGGTTTTTACTATTTATAGACAATGTATTATGTCCTTTACATCCTTTAAAAAATAGCTCATTTTCTTTGCTTGTATTATATTTATAAGAACCTGTATCCCACAATATATTTTCACCTTTATACCAAATATCTATATGTAAGTTATCCGATTGATTTGGTCTACTCTTGTAAGCACCACATCTAATAAAAGTTTTAACGAAATCTTCTTGAATAATGTAATATCCACTTGTTTTAAAACTATTAATTTCATTATTTTTTTTTACTTTTTCGTATTTTGGTTGTCTTCCGTACCAAAAAATACTGTTCGTATTGTAATTTGTGCATCCTGTTAAAACTGACCGTAAATCATCTAATTGAGATCTATAATTACGGTAATCATCATCTGTTAATTTAAAAAACAATGCACCATCATTAGCGCCATAATTTGGCAATTTCCCAGTAACTGAATCTGAACAAGTATCTAAAAAATAAAGTAATTTCTGAGCTCTTTCATACACAATAGGTTTAAAGCTATCTCTATTTAATTTAGAAAGCTCAATAGCCCACGTTAATAATTGAACTACTACTCTATGATAGTTCATGGAAAACTGTAAAAATGTTCCATCTTCATAAATTTGATATTCAACTTCTTGCTCAAACCATTTCTTCCCTTTCTTACTCCATTTTTTCACATTTGGTAAAAATGGAAATAACTTACACGAAAGGTAAAGCATTAAAGTTTCAGTAATTGCGTGATTGTTTCTTACAGAAATTCTTGAAAAATGTATATTATTATAAACATGATGAGTTTGCCAATATATATTATATATTATTTTTTGAAATATTTCTTCAGTTAAGTTCTTGGAATCTTTATAATAATATAAGGCAAAAGTCCAATTTAAAACCCGTAGACTAATTTCTTGACTACATTTATAATTTGGCCCTTGATTTATTGGGTTTTCATCTATGAAATCTATGATTTCATTAAATAAATATTCAGATTGATCGTCTTCAAAATGATAATCGTAACGAATTACATCATACAAAAAAGAAAAACGAGCCTTTTCCCAAACATATTTTATATCCCCTGCTTCTTTTGATAAATCTTGTATTTCAGACCAGTGTTTATTAATATCGTAAGTATAATTTGTAATTGGGTTAGTAACCCAATTATATTTAACTCCTATATTTATTTTAGTTTTACTGAAATAAGTAAAAATACCTAACTTATACTCCTCTATAGTTTTTTTTAATTCAGGGTTTGGTGTTTTCTTTAAACCTTTAATATTTTTACCAAAGAAAAAGAAAGGAGGTATATCTTTTTTCCATTCTTTTAAAGAAATGTAAGATTTAAATTCTGGAGAGGTCGGAAATGTTTTTTTGTGCCAACCTAATTTTGTTTTAATAATATAAGATACTCTAAAAATAAGATAGCGTAACCCCATGTTAGATATGAGGTTAATATTCTTTTTAAGCATTTGTATCATAATAATATTCTCCTTATAAATTTCTAACCTAGTTTATACTAACCCAACGACTTTCTTTTAAACTTTGAACTGCTGCAAAACTAGCTTTAGTAACATTAATCAATTCTTCATAAGGAATTAACTCTATAGATCCTTCTGTTAGGTTATCAACTATTTTTTTAAACTGAGTTCTATGTCCTTTATCTAATTTAGTCTTTAACTTTGAAAATCCTTTTACCCCGTAACCAGTAGTTTTAATAAAGTTTTCCATTATTAACACTTTTTCTTGACAAAAAACTTCTAACCTTTCTTTTTGATAAGATTTTGAGCCATTTGCAAAATAATTAACAACTCCTGTTGACCCATTTTCCATTTTTATTAAAATAGATGCATTGTCTGTGTTTTCAGCAGGATTTTCACCTAAAGCACTCATACATACCGCCTTAATCTTACTACCTGTTAAATAGACTATTAAATCAAAATAATGACAAGCCTCACCAATAATTCTCCCTCCTCCAATTGCCATATCATGTACCCAAACATCTGAAGGAATATGACCTGCATTCATTGTGGCAACAATATTCATTGGTGCATTTCCGACTAATGATTTTATTTTTTGAGTGTGAGGGGAAAAACGTCGATTAAACCCAATCAATAATGAACCCTGGTTATTTGAATAAGATTCCTGTATTTTAAATAGCTCGCCTTCTTTAAGTGCTAATGGTTTTTCTACAAAAACATGCTTTCCTTTATTTAAAGCCTTTATTACCATTTCTGCATGTAAATTATGTCTTGTGGTAATCATCACTAAGTCAACTTCTTTATCATTTAATACTAAGTCGTAATCTGTTGTACTTTGTGTTATATTGTGTTTTTTCGCTAAAGCAGAACCATTTACTCCACCAGAAGATACTATATGTTTAATATTAGCATTTGTATGTTTTAAAGCCGGAAGCATAGTCATCTTTGCAAAATTACCTGCCCCAATTATACCTATTCCTCCTTTTGTTGGTTTTATATCTTTCTTATTAACTACAACTGTGTTTTCAGGTGTGTTATTTTCTTTATACTTTAGAATAGATGCTATTGTTTTTAACTCACCTATATTATTGTAAACCCTACCATACTCATCTAATGGTATTATTTCAGAAATTAAATCTTTTACACCAAGTTTTCCAGAAGAAATAAGCTGTAAAATTGTTTCAAAATTTCTTTTTTCTGTCCATCTGACAAAAGGTAAAGGATAATCTATTCCTTTAAATTCATAATCATCATCATATCTTCCCGGCCCGTATGAACAGGACACTTGGAAACTTAATTCTTTTTCATAAAAATCTGCTCTTGAAATATTCAATCCAATAACACCTACTAATACAATTCTCCCTCGTTTCCTACTCATTTCAGCAGCTTGAGAGATTATTTCATTAGTTTTTGCTGATGCTGTAATAACTACTCCATCTGCTCCTAAATTATTGGTGTGATTTTGCACTAACTTTACAGGATCATTTCCTTTTAAAGGATTAAAAGCAATGACACCTTTCTTTTTTGCTATTTCAACTTTAGTATCATCTAAATCATAACCAATAACTTTACATCCATTTGCCAATAACATTTCTGCTGTTAATAAACCAATTAAACCTAAACCTATTACCACAATAGTTTCACCCATTGTTGGGTTCAATAATCTAATTCCTTGCAAACCTATTGATCCAATAACAGTAAAAGTAGCTTCTTCATCTGAAATATTATCTGGAATATGAGCTACTAAATTTTGAGGTATACAAACAAACTCTGCATGTTTTCCATTTGAGGCAACTCTATCCCCAATTTTAAAACCACTAACACCTTCCCCGACAGCAATAACTTCCCCAACATTACAATAACCAAGTGGCAATGGCTGTTCTAATCTTGAAAAAACATTTTCTAGAGTTGGTAAAAGGCCATCAGTTTTAATTTTATTTAAAACCATTTTAACTTTATCAGGCTGTTGTTTTGCTTTTTGAATTAAGTTTGCTTTACCGAATTCCACCAACATTCTTTCTGTTCCCAAAGAAACTAAACTTCTAGTCGTTTTAATTAATAATTGACCTGGTTTTACAGTAGGTGATGGTAATTCTGATAACTCTGTTTTACCTGTTTTAAAGGATTGTAGTATTTGTTTCATATGCTTTATTCTACATTAATTTAACTTATTAATTTATTGAATTTATCAATAACAGCGTCAATAGTATTATTATTCTTAACGTGATCTAATGCTTTTTGAGCAAAATCAATCATTCTTTCTTCGTCATCTAAATAAAATAAAATGGCATTTTTCAAAGCTTCAATGTCACCTGGTTTTACTAGAATACCATTAATTCCAGATTTTATTAAATCGGGAATACCTCCAACGCTTGTAGAAATAACAGCTGTATTTGATGACATTGCCTCTATTAATGAGTTTGGCATACCTTCTCTGTAAGATGGTAAAATAAAAATGTCAGCTCTATTTATTAATTGTTTTTTTTCTTCTCCATATACCCAATCTAAAAGTTGAACCTTTTTGTTTAACCCTTCTTTTTGTAATAAATTTTTGAGATTATTAAATTCATCTCCATTTCCAGCAATCTCTAGAATAAAATCTTTATTTCTTATTTTTTTTATGGCATTAATTAAATCATAAATACCTTTATTTTTAGTTACCCATCCTAGAAATAAAATTTTTACGGGAGAATTTATTCTTTTTTTAATAGGATCATATTCATCAACAGAAATCCAATTATTTATTATCTTCAACTTATCATCTGATAAAGAAAATTCATTTTTAAAAAAATCTTTCCAAAAAGTTCCTTGGCAAATAATATAAGTACTCTTATTTAAAATGTTCTTTACTTTATTTTTAAATTTATTGTTACTGTGTATATCTTGAATTAAAAAACCAGATCTTGGAGCAATTATTGTTTTCTTATTTAAAAGCCATCCTATTTTAATTATGAGACCCTTTTCAAGAAAACTGTATCCTCTTGAAGTAAAAACCATAACAGTATCTACATTAGAAAAAAGTAAATGATAAATTGACTTAGTAATTCTAATTATAGCAGGAAGTAGTCTATTTAAAAAACTTCTTTTTTGATTAGTTTCAGCAGTCGTATCGATTAAAATCCAATTTACGTATTCAGAAAGATCTGAACTAACTAATGAATTACATGCAAACATTTGACCTCCAACTGTACCGTCCTTACCATGATTTTTAAATGAACCTACAAAAAGAATATTTTTTTTCATCACTTAATATTAGTTTTATTTAACCATACACATAGAATCAGTGTTTTCCATAGAAGAAACCCATAGTTGCCCTTTTCTTTTTCATGTAAATTATACAACTTTAAAACCTCACTTGTATCAATATATATTTTAACTTTCTCTGTATCTATTTGATCTAAAAAATAATCCTTTAATGATGTTCTTAACCAATAACCATAAGGGACACTAAACCCCTTTTTCTTTCCATATAAAATCTCATGAGGCACTGTGTCCTCCATAGCTTTTTTTAATAAGTATTTTTGAATACCATTCTTTGTCTTTAGGTTAGCAGGAAGACTTAACATAAACTCTGTTAAGTTTTTATCTATAAAAGGAACACGGACTTCCATTGAATTTGCCATTGTTGATTTATCTACCTTTTCGAAAAAAGTATCTTTCAGAATAATTTGTGCATCAGTAAAAAATAACGCCTGTGTATCATCAATTCTATTAGTATAATTTTTATATACCTCTTTGTATCTTTTAAATGGACTTAATTTATTAAGATCTTTCTTAGTTAATTCATTAAAAACTCTAATTGGATTTGTGAATTTTGATTCCATTGTTAATAGAAGTGCATTTCTCTGATATGGTTCTTTCTGAGTTATAGCATTAATAAAGCGTTGCAATCTCAAAGCAGCAGTATTTCTTGTCTTGGACCATTTAATTAAACTTGTTAAAAAAGATAACTTCCTCCATCTATGAATATTTTCGTAGCTTTTATATCTTGAATATCCTCCAAAAAACTCATCACCTCCATCTCCCTGAAGGACTACTTTAACTTTCCCTTTTAATTTTTTGGTAAGTAAAAAAAGAGGGATATCTGCTGCATCCCCAAAAGGCTCATCATGAGAGAGAACTAAATCTTCTATTACTTCAATTAAATTATCGCCCGTAATCTTAATTTCAGTATGATCAGTATTAAATTTTTCTGCAACTTTTGATGCCAGAGACAACTCATTAACGCCTTTGTCGTAATCAAAACCTACGCTATATGTCTTTAATTTCCCTTTATAATGCTTAGAAGCATATGCTGTTATGGCAGAAGAATCAATACCGCCACTTAAAAAAACACCTACTGGCACATCACTAATTAGATGTCTCTTGACACTTTCCTCAAATAAAATTTTAATCTTTTTTATGGCATCTTCCTCAGAAATATTTGTTTCTCTAATATTATTAATATTAAAAAATTTATTTTTTGCTATCTTATTCTTAGTAATCTTTAAAAAAGTACCTGGATCTAATTCATTAATATTATCATAAAAAGTTTCATTACCTAAAGGATTCCCGAACCAAATGTATTCTAAAAGAGCTTGTTTATTTAAATTAACATTAATTTTATCAGATTTTAAAATAGCCTTTTTCTCTGAGGAGAAGATTAATGAATTTTCGTCTTGATATATATAAAGAGGTTTAATTCCGAATTGGTCTCTAGCTAAAATTAATTCTTTTTCTATCTCATCATAAATTGCTAAAGCAAACATTCCATTAAACATAGAAAAACATTCAGATCCATAAAATTTAAATGATTTTAAAATAACTTCTGTATCTGAGGAGGTGTAAAACTTAACCCCCTCTAATTGGAGCTTTTTTTTTATTACTAAAAAATTATATACTTCACCATTAAATATAATAGTGTAACGATTGTCTTCACAAGACATTGGTTGATTGGCTTCATTTGATAAATCAATTATACTCAACCTTCTGTGAGCCAACCCAACATTCCCAAACACTTTTACAGATCCATTATCAGGTCCTCTGTGTTTTATCGAATTATTCATTTCTATTAAAGACTCATGACTTACATTATCTTTAAAACTATATACTCCGGTAATGCCGCACATTTTTATATACTAATTTTAGTTATTTTCTTTTCCTGCATTAAAAAAATTATTATTAGAAGAAATAGAATTGATAATCCATTTCTAGCGTAAATAACTTCTTCTTTAAATTCTATTAATAAATATGTTAAAATAAAAATTCTTAACAAGAAAGCTTTAGATTTATCTATGTGCTTTCTACTAAAGATTTTAATAAAAATTAAAAATACTATTGAATAGTAGAATAAAATACCAAAAAGCCCATATTTATAAAGTGAAATATTCCATCCCATATCAGATACATCTGTAAAGTCATAATTATTGAAGTTCAAATTCCCAAACAATAAAACAGGTATATCTTGGGGAATCGTAAAACTCGTAACTATCGTTGTAGTGGTAGTATCTTCAAATGAAAAAAAACGTAAAAACCTATTAAAATTAAAACTTAACATTTGATTATCTAAAGTGTTAATATATATATCAAGTAGATCTATAATAGTGCTAATAAAAAATACAAAAATTAAAACTAAAGTAAATATTATAGATTTAGAGATAATACTAGAATTATAAAAGAAACCTAATAATGATATTGGTACAACGACTAACCCTGTTCTTCCAGTTATAACAATAGAAATTATTATAATTAAATAATAGATTATAACTTGAAAAAAATTAATCTCTTTTGACTTAAACAAATAAGGAATTAATAATAGTGCAAAACCCTGAAATGAAGAGGCCATAGCACCTCCAGACAAGTACATTCCACCAACTCTAAGTAAGGTTTGAAAATGAATAACTGATACATTATTATATAATAATGTTTTTATAAAATTATCAACAGAAGGAATAATTAGTTGTAGAATCATAATTACTCCATTAATCAAAAGGACAAATAATATGTTTTTGCAAATTTTATTGAAATAATTCAAAGGATAATTTTCCCTATATAGATTAACAAGAGCTAATGCGCCAAAAAAAGTAATTATAATTTTTATTGACCTCATAATTGCTCTTATAAAGTCTAAAGAGGTTGATGTAAGATCCGAAATTAAAGTTATTGGTAATCCAATAAAAAGAATGTAATATAGAGGAACAAAAACTAACCTTTTAATAAAATTTATATCAGTATTTGTTTTTTTACTTTTTTTATTTAAAAAAAATATTAATAAAAGTGAGGTTAATAATATGGTATCAAAATACACTCCCATACTTGTATTTGGAACTGGCCCAATAACAAAAAATAATGTAATAAAAAAAATAAATTTTTTCATTATTAGTTATTTGATAATGACTTTTTATGAAAAATTAATTTAACAATTGCTACATAGAATCTAAGATTTATAAATCTATAAGCTATACCAAATTTAAGTAAATTGTATAATGCAGTTTTAAATGAAATCTCCACTCCACTTTTACAGGATATGTAATCTATATATATTGCATAATTATAATAATAAGAAAAACATTTACTATGCAGTCTAGAATTTATTACTCCATCATCTTTTAATATGGTTAAAGCTAACAATTGGTCATTGACACACTTATCATAACTTATTGTTGTTAAGTTATGATCATGTTTTCGATATGCTCCTAATGTGTTATTAAGTACTTTAAACTTTTTGTTGTCCTTAAGAATATCAATTATTAATTTCCAATCAGATGCATATTTTAGTCTACTATCATATTTGGTATTTAAATAATCTGTATTGTACATAAGACTCAGTGCTCCACAAATCATACCGTTATTTAACCACTTATCTATTCCTTTCCCTTTCCTAAGGTGTAAATAAGTTTTCCTTTTACTAGTTACATGAGATTTATGGTTTATGTTATCCAAAAAGTGTCCACATATAGCATAATTATTATTTTTAACCATAAAATTATACTGAGCCTCAACTTTATCTTTATAAAAAATATCATCACCACCAACAAGTACAAAATATTTACTAGTAACACTAGAAAGTGCTTTGTTATGATTTTCGGTAACACCTAAATTTGATTTATTGAAGAATAAATGAATTCTTGGATCAACAATTTCTTCAAGGAGCTCTTTAGTAGAATCTGTACTACAATCATCAAAAATTTTAATGGATATATTACTATAGGTTTGATTTAGAATTGAATTAACGCATTCTATTATAAACTTTTCTTGATTGTATGTAACAACTAGTATGTCTATTTTTTCCATAATTTATTTAAGATATTACTTAATATATTTGACCTTGAATTAAGATTTTTTATTGAAATAACAAAAGAAGAAATTACAATTACTAATGAAATTATATAATTAATATTGTCGCCTAAAAAACTGTAATAATTTATACAAATCAAAATTATAGCAAAAATGATTTGACAAACTAATATTATAATAAAATCCTTATTAACCTTGAACGAATAGATCCTGTTAGCACTTATATAAATATGAATAAAATATAAAAAATTGCATAAAATAAAAGCAAAACCAAAACCATTAAATCCAAAAAACATATAAGCAAATAAGTTAATTAATAAGTAATGTATATTAAAAAGCAATTCATTTTTAAAATATAATTTTGTATTTCCTTTTGACAAAAAAAGATAAGCAATAGTCCAGCTCATTGTTCTAAAAAAAATTCCAACTGTAAAAAGTTGCACTAAAAGACTTATTGAATAAAATTCACTTGAATACAAAATATATAATAATGGTTTCACAAAAATTATAAGTAATAATATTATTGGAGAGAGAATTAAAAGACTAAGAATAGATTGTTGGTTAACCAATTCGTTTGATTCAATTTCTGATTCAATTTCTGATAACTTAGGAAAAAAGTCAATTGACATCGCTTTAAAAATTAAATTTACATATTTATTCACAATAGTAATAGCAGCTAAATATAAACCCACTTCTATAATAGATCCAAAGTGTTTAATAAAGATCTGGATTAAGAAAGATGAAGTAATAATTAGTAATCCACTAAAACTATATGTAATTCCAGTTTCAAGAATATCTTTACCGTCTTTTAAGTTATTTTTTATTGAGAATCTGCGGATTGAAAAATTGTTTTCGAAATTAACCAATTGGCTAACTATAAAATAAGAAATAGATGATAAAACTAAAGCTGGGATTATTCCATTAATTCCAAAGTAGTAGTAAAATGCTACTGAAATAATTAATGTAAATAAGCTCGATAATAAAGTGGATTTAGCAAAACTTTTCTGCTTTCTTAATCCTCGAAGAAAAGTATTATTTCCATGTCCCATTTGAGTAAAAAAAACATAAATTGATAATAATAAAAACGCAAATTGATGATCAAAATTCTGAAATGTAAAATAACTCAAAAGGGGTGAAAATATAATAACCGTAATAAACCCTAAAATTGCTGTAATCTTTATTAAAGATTTATATAAATTAGAAATATTAGCAAACTTTTTAATGTTGTTTTTATTAGAAGATATAAATTTTACCCCACTTACATCAAGTCCACAGTTCGTTAATGTAGAAATTAATCCGACTGATGTAATGTATAAACCATATAATCCAATACCTGCAGGACCTAACAAAACTGCCACAAATTTAGATCTGGTAATTTGAAATAAAATATTTAAAAATTCTACCCCTCCAAAAAAACTAAGGTTTTTTAAAAGATCATCAAATGATGATTTGTTTTTAATTGAATTCATTTAGTAGCTTACAAATTTTTCTTAGATTCATTTCATTAAATATTGGACTTGTGGGTAGTGATAAAACTTGATTTTGAAGTTTATTTGTAATAGGAAAACTTAAATTATTAAATTCTTTATAAGCTTTTTGTTTATGCGGCGAAATTGGATAATGTATCAATGTTTGAACTCCATTTTCATTTAAAAAACTCTGTAATTCCTCTCTTTTATTTAATTTTATAACAAATAAATGCCAAACATGTCCTTTTTGTTCTGTTACAGTTGGCAATATTATATCCTTATTTTTTATATTATTAGCATAATAATCTGCTGCTTTTCGCCTGTTGTCAATATCATCATGAATATATTTTAATTTTACATTTAAAAATGCAGCTTGTATCTCATCTAAACGTGAATTTAATCCTTGGAAAATATTTATATACTTTTCCTCGGAACCGTAATTTCGAAGAGCTGCTATTGTTTTTGCTAAAAGTTGATCATTTGTAGTTACTGCACCAGCATCTCCCAAAGCTCCTAAATTTTTACCTGGATAAAAACTATGACCTGCAGCATCACCAATACTACCAGAAATTTTATCATTCCACATAGCCCCATGAGACTGCGCTGCATCTTCTATTAATTTTAAATTATTCTTAGAGCAAAAACTTAACATCTGCTCATCAATAGAAATTTGTCCGTATAAGTGAACGGTTAATACTGCTTTTGTCTTTTTAGTTAGTGCCTGGTTTAAAAGACTACTATCTAAATTGAAAGTTTCTTTATTGGGCTCTACAAAAACAGGGACTAAATCATTATCCGAAATTGCTAATACAGAAGCAATATAGGTGTTTGCAGGAACAATTACTTCATCTCCTTTTTCCATCAGCCCCATTTCAATGTAAGCTTTAAATATCAAACGCAAAGCATCTAATCCATTTGCTACGCCTAAACAATTCTGAACTCCGCAAAAGGCTGCATAGTTTTTCTCAAAACTCTCCAGTTCATTTCCCATTAAATACCAACCAGAATCAATAACTCTATTGGCCGCTTCTTTTAACTCAATTTCATATTGAGCATTTATTTTTTGTAAGTCTAAAAATTTAATCATATTATTTCTCTCAAATAATTGTATAACACTGTACTTTCTTCTTTTACCCAATCCACAAGTGTTTTGCCAAAAACATCTTTAGCATGCAAATTTGCTCCTGAATCTATTAATTTATTTAAGCATTTTTTGTTATAGGTATGTAAATAGTTTGTTTTGGCATACATTAATACAGTTGTTTGATTATAGTTAGTTGCATTAACATTTGCTCCATAATTTATTAAAAGCTCTAAACATTCAAAAGCTCCGTTATAAGCAGCTATTATAAGAGCTGTCCAACCCTCTTTAGTTTTTATCTCTAAATCAAATTTTTGAATACTTAACAAATTTCTTAGAGATGAATAATCATTCACTTTACAATACTTCCAAAGAATTTCATACAAATCTTTAAATAACACAACATCATAATCTATTGTTGCAACCTGCACTTTACGATCATCTTCACAAACAATAGCTCCAGGTTTTAACTTTGAATTTATTGCAGTAATTTGACCTTTTTCAATCTGATCATTTTGAAATTTTGGGAGTTGGTATTCCCTAAATGAGAAAGCCCTCAATTCTCTTATTACTTGCTCTGCTGTTTGTCTGTAATTAATTTTTAAAATAGAATAATCAATACTCTTTTTGCCATAGTATGTTGACTGTTTATACGATTGTTTACGGCTAGAGTATTTATTTTCAACTAAATTAGTTATATTTTTTATTACTAACTCTGTCCCCTTCTTAATGTACTTCGTATATAAATCCCTCGCCGTATCAGTACTATCAATTGTAATTTCTTTTTGAGCTATAATATCTCCTGTGTCAATTCCAGCATCTATCTCGTGTAATGTAACACCAGTTTTAGCTATGTTGTGCAATATAGGAAGAGCTGATGTGTACATGCCTTTGTATGCTGGCAATAATGAAAAATGAATATTAAAAAGAGACTTTGTTTTAAATAAGTTTGGTTTAACTATTTTATCAAATTCTAATGAAAGGAAAATCGCATCTTCATACTTATAAACTTCATCTAATTTTAAGATAGGTATCTTCCAAAGATTAGCATAAAAACCTAAGGATTTCTGAAAGTTATTTTTAAAAATTTCAGTTTGATTAAGAACAACGAAAATTTGAATGTCTAGATGATCAATTGCATGTTTTAAAACATCAACAGCAATACTATTTTTTCCTGCTATAACAAGCTTCATTTTTTACAGTCTAAAAATTGTTTATAATCTCTAATATAATCACTTTCATCATATACATGTGATGCTAAAACCATGCTAATAGACCCCGAGGAGAAATTATATAATTCTCGCCACAAACCTGGCACAATATGTAAGGCCAAATTAGGTCGATTTAATGTTACTCTTTTTTTATTTTTCCCATCATCTAAAACTACATCAAAACTGCCACTTGCAGCGATTATAAATTGTTCTAATTCATAATGTGCATGGCCACCTCTAACTTCCCCTCCTGGTATATCATATAAATAATAAATTCTTTTTACATCAAAAGGTGTGTTTTCTCCATTTTCTACAACCGTAATATTTCCTGCTTCATTATGAATTTTTGAAACATCTATCACAGAACAATCATATACTGTATTATCTTTTAGTTCCATCAATAATTGTTTTAAATTCTTCAAAATCTCTGATGTAGTCATCGCCATCGTAGGATATCGATGAAACTATTAATGCTAATGAATTGGTAGAAAAATTTTCTAATCTTCTCCATAATAGATTTGGCACATATAACCCATGGTAAGATCTATTTAAGCTATACTTCTTTTCTTTGTTGCCATCATGTAAAACTATATCAAAACTACCTGAAAGTGCAACAATTAATTCATGTGAAGCCATAAAGGCATGGCCGCCTCTGGTTTCACCACCTGGTACATCATAAATCCAATAGGTTCTTTTTATATCAAAAGGTATTTGATTGCTATTTTCAAAAAAACTTAAATTCCCTCTAGGATCCTTAATTTTTGGTAACTCAATAAGTTGAACGCCTTTTATCATAATTCCACACATTTTCTAATATAATCACCATAAGCACTTTTTCCATACTTTTCGGAAGCTTTTAGTAGCTCTTCTTTGTTAATAAATTTATGTAAATAGGCAATTTCTTCAATACATGCTATTTTTTTATCAGTACGTTTTTCAATTACCCTAACAAATTCAGTAGCTGCATCCATAGAATCAACCGTACCGGTATCTAGCCAAGTCATACCACGCGTCATTATCCCCACCTCTAATTTATTTCTCTCCAAGTACATTTGGTTCAGTGTCGTAATCTCTTTTTCCCCACGTGCTGACGGTTTCACTTTTTTAGCATATTCTACTACTTTATTATCATAAAAATACAATCCAGGAACCGCATAAGATGATTTTGGTTTATTAGGTTTTTCTTCAACGCTAATAGCTTTATTGTTTTTATCAAATTCCACAACCCCATATCGTTCAGGATCATGCACTGGATAGGCAAATACAGCTGCTCCATCAATATTAGTTTTACTACGGATTAATGACCCAAAACCACTTCCATAAAAAATATTATCTCCCAACACCAATGCCACTTTATCTTTCCCAATAAATTTTTCTCCAATAATAAATGCTTCAGCTAATCCATTTGGTTTAGGTTGTATGGCATATTCAAAAGAACAACCTACCTGTGAACCGTCCCCTAATAAAATTTTAAATGCTTTGTTATCGTGAGGTGTGGTGATTATTAATATTTCACGAATTCCTGCCAACATTAATACTGATAATGGATAATAAACCATGGGCTTATCATAAATCGGAAGTAATTGTTTGCTTACCGAAATCGTTAATGGATAAAGTCTTGTACCTGAACCTCCTGCTAAAATGATGCCTTTCATAAAATATTAGTTATAATGTGATTTATAGTAATTTTGATAACCCCCAGATGTAACACTCTCTAACCATTCTTTATTGTTAAAATACCAATCGATAGTTTTAGAAAGACCTTCTTCAAAAGTAACACTTGGTGTCCAGCCTAGATTTTGATTAATTTTGGAAGCATCAATTGCATACCTTAAATCATGACCTGGTCTATCTTTAATGAATGTTATTAACTTCTCACTTGTACCGGGTGAATTTTCTAATTTCTGATCCATTTGCCTGCACAATAGCTTTACTAAGTCAATATTTTTCCATTCATTAAATCCACCGATATTGTAGGTTTCATGATTAAGACCTTTATGAAAAATTAAATCTATAGCCACTGCATGATCTTCTACATATAACCAATCACGAGTATAATTCCCATCCCCATATACAGGTAATTTTTTTCCATTAAGAATATTATTTATAAATAATGGAATTAATTTTTCAGGAAAATGATTTGGTCCATAATTATTTGAACAATTTGAAATCACATAAGGTAAATCATATGTTTCTCCATAAGCCCTGACAAAATGATCAGAACTTGCTTTACTTGCTGAATATGGTGAATTGGGGTCGTATGAAGTGTTTTCAGTAAACAATCCTGATACACCTAAACTTCCATAAACTTCATCAGTACTGACGTGGTAAAACCTTTTTCCTTGCCAATTATTGGACCATACATTTTTGAATGCATTTAATAAAATCATTGTTCCT
>Ga0206125_10001820_pt1 | contig 23880 bp, 28 predicted proteins | sample Helgoland_Spring_4_FD_148598 | JGI IMG/M metagenome (GOLD analysis project Ga0206125, IMG submission 148598) | Pelagic subsurface seawater microbial communities from Kabeltonne, Helgoland, North Sea - Helgoland_Spring_Bloom_20160331_1 | ecosystem: Environmental > Aquatic > Marine > Epipelagic ... | reverse complement strand
AGAACAATTTTCTTTCTATCATCCAAAAACAATAGACAAACAAGAAAAACAAAATGAGTTTTATAATACAATATGATATTTTGGAGAATATTTAATAATCAACTTCATCCAATTGGAGATGTTAAAAATTTAGGTTTTGAACAATCAGAGGGGTTAAGAGTATCCGATGAGTATTTAGAAAATCAAAAGTTTGTGGTTATGAGAACTGCACATGGATTAGGTGATTGGGCAATAATATCAGCTATGCCAAGATTACTAAAACAAAAATATCCTAATTGTAAAGTTTATGTCCCATCTATAATTGCTCTTGAAAAGTTATTTGGAAATATAAAACAAAATTGGGGTAATTGGGATAATCCATTTAAGGTTGTAAATTATATTTTTGATAACAATCCATATGTGGATGGATTTATAGATAATTTAACTGATGAAGTATTTCATGACCATTATAGAATATATGATAAAAATAAATTAGATATACCATTAGTTAAACAAATGTTAAGATTTTGGCAGTTTAAAGATGAAGAGATAAAAGATTATGTTCCTGAAATTTATTGGACAGATGAAGAAAAACATAGAGGTAATGAAATAATTAAAAAATTTGTAGGTGATAATGAGTTCGGTGGGTTAATGATTACAAATAGATTTGAAGGTATATCACCATCTACAGGTGAAACATATGATGTTGATAGTAACACCAAAATAATAAAGTCATTTTTAAATAAATTTAAAGATTTACCATTTTTTTACTACACTCATAAAAAACCAAGTGAATATCCTTTTTCTTTTAATAAATGTTTAGATATGAGACATATGAATATGAGATTACAACTTTATATTAGAAGTAAAGCTAAGTTAAATATTGGAACTCATTGTGGAATAGTAGATGCTGTAACAAGATATTCACCATCATTTCAAATTGAAAGATATTCTCCAAACCCAAAACATAATGTTTTAGAAACAAATCATTATCTTAACAAAGATAATTATTTAGAAAAAATAAAAATTACATAAATTAAAAAGAAAGATTATAAAATGAAAAAAGAATTTTTAAATTTAGGTAGACAACCATTAAGTAACAAATTTTTAAAGAAAGAACAATTTGCAAACGAGTTCTTTTTTGATTTAGTAATATTATTCGATGAAGAAACTAAATTAGTTTCAATGAAAAACTTTGTAGAGCCTAAACAAAATTTTAATAATGAATATCCCTACTGGACATCCAAATCCACCCCTATGGTAAAACATTTTAAAAACACAGCTAATATGTTAAAAAAACAATATAAACCAAACAAAGTTTTAGAAATAGGTTCTAATGATGGTACTTTTATAAAAAACTTTAGTAGAGATGATTCAATATGTGTTGAACCTTGTGGTAATTTTGCTAAATATACTAATGAAAAGTTAAATTATAAAACTTATTCTGATTATTGGAATTTTAATTTATCTGAAAAAATTAAAAATAAAAATGGAAGAATGGATTTGATTTATTCTGCAAATTGTATATCACATATAAATGATTTAGATAATGTGTTTAGAGGGATAAAGAATATTTTATCTGATAAAGGTATTTTTGTTTTTGAAGACCCATCGTGTTTATCTGTTATGGAAAGAAATTCTTATGACCAAATTTATGATGAACACCCACATCTTTTTTCTGTTATATCATTAAATAATCTTTTAGAAAAATATGGATTAACTTTGTTTAGAGTCGATAATCTTGAGGTTCATGGTGGTTCTAATAGAATATTTGTAAAACATATAGATAATAGGTATCAAGAGGTAGAATTTTCAGTTGAGGATAATTTAAAAAGAGAAAAGGAATTTGGATTAAATGATTTTGTAACTTATCAAAGATTCGCTGATAGAGTAGAAAAATCTAAATGTGATTTGTTAGAATTATTGAAAGAGGCTAAAGATTCAAATAAAAAAGTAATGTGTATCGGAGCTACTTGTAAATCATCTGTTATATTTAATTATTGTGGTATAGATGAATCTTTAATACAATGTATTTCAGATACCACTCCTGATAAACAGAATTTATTTCATCCAGGAACTCATATACCGATTGTTGATAGGGGAGATATAAATATTAATGATTATGATTATGTGTTTCTTGGTGCATGGAATTTTAAAGATTATATCATTAAAAATGAAAATGAATTTAAAGGTAAATTTGTAACACATGTTCCAGAGGTTCACTGTGTATAGAGACGAATTAAAAAAATATATTAAGTCTGTAAATCAATTAAATCATAATTCAAGTGATGATATGTTAGAGTTTCATTTTGAATCTTTAAAAGATTGGTCGACATTTCATAATATTGATTACATCAAACAATGGTATAAAAAACAAGTAGATAGTTCAAGTATGACTGTTAAGGAAATACCATTAAATAAATGTGATGGTTGGGTGGTTAATTCTGATAAGATTTCTCACAAAAGTGGGGAGTTTTTTTCTATAAAAGGACTTGAAGTAAAATCAAAAACAAGAGAAGCTACAAATGGTTGGTGTCAACCAATAATAGAACAAGTTGCGAAAGAAAATCCACTTGAAGGTGGTTTACCAACAGATGGGGGTATACTTGGAATCATTAGAAAAAGATTTAATGGAGTACCACATTATTTGATTGAGGCTAAATTTGAACCTGGTAATGTAAATTTAGTACAACTTAGTCCAACACTACAAGCTACACTTAGTAATATGAGTGCAGCTCATAAGGGTTATATACCACATTATTTAGATTACTTTGTGAATACAGAAAATCACAAAGTACATTTTAGTAATTGGTTATGTGAAGATGGTGGTCGATTATACAATAAAAGAAATTTAAATATGTTAATTGAAACAGATGAATCAATAGAACTTGCTAATGATAATTTTATTTGGATGAGCTTATATCAGCTAAAATATTTTATAAAAAATGAGACGTGGGTTAATTCACATATTAGAGGAATATTTTCATTTATTTAATATGAATATTTACGAAGCAGATATTAAAGGTTTATATGTTATTGAGTCTGATGTTTATTCAGATGAAAGAGGATATTTTTTAGAATCTTTTTCTAACAAATATTTTGTAGAAACAGGTGTTAATCTAAATTTTGTACAAGATAATATATCTAAATCTACTAAGGGGGTTCTTCGTGGATTACATTACCAATTAAAAAATCCTCAAGGAAAAATGGTTAGATGTATATCTGGTGAAGTTTTAGATGTATGTGTTGATATTAGAAAAAATTCACCTACTTTTGGTAAAGTATTTTCAAAAATATTAAACGATAAAAATCACACTTCCTTATATATTCCAACTGGTTTTGCACATGGATTTTGTGTGTTAAGTGATGAGGCAGTTTTTCACTATAAATGTACAGATTATTATTATCCAAATGATTCATATGGTTTATTGTGGAGTGGTATAGATTTAGAGTGGTTGATAGATAAACCGATAATTTCAAAAAAAGATAAAATACTACCAACACTTGCAGAACAACAAGAAAGATTATTACCTGAATATGAATAAAAAAGTTATATACACAGCTGTTTTCCCTCACGAAAATGATATGGATTATTTTTTATTTGAGCCTGAAATTGATATTGATGGTTATGATTTTGTTTGTTTTACAAATAGTAAAAATTTAAAATCTAATTTATGGGATATAAGAATAGTTCCTCAAATGTATTCTGATGGGACTCGTGATGCTAGAAGATATAAACACCTACCACATAGATATTTAAATAATTATGATGTTAGTGTTTGGATAGACGCTGATGTTAAACTTACAAAAAATCCATCACAAATGATTGACAGTTATTTAGATGATTGTAATTTAGCAGTTTTAAATCACGAACTGTGTGGTATAACTGTTACGGGTAATATGAATGTTAGAAAATGTATTTATGAAGAGGCTAAATTTATAAAATGGTTAGGTGATAATAATCCAAAAAAAAATTACAAAGACAATATGAATATTATCCAATCTCAAATGGAAAGATATGTAAATGACGGCTATCCTAAAAATAATGGTCTTGCGAGAACAACTGTAATAATTAGAAATCACAATAAAGATAACATTATAAAACACTCAGAAGATTGTTGGCGAGAAATAAAGTATGGTAGTAAAAGAGACCAATTAAGTTTTAACTATGTTGCTTGGAAAAATAATTTAAAATTTAATTATATACAAGAAGATATAGATAGTAACGAATACTTTCATTATATGAAAGGTTGGAGACAGAGGCAGTTAAATAAATGAAAATAGTAGTAATTCCACCAAAAGATAAATTAGACTATCTAGCTGAAACAATTATTGAGGGATTATATAAAAATAACATAGAAGTTTATTCTTCTGATTTGGGTAACGGTATTAGAAAACAAGATGTATATTCTGATGAACAAATAATAGAACACTCAAAGGATTGTGATTTTATTTTTGTCATTTGGGGTAAAAAGAAAAATAATTTTCCTGGACCAAAATACTATCTATTAGATAAAATTAATAAAAAAGAAAAAACAGCCTACATTGATGGAAGTGAGTGGACATATACTGGAAAAACTGAACCTAATCAATTAGTAGAATCTCGTAGAGGGGATTTTATTCGGCGCCGTGGAAATGCTTGGATTAATGAATCTATGTTTAAAAAATGCAAATGGTATTTTAAAAGAGAATGCTATAAACAAGATTTGGATAGAGGAATTATACCCTTACTTTTTGGATCAATTGATAGATACTTTTGTACTAATAATGTTGAAAAAAAATATGATGTGTTTTGTTTATATGGACATGTGAATGAAGGTTTAAGGAGAGAAACTTTAAATCTATGTAATAGATTAAAAAATGAAGGTTATAATGTAATTGCTGGTGGAGGATTTCCTTATGAGGAGTTTAAAGAAAAATTAGCGTCATCGTGGATTGGTATAGATGCGTGGGGTGGTGGTGATTGTTGTGCTAGACTTTGGGAAATATTAGCGAATAATACTATGGCAATGACTCAACAATATAACATTGAATTTCCAAATGATTTTGTAGATGGTGAGAGCATTGTAAAATATAAAACTATAGAAGAATTTGAAATGAAAATACGAAAGTATTTAAACAATAAAAATAAAATACAAAAAATATCTGAAAATGGTTATCAACATTTATTGAAATATCACACTGCACAAAAAAGAGTAGAATATATATTGGAGGTTATTGATGAAAAATAAATTAAATATTTACATAACAACATCAGATAATTATCATCATTGTTTAAAACCATTTGCTTTTTTATTTAATAAATTTTGGTCAAGTGATACGAAGGTAACTTTTATTGGTTATAAAAACCCAAAAGTAAAATTACCATCAAATTTTGATTTTGTGTCTCTTGGAAAACAAAGAGGTCCTTTTTATTATGCTGAAGATTTAAGGTTATTTTATGAATCCATTGAAGATTCTTATTTTATTTCTACTATGGAAGATCAATTTATTTTAGATTATGTTAATCTTGATGTAATAGATAAACTTTCAGAATATTTAAATCAAGAAAAAATAGGAAGAGTGTGTTTAACTAATTCCATATTTCAATCTCATATGGGTAAAAAACATAATTATTATGATAACGATTCAAAATATGAAATAATAGAATACAGTCAAGATTCTGAATTTAGGATGACTACTGAATGGTCAATTTGGAATAAAGATTATTTGTGTGAGTATTTATTAGATGGTATGAGTCCTTGGCAGTTTGAATCAATTAGTTCTAAAAATGCGAAAAATAATGGGTATCATTTAATTGGTTGTAAAAATAAAGTCGCTATTCAACACGCTGAGGCTTTAAGAAAAAGATATCCAGGACGAGGTTTTGATTTTAAATTTGTAAATGAAGATATTTATCTTGACAAAAACATTATTGAAGAAATGAAAATGGAGAAAATAATATGAAAAAAGCTTTAGTATTAGGTGCTGGTGGTTTCATTGGTAGCCACATGGTAAAAAGATTAAAATTGGAAGGATATTGGGTAAGGGGAGTTGATTTAAAAAAACCAGAATATTCTAAAACAGAAGCTGATGATTTCGTTGTTGGCGATTTGAGAAATCCAAATCTTGTTAGTTTAGTTATTACAGATGATATTGATGAATTGTATCAATTTGCTGCCGATATGGGAGGAGCTGGTTATATATTTACAGGTGAACATGACGCTGACGTAATGCACAACTCAGCATTAATTAATTTAAATGTAGTTTACGAATCTGTAAAGAAAAATGTAAAAAAAATATTTTATTCTTCTTCTGCATGTATATATCCAGAACATAATCAAGAAGATCCAAATAATCCTAATTGTGAAGAAAGTTCTGCTTATCCTGCAATGCCTGATTCTGAATATGGTTGGGAAAAATTATTTAGTGAGAGAATATATAAATCATTTCAGAGAAATTATGGATTAGATGTTAGAATAGCTAGGTTTCATAATATATTTGGTCCTGAAGGAACTTGGACTGGTGGTAAAGAAAAGGCACCAGCTGCTATGTGTAGGAAAGCCATAATGACAGAAGATGGTGATAAAATAGAAGTTTGGGGTAATGGGAAACAAACTCGTTCTTTTTTATACATAGATGAATGTATTGAGGCTGTTAGAAGATTAATGGAGTCAGACTTTACAGAGCCGGTAAATATAGGTTCGGAGGAAATGATTTCAATAAATAATTTTGCACAAATGGCTATAAATATTTCAAATAAAAACATACAAATAAATAATTTAGATGGACAAGAGTTTGAGGATAAATATGGTCATCCGACACCATTGGGAGTAAAAGGGAGAAACTCAGATAACAGATTGTTCAAAGAAAAAATAGGTTGGGAGACTAAACAAAGTTTAGAAGATGGAATGAAAAAAACATATCAATGGATTAAAAAACAATGTGAGGTTATGGAATGAAAAAAATATATTCAAAAGTTGAACCAAATAAATTATTACATATCATAGTTAGAAAAGATGACTTAGTCAAAGGTAGAACAGAAGTTGTGTCAGAGGAACACTTCATACAATGTGCTTTATTAAATATGGAAAAAGATAAAACATTTAAACCTCATAAACATATATGGAAAAACAGAACAAGAGATGTAATTGCACAAGAGAGTTGGGTAGTAATTCAGGGAAAGGTTAAATGTACATTTTTTGATATTGATGATAATATTATAGAAGAACCAATTTTAGAAGCTGGTGATGCTAGTTTTACATTGGAGGGTGGTCATACTTATACAATATTAGAAGATGATACTTTGGTGTATGAATATAAGACAGGACCTTATGAGGGACAAGAGTTAGACAAGGTATTCATTGGTGATTAAAATTGGAGTATTAGGTAATTCTTCTATAGCTAAAAAATCAATTATACCAGCTATAAAAAAATCTAAAAATTTTGATTTATGTGGTATCGGTTCAAGAAACAAAGAAACTGGTAAATCATATGATGATATATTGAATAGTGATGTTGATGTGATATATGTTTCATTACCAATTGGACTTCACTTCAAGTGGGGAAAAAAAGTTTTAGAATCAGGAAAACATCTGTTGTTAGAAAAAACATTTACTGAAAATTATAAACAAGCTAAAGAATTATTTGACTTAGCAAAATCATCAAACTTGTTTTGTATGGAAGCATTGATGTATGAATTTCATCCATTACAAAAACAAATAGATTCTTTATTAACTGATATAGGTGATATTAAATCTGTAGAGGCTCATTTTGGATTCCCACATTTTGAAGATAAATCCAACATTAGATATAAAAAAGAATTAGGTGGTGGTGCTATTTTAGATTGTCTTGTTTATCCTTTAAGTTTTATTTTTAAAACTTTGGGAAGTGATTTTATAAATTATGATTCTACTATACTTTATGATAAAGAAAATGATGTTGATGAAAGTGGATATATTAAATTAACATATAATAAATCTGTGGGTAATATATCATATGGTTTTGGTCATGCTTATAGAAATGAGATAACAATTTGGGGAACTAAATCAATTCTAAAATTAAAAAGAATTTTTTCTCGTCCTGAAAATTGTGATGAACATATTGAGGTATGGACTAATGGTGTTTGTAAAGTGTATGAAGTTGATAAGAAAGACCATTTCCTTGAAATGTTAAATTCGTTTTATGATGGAGTCACCAACAAAAAAACTTTTGGTGAGAAAACACTAAAAAGAATGTTATTTTTAGATTTGATAAGAAAAAATTCGGTTTTAAAAAAGTTATATATATTTATATATAGATATAGAATAAAGATTATAAAAAATGATTAATTTACCAAATGTTACATTAATAGCCGTATCCTCAATTAAAATAGAAAGAACTATTAAAGCACTTCAATATTCTTGTAGAAAAATTAATTTTGGTGAGGTTAAATTTGTCACACACGCTGATGTAAATCCAAAAGGTATATCAGTAGAAAAAACTCCACAAATTAAAAGTAAAGATGAATTTAGTAAAATTACAGTATATGATTTACCAAAATATGTTAATACTGATTATTGTATTTTAGTTCAATATGATGGATTCATAGTTAATCCTGAACAATGGACAGATGAATTTTTAAATTATGATTGGGTTGGTCCTTTGTGGACAATTGGACATAATTACTTTGATAAAAATGGTAACCAAGTTAGAGTAGGAGATGGTATATCATTAAGGAGTAAAAAATTAATTAATTTAGCGTCTGAGGTAAATATTCCGTGGCTTCCTTTTACTAATAATGGACAACATGGTCCTGGTTATTGGGAGGATTCTTGGATTTGTGTTAAAAACAGACATATATACGAAGCAAATGGTTGTAAGTTTGCACCAATTGATTTAGCTGCTAAATGGGGTAGAGAATTACATAATCCACCAATACCAGAGAATGAGGGTATCACACCCTTTGTATTTCACGGAAGAAAAGATCCATATATGGAGTTAATTTAATGATTACATTTACTAACTTAGGACATTATGGTAGATTAGGAAATCAAATGTTTCAATACTCCACATTGTATTCTATCGCTAAGAAGAACAATTATGATTTTGTAATTCCATCAGACAATTTAAATGTTATAGACTCTTCTTATAATCCAGTTATAGATAAAAATGATTATATGTATCTTCAACTTTTTGAGTGTTTTGATATTACAGGAAAAACATTACCACTTTCTGAAATTAATTTTAGTAATACTTTTAATCATGGTAAAAATTATGCTAAGTATAGTCCTGAGATTTTTAGTATATCAGATAATACGAATATAAAAGGTTTTTTTCAATCATATAAATACTTTGATGAAGTTAAAAAAGATATAAAAAAAGAATTTACATTTAAAAAAGAAATAGAAAATAGAGTTTCTAAATATTTTGAAGATTTAAAAATAAAACATAATGTAGACACCATTACTGGTTTACACATACGGTTGGGTGATGTTAAACATGAAAAAGGTGATAGACTTGTGTTTTTAAATAAAAATTATTATCAAAAATGTATGAAAAAATTTGAGAGCGATAAAAATTTATTTATGATTTTTACTGATGATATTGAATGGTGTTTAAAAAATATTGAAAGTGACAAAATGGTAATTTCAGATTATAGTAGTTATGACGACAATGATATTAAGTTTGAATATTTAGATTTATGTGCTATGACTCATTGTGACAATTTGATTATGGCTTGTAGTTCTTTTAGTTGGTGGGGTGCTTGGTTAAACAAAAGTGGTGGAACAATAATAGTTCCAAGTCAATGGTTTGGTCCAAGATATAAAAATAGAACAGAAAATGATTTAAGACATCCAAGTTGGATAGTCGAGGAGGCGGAGTCAAATTATGCACTCAAGTAAAGAGATAGATAAAAAAACATTTTTAAATTATTTTTCTAAAAATGATAAAATGACAATCTTTGATGTTGGTACTTATGATGGGAAAGATAGTTTAGAATTTTTAAATGTGTTTCCAAATTCTAATGTTTTTTCTTTTGAGTGTGATGATAGGTCGATAGAAACATTTAAGAGTGTGGTTAAAGATAATAGGATAAATTTAGTAGAGACAGCTTTGTCAGACATTGATGGTGAAATTGAATTTTATAAAAGTGACAGTGACACAAGAAGACATTACGATTTTGAAGATTCTTGGTCAGCTTCAAGTTCAATAAAAAAACCATTGAGGCATCTTGATATTTTTCCTGATGTATCTTTTCATAAACCTGTAAAAATAAAATCACAAAAATTAGATACTTGGATAAAAAATAAAAATATAGATTGTATTGATATAATGTGGGTAGATGTAAATGGTGGTGAGAATGAATTTTTAAATGGTGCGTATGATACAATTATTAAAAAAGTAAAATTTTTGTATATGGAATTTTGTGGAGTTGGAGATAAAAAATTATATGAAAATTCATTAACACACACAGACATTCAAGATAAATTGAAAAATTTTAAAGAACTTGGTGTGTATAATTTTATGGGTAATTTTGGTAATGTTTTATTAAAAAATAAGGATATTTAATATGAGTTTTAAAGTTGTAACGGAGTTTGAAAATAAAATTGCAGAATACTTTGGTTCGCCATATGCTGTGTCGGTGGATTGTTGTACGCATGGAATTGAATTATGTTTAAGAATGCTTAATGTAAAAACGATGACTGTACCTAATAGAACTTATTTGTCAGTTCCATTTCTTGCTAATAAGATTGGTATAGATTTAAAGTGGAAAGATGAGAAATGGACTGATTATTATTACATAGATAATAACACTAACTATAAAATAATTGATGCGGCTGTTTTATGGAAACCAAATAGTTACATATCAGGAACTTTTATGTCATTGAGTTTTCAATTTCAAAAACATTTAAGTTTAGGTAGAGGTGGAATTATTTTATTAGATAATAAAAAAGCTAGGGATGAACTTAAAAGGATGTCCTATGATGGTAGAGTTCCTGATGTGCCTTGGAGAGAACAGAATGTAAGCACAATGGGTTATCATTACTATATGGCTCCTGAAATAGCAGCTATTGGATTAGATAAATTACCAAAAGCTATTAATACTAAACCTAAACAATGGGTAGTTACAGATTGGCCCGACTTAACTCAAATGGAGGTTTTTAAATGAAACCATTAATATCAGTTATTACACCAACACATAGAAGACCTGATTTATTATATAGATGTATTAAAGCTGTTCAAAAATCAGATTTAAAAAATTATGAACATATTGTAGTTGGAGACAATTGTCCTTTCGCTGAAAAAGTTGTTAATTTATTTAATGATGATAGAATAAAATATTATTCATCACCAAGTCCTCACATAAAAAATGTTGGAGCTGTTGGGAAAAACATTGGTATAAAAAATGCTAAAAGTGACTACATTGTATATTGTGATGATGATAACATAATTTTATCAAATCATTTAAGTGTTGTTTATAATGAATTATCTAAGGGAACAAGCATTTGTAGAATAAATATGTGTGAGATAGATATTGATGTTATTGGTAATGGTTCTATAAAAAGAGTGTTAGATTATGGTATTCCTAATTTAGATAACATTAATGGTAGAATACATAGAAGTGATATGCAGTGTTATGGACACACAAAAAACATAATAAAATCTGTAGGATTTTGGAACACATCAACAGAGATAAGTAAAGACGAAACTTGGACAAGAAATTCAGTTGGTGAAGATGATTATTTAATTAGAAAATTAAAAAGAAGTGGTGTATTTGACAATGTCGTTAATTTACCCGATGTTACATTTATTTATTTTGGTAGAGGTGCTTGTGTGAATGGTGATGAAGAATATGATAATGGTTTATCTAATAAAAGTTTATTTGTTTATCCAAATTTAATAAAAAAGCTTGACTTATATGCGTAAGTTTTCGTATATTGTTATTAACTATATAAAGATAAAGGATTTTTATGAGTAAAAAGAAAGCATTTATAACAGGAATAAATGGACAAGATGGTAGTTATCTTGCAGAACATCTATTAGAAAAAGATTATGAAGTCTATGGAATAGTAAGAAGAAATTCTATAGCTGAAAATCAAGAAAGTAGAATTGACCATTTGGTTGGTAATGGTGTTCATACCGAGTATGGTGATTTACTTGATGTAAGTTCATTAGAAAGAATGATGAGTACAATTAAACCAGATGAGATATATAATATTGGTGCACAATCACATGTTAGAATTAGTTTTGACATACCACAATTTACTGTTCAGACAAATGCTTTGGGTGTATTGAATATGTTAGAGGCTTATAAATATCATTGTCCAAAAGCTAGATTTTATCAAGCTTCATCATCTGAAATGTTTGGTAGAAGTGTGGAGGAAGATGGTTATCAAAGAGAAACTACGAAGATGGAGCCAACAAGTCCTTATGGTTGTTCTAAAGTGTTTGGATACAACATAGTAAGACATTATAGGTTTGCTCATAATTTATTTGCAGTCAATGGTATTTTATTCAATCACGAATCACCAAGAAGAGGTTCAAACTTTGTAACGAATAAAGTTGTAAAAGCTGCAGTTAAAATTAAGTTAGGTTTACAAGATGGATTAGAACTTGGTAATATGGATGCATATAGAGATTGGGGTCATTCAAAAGACTATGTAAAAGCTATGAATATGATTGTAAATCATACAAAGCCTGATGATTTTGTGGTATCCACTGGAGTAACTCATTCAGTAAGAGAAATGTGTGAATATGTGTTTGGATTACTTAATTTAGATTACAAAGATTATGTTACACAGAATCCTAAATTTTTAAGAGCAGAAGAATTAAAATATTTAAAAGGTGATTCAACAAAAATAAGAGAAACATTAGGTTGGAAACCTGAATACACATTTGAAACTATGATGGAAGAGATGACAAAACATTGGATGAAAATATATGAATAAAGAATCAGTTTTAGTGGTAGTACCTACTACTGCAAGTAGGTTACCATTGTTAAAAGAAGTTTTAGATTCAGTATATTTGAATCAAGATAAGTTTGACATTACAACTGTTATTGTTAAGAATGGAACATTTCCTAACGATAAATATTATGATTTTGATTTAGGACATGATGTTATAAAATTAGAGTCTAAACCTGGAGGTCATATTGCAAAAGCTATAAATGTTGGGTTAGAATATATGACAGATAAATATGATTGGTGGATGTACCAAGAAGATGATTTGATTTTTACTACTAAAAATTGGATGGAACATGCAATATCAACTTATAAATCCATCCCTAACTGTGGGACACTTGGAGTTAGATTGTTTGGGAATCAACGTAAATATAATCCACGAAAAACTTATACAATAGAATCTTTGAAGGTAAAGGACAGGAATACATTTGAGGTATATTGGTCAGGTGGAATTACTTTAATAAGTCGTAATGTTATAAAAAAACATAATCTGAGATGTGATGAATACATGATGACTGTTCCAAATGCGGATATTAATTTTCAATTAATAGAACTTGGATATGAAAATTGGAGAATTGAACTTAAAAACACTCATCACCACACACCGGGTGACAAGACAGGTACACCAAAGTGGAAACATGCAGATACTTATGTTGATATGAAGCAAGGTGATTGTCAGATTTATTTAAAGTGGAATAATTGTGGGAATAAAAAAATACAAGAGTGGGTAGATATGGATACTACAAAAGCAAAAGATTGGTTGATTTCAGTCGGTAGAGATAAAGAAGATTATAAAAATTTTGAGTTAAATACAGGAGAAAAAATATAATGGACATCAGAGAAAAACCATTAAAAGTTTTAGGCCCAATAGGAGACCAATCGGATATTGATGCTATTGGAGAAGTTATCAAAAGTGGTTGGTGGGGTAAGGGTCCTAAAGTTGAAGAGTTTGAAGAAAAGTTTGCTAAGATGGTAGGAGCTAAACACGCTATAGCAGTGACAAGTAATTCACATGGACAAGATTTAGTTATGAAAGCTATGGGATTTAAAGGTATTGATGTTATCAATCCAACAATGTCCTTTGTGGCTACAGCTCAAATACCTTTATGGAATGGTTGTTCTTCTAATATAGTTGATGTAGATAAAGTAAATCTCAATATCACTCCTGAAGAAATTGAAAAATGGAAAAAACCAAACTCTGAAGTTTGTATAGTAGTTAATATGGCTGGAATACCAGCACCAATTGATGACATAAGAAAAGTGTTTGGTGGTTTTATCATTGAAGATTGTGCTCACAGTTGTTATACAGATGGGGCTGGTCAACAAGGTGACGTGGCTGTTTGGTCTTTTCAAGCTGTTAAAACGATGCCAATTGGTGATGGTGGTATGATTACATTAAATGACGATAATTTAGCTAAAAAGATTAGAGAGATGTTATGGTTTGGTGTGACTTCAACTTGGAGTAGGGCAGCAGACAAAAGTGGGACTCGTCCAGGTTATGCATGGGATTATCAAGTTGATAAACTCGGATATAAATATTACATGATTGATTTAGTAGCCTCATTAGGTTTATCACAAATGAAAAAACTTCCAATGTTTTTGGATACTCGAAGACACATTCAAAAAAGATACAATGAAGAGTTACATTCAATCATAGAGAGACCTGCATATTCAGATACAGTTCAATACTATTGTGCAAGATTACCAATTGGAAATAAAAATAGAGATGATATGATTGATTATTTGGCTAGTAAAAAAATACATACTTCAGTTCATTTTAAACCATTACATTTATATGAACTATTAAAAGATGATTCTAAAAATTTACCGATAGCTGAAAAAGAATGGGTTAAATTAATATCATTACCTTGTCACAATGGTATGACTGATGAAGATATTGATTATGTTGTTTATTGGGTTAATAAATTCATTGAGGATGAGTATGATAAATAGATTAATTTTAGGAGATGGGTGGTTAGGTGAGGAATTAGTTAAAAAAACTAATTGGGATTATATTAGTAGAAAAAAAAATGGTATCGATTTTACAGATATAAATTCTTATAAAGATTATTTAGTTGGATATGATGAAATTATAAATTGTATTGCATACACTAATACTTATGATAAAAATAAAGAACCTAATTGGGATATAAATTATAAAGGAGTTGTTGATTTAGTAGATTTTATAATTAATAAAGACATAAAATTAATTCATTATTCTACTGATTATGTATATGCAAATTCTGAATCTAATGTATCTGAATATGGTATTCCAGTTCATTGTGAAAATTGGTATAGTTATACAAAATTATTAGGTGAGTCTTATGTTGAGTTAAAGTTAAAAAATTATCTTGTAATAAGAGGAACACATAAACCTACACCATTTATGTTTGAGGAAGCATATATAAATCAAATAGGAAATTTTGATTATATTGATAAAATATCAAAAATACATATAGATTTAATTGAGGGTGATGCTAGAGGAATTTACAATGTAGGAACTGAGCTAAAAACTATGTATGATTTAGCTAAAAAAACAAAACCTAATGTAATTCCAGTGAATAAAAAGTTTCACCATACAATGCCAAATGATATAACAATGAATTTAGATAAATTAAATAGTAAATTGAAAGAAATTAATGATAAAAAATAAAAAAGTTGCGTTCGTTTGTGCATTACATCAAAGTAAAATACATAGACCAAATGGATTTGAGTTATTTAATGATTACCTAGCATCAATTTATACTTCGTGTAAATATCCATTTAAAGTTTTTGCATTTGATAATCAGTCTGATGTAAAATTTGAAATAGAAAATAAACCTGATAATTTATCAATAACAAGAGTAGAAAATCAATACAAGGGTGGTTGTACATATGCTTGGAATGAAGGAATTAAAATGGCCATAAAAGAGGGTTATGATGCTGTCATAATAACATCAGATGACCAAATATATGATGAAACAGTAAATGATTTCATTAATACTATTTTAACACATAAACATAAAGATAATGCTATATTTGGTCCATTGACTAACAACCCAAATAATGATTATCAAAGGGCCTATAAACCAAATGGGAAGATTTGGGAAATATCAGGCAAACCTACTGATGAATTGAACGGATTTTGTATGGCTATGACAAAAGAATCTATTAAAAAAAATCACTTTGATTCAGAGGGTAATTTTTTCAACACTGGTAAAGAATACATATGGGGTAAACAAGATGTAGAAGTACAACAAAGAGTTGGACATTCAATAGTTGTTGGGACTTGTTATGTCTATCATATTAAACAAGGTGGCTGGCGTCAAATAAGAGAGGGGTTTAGAGGATGAAAACAAAAGAAGAATTACATTTAATAATTTTATGGAATAATATTAATCTTGGTGAGGTTGAAAGCACAATCAATGAAAGATTTAAAGTTGTTAAAAAGATTTCTGTTCCACCATTGGAACAAACATTCGGACAAGAAAAACGACTTGAGGTTCTAAACATTATTTACAGATTTGAATTACCAATACAAAATCTCATATCAGTTTCAAAGGGTAAGCATCCAATGACTGTGTTTGTAGTTGTTGATAACAATCCAATTTATGAATACAAAGAAACATCTCGACAGAAAAAATCTTTTAACAAAAATATATTTAATTTAAAACATGAGGTAAGAAAAGGCCGTGGAAATTTTATACACGCTACTGATAATATGGAAGAAACCCACGATGGACTAAAAATATTTTCAGAGGTTTTAGAAGACCCAAGTATTTACAATGAGTGGATTAAATGGAGACCAACTTTCAAAAATTTAACAGAATATTTTGAAGAGTTAAATTCTTATGAGGGTTTGGAATATGTGGTTATGAGAAACTTCGATAATTATCCAGACAAAGTACTTCTTGACGAACACGCTGACATAGATATTTTAACTAACGATTATTTTTTATTCAAGGCTATATCAGGTGGTAAAGCAAGAAAAGGTCCTATGGTTGAAGATGGTGGATACAAAGTGTGTAATAAAGTTAATATTGCTGGTATGGAAATTGATGTAGATGTTAGACATATGGGAGATAATTATTACTGTACAGATTGGGAAAAAGACATATTATCTAAGAGAGTTCTTCATAGGGGATTCTACATTATGGATGATATTAATCATTTTTATAGTTTAATGTATCACGGTCTTTGTCAAAAAGCTCCAGGTCGTCTATCAAATACTTACAAGACAAAGTTTTTGGATTTTGAACCTAAAACAAATGTAGGCATAAATGAATCAAATGTACATAATGAAGAATTTCTTTTTCGTACACTACATAAATTTATGAAAGAAAAAAATTATGATTACATAAGACCAAATGAATTATCAATCCACTTTAGAACTATGATTCCTGAAGATACAGTGGATACAGAACTAATTAAAGTTAAATTAGGTGGTTTAAATGAATCTACTTATTTTGATGGTGAAGAATATGAATTTGTACCGACTTGGGAAACTAAATTCGTTGAAACGGAAGAACAATGTAGAGATGAAAAATATGATGTCTCAAAGAAAGATAGATATTATTTTTCTGGAAGATTTTGTAAATTCTTAGGTAGTAAAGATAAAGATTATGGATATAAAATTTTTATGGATGAGAATCTTAGTGAGAAAGATATAAATTTAATATTTGATATACAAGATTTACTCTTCAGAAATGGATTTGCTTCAAAAGTTCATGAAATAATAAAATGTCAAGATGGTTCTCGTGAGTATTTTGCTATCAAAATGGATAATGTAAAAGGGTATCACACTCAACCTGATAAGAATTGGTTAGATAATTTTATTGAATTTTGTGAAAAAAACAAAATTTACAGAGAAGTAAGAAGTATCAAGGATGATTGTGTACCTAAAAATTGTATAAAAACAAATGATGGTAAAATTAATTTAATAGACATTGACCAAAGATGGAGAATGGATACTAGCAAGAAAAATATAATCTTTATGTTGGATATAGATTTAAAGGGAGAAGGTGGAAAGAGGTACTCATCTGAAAGAAGAAAATCTTATGAATACTCAATCGACAGTTGGAGACAATGGTCAAATAAAAATAATTGTGAAATGTTTGTTCTTAATGATTTAATGTATGATAACAGTGAGATGGGTATATGTTGGCAAAGATATTATTTATTTGACATATTGGAGGTTAATAATATTGATTATGATCAAATTTTAATGGTTGATGCTGACACAATAGTTCATCCAGATTGTCCAAACTTTTTTGAAGAAACAAATCACGAATATTCTGCTGTAAAGACTGAGGGTTGTCATGAATGGGTTTTCAGAAGTGTTTGGAATTATAAAGCTCATATTTTTAAAGACATGGAAATGTTAAAACCCTGGGAATATATTAACGCTGGATTTCAAATTGTAAATTCAAAACATAAAGAATTTTTTAAATCAATTACAGATTTTTATTGGGAAAACAAAAAGAATATTCTTCATGCTCAAAAAGAATTTAGCGTTGGAACTGACCAAACTTGTATAAATTATTTACTTAAAAAACATAACATAGACGTAAATGTTTTACCACAATGTTATAATCTACAAGATTTATTTAAAAAGAATTTATTATTTACTCCAGGATACAGTTGGTGGAGAGACAGTTTAATTTACTTATTTCATTCGGGTTATGTGTATCATTTTAATGCAATACCACCTGATATATCTGAAAAAAGAGATTCACATTATTGGATGGATAGAGTTTATAAAGAATTATATAAAGGTATACAAAAATGAACATAGCATTTTTTAGTGAATCAGGTTTTGATGGTAAGATACCAAGAGATTTTGATAATATGAGAACAGAGTATGCTTGGTATGTTGGGCTTGATGCTACACATCACAACATTGAGTCAATACAAAGTTTAGATAATGATATGTATGATTTAGGGATTGTAATACTACCTAAAACAAAAATAGATTATCTAATGGTATATCCTTTAATTGAACAAATGAAAAGAACTTGTAAAAAAATAGGAACAATGCAGGAAGGTCCTCATTGGTATTTCCAAGACTATCCATTACATCAACAGATATGGTTCTACAACATATTAATGGAGATGGATGTAATATTTGCACACAATCAAATTGATGTGGAATACTACAAAGGATTAACAGGAAAAGAAAACGTATTTCAGAATAAATCATTAATGATTGAAGATAAAATAACACCACATATTGTCAATTCTGATGCTCGTGATGGAGTAATCATAGGTGGTAATATGGTTAGATGGTATGGTGGATTTGATTCTTATATTGTAGCACAAGAATTTGGTGAGGATATATTTGCACCATCAATGGGTAGAAAGATAGAAAACGAAGAACAAATGGAGGGACTAACACATTTAGATTATATGAATTGGTTGGATTGGATAAACAATTTATCAAGATTTAAATATGGTGTTCATTTAATGACAACTCACGCAGCTGGAACATTTGCATTGAATTGTGCTTATCACGGAATACCTTGTATTGGTTATAGAGGATTAGATACACAAGAGTTTTGTTTTCCACATTTAAGTGTTGATATTGGTGATTTGAAAAAAGCAAAACACTTAGCAGAAAGACTTAAAACTGATAATGATTTCTACAATGATTGTAGTAAAATAGCAAAGACAAGATATAATGAATGTTTTAGTGAAAAAGAATATACTTATTATATGAATAAGGTTATAGGAGATGTTATAAATGAAACCAATTAGTTTTATACAACCAAGTAGAAACAATCTAAAATACTTACAATGGTCTTACAATTCTATCAGAAAAAATCTTGGATACATACACGAAATATGTTGGGCTGATGATTTCTCAGATGATGGAACTTGGGAATGGATGCAAAAGATTCAAAAGAAAGACCCAAATGTAAAAATCCACAGAAACGAAGGCCCTACAAGATTAGGACATACGATTCTATACGATACATTGATTAATGATTATGCTACAAATGATATTGTTATGATATATCACGCTGATATGTATGCGTGTCCAGGTCTTGATGTAGAGATAAACAAACATATCAAGAAAGGTGTTGTGGTTAGTGGAACAAGAATAGAACCACCACTACATCCAGATGGTCCTGAAAAGATATTAGCTGATTATGGTATCGAACCTGAAGAGTTTGATGAACAAAAGTTATTAAGAGATTTGGATAAGTTCAAGGACAAAGATAAAACTACAGAAGGAATATTTGCACCGTGGGCTATAATGAAAGAAGATTTCCAAAGTATTGGTGGTCACGACCCATTATATGCTCCACAATCAAAAGAAGATTCAGATATATTTAATAGATTCTTATTGGCTGGATACGAGTTTATACAGACTTGGGAAGGTTTTGTATATCATATGACTTGTAGAGGTTCACGATTTGCGGATGGTGCTAAAAGAAATCCAGATGGACAAGTGTTTATGAAAGGTAGAGAAACAGATGAGTGGTTAAAACAAAATCATAAATCTACTCGTAACTTTATCAGAAAGTGGGGACACTTTGTAAAACACGATGCTTTATTGAAACCGATTGTACCACCAAAGTATAATGTTGGTTTTGTTATTGTTGGTTGTAGTGAAGATATTTTATATGAGTTAGAACCCTGGTGTTCAAACATATATGTAGATAGTCCATTAGTTAACACATATATCGAAAAGGAACAATCAGAAACAGACTTTGATTTAAAGAAAAGAGTTCAAGGTTTATTTGATAAAGGTGGTAATGATATAACTCTTGAATTTGACGCTGGAAATTTCAATCAAGAAAGTTTTAATGTCATTACAAGTTTATCAGAAATACTTTTAAGTGATAAAGAACTTAAAGAGGGTAGTTTTGGTGAATTTGAATTGGGAATATTTAAAATAACAATAAATAACTTACATACATACGAAGAGGAGTTAATAAAATGCGAGTGTTAGTAACAGGTGGTTGTGGTTTCATAGGTAGTAATTTTGTAAAACATATGGTTAAAAAATATTCTGACTATGAGATTACAAATTATGATAAACTAACTTATGCTGGAAATAGAAATAATGTCTCAGAATGTGAATATTATGATAATTATCATTTTGTCAAGGGTGACATTTGTGATTATAAAAAACTTAAACAAACAATTAATTCATTAGATATAGATGTAATAATAAACTTTGCAGCGGAATCGCATGTAGATAATAGTATAGAAAATTCAGATGAGTTTGTTAAAACAAATATAAATGGAACTCACACATTGTTAAAATTATTACATGAATTTTCTATTAAGAAGTTTATTCAAATATCTACTGATGAAGTGTATGGAACTTTGACAGAAGATGATTTAGCATTTACAGAAAATTCACCACTTAAACCAAATAGTCCATATGCAGCTAGTAAGACTGCAGCTGATTTATTATGTAGAAGTTTTTATGAAACATATCAATATCCAATATCAATAACAAGATGTTCTAACAATTATGGTCCTAATCAACATAATGAAAAACTGATACCTAAATTGATAGAAAACATACGAGAAGGTAACAAAGTTCCTATTTATGGTGATGGTAAAAATATTAGAGATTGGGTGCATGTGCAAGACCATTGTGAAGCAATAGATGTGGTGTTACATAAAGGTAAAGATGGTGAAGTGTATAATATTGGTGGTGAATGTGAGAAAAGAAATATAGAAATTGTAGATGACTTGTTGTTAAGTTTTGAACAAGGATATGATTTAGTTGAGTATGTAGAAGATAGAAAAGGACACGATTGGAGATATGCTATGAATATTTCTAAAATAAAACAAAAGCTTGATTGGTCACCAAGAATAACATTCAGAGAAGGAATGAAGGAGTTAATAAATAAATGAAAGTATTAGTAACAGGTGGAGCAGGATTTATAGGAACAAATTTGTGTAAAAGATTACTAAAAGATAATTATGAGGTTTGGTCGTTTGATAATTATTCAACGGGTAATAGAGAAAATGAAATAGAGGGTGTTAAGTATTGTGAAATTGATGTTACAAATGGGATTAAAGATGGTACATACTTTGACAAAGTTCAAAACGCTTGGGTACATACAAAAGAATTTGATGTAATATTTCATATGGCTGCTCTTGCAAGAATACAACCATCAATAAAAAATCCAGTCAAGTGTTTAGAAAACAATTTTAATGGAACTTTAAATATTTTAGAATATGCGAGACAACATAACACACAAGTTATTTATGCAGGTTCAAGTTCAAAACACCATAATTTATATGGTAGTCCTTATGCTTGGTCTAAATACAGTGGTGAAGAATTATGTAAATTATATAGTGATGTATATGGATTGAATACAACCATATGTAGATTTTATAATGTTTATGGTAATTATCATATTAGAACAGGTGATTATGCAACCGTAGTTGGTATATTTGAACAACAGTATTTAAATAATGAAGATTTAACAATAACTTCAAATGGTGAACAACGAAGAGATTTTACGCATGTTGAGGACATAGTTGATGGTTTGATTAGATGTGTAAATAAAGATTTTAAAGCTGAAGAATTTGAACTGGGTAGAGGTATAAATTATTCTATTAATGAGATAGCTGATATGTTTGGTAAGGATTATCCTAAAAAGTATATTCCAGCTAGAAAGGGAGAATACGATAAAACTTTATGTACAGATAAGAAGTCTCACGAATTACTTGATTGGAAACCAATAAAAAATATAGAAGATTATATAAAACAATGGTTGAAGGAGAATAAATGAAAATAGGAATAGTAGGACAAGGTTTTGTAGGAACAGCAGTTAAAGAAGGATTAAAACAATTCTACGAAATAGATACATTTGATTTAGATGAGACTAAAAGAGATGTTGATTACATTGAAGATATAATTGATAGAAATAATGTTATATTTGTTTGTTTACCAACACCAATGAATCGAGACGGTAGCTGTAATACAGATATAGTTGAGGGTGTTATTGGTGAATTAGATAATTTAGCATTAACAAGACAATGTTCAAATAGAGTAGTGGTTATTAAATCAACTATACCACCAGGAACTACAGAGAGATTAAATAAAGAATGTAAACACATTCAAGTTGTATTCAATCCTGAATTTTTAACAGAAGCTAATTTCATAGAAGATTTTAAAAATCAAGACAGAATAATAATAGGTGGTCCAAGACCAGCATCAACAAAAATTAGACAATTATTTTATAAAGCATTTCCAAAAGCACATATAATTAAAACACATTCAACAATAGCTGAAATGGTTAAATATATGACTAACACATTCTTAGCTACAAAGGTATCATTTGCAAATGAAATGAAAATGATATGTGATGAGTTAAAAATAGATTATGATAAAGTCGTGGAATATTCAACATATGATGATAGATTAGGTAATTCACATTGGTCTGTTCCTGGTCCTGATGGAAAATTAGGTTTTGGTGGTAGTTGTTTCCCTAAAGATATTAATGCGTTAATCGCTCTATCTAAAGATATGAGATTATATTTACACACTTTACAGAGTGTATGGAAAACTAATTTAAAAGTTCGTCCTGAAAAAGATTGGGAAGAACTTAAAGGTAGAGCTGTAACAGATGAATGAAGTAGAAATGGATGACATATTAACTTGGTGGAGTTTAAAAGCAAACTCACCATATGATACAAAAGAATACAAAAAATTTTATCGAGATAAATTAGATAAAGTTCTAAAATTAGTAGAAAAATTAAATAAAGAAAAAGCTTGACTTTAATAGTAAAAGATTCGTATATTATAGGAGAAGAATAAGATGTCACATATAAATCCAAGAGAATGGAAAAATTGGGATACTGAAAAGGAAGACAGAAAAAGAAATAAAAGACTTAAAAAAAGAAAAAGTCTTAAAGAAGCTAAAAACAAAAGGAGAAAGAAGAAATATGTTAAAAAAGATGATTAAGTATATATTTATATATACAATAAGTGTAATATTTATTGGATGTGAGAGTAATGTATTAGGTC
>Ga0206125_10001817_pt1 | contig 23934 bp, 27 predicted proteins | sample Helgoland_Spring_4_FD_148598 | JGI IMG/M metagenome (GOLD analysis project Ga0206125, IMG submission 148598) | Pelagic subsurface seawater microbial communities from Kabeltonne, Helgoland, North Sea - Helgoland_Spring_Bloom_20160331_1 | ecosystem: Environmental > Aquatic > Marine > Epipelagic ... | reverse complement strand
GGTTGCCGCGCGCAACCAGTTCGCTATCCTATATCCAGAACGGTTCAACAAATGACCCGTGAAACTCGCATGGGCCAACCCTCATACACAGAGTTTCGGATACTCCCACTTTGCTAAGCGTTAGACAATTTCATAAGACATCAGCCGGTAAATGTTGATGCGTGCCCGGATCTGGTCCACTTTATTTTTCACCTAATGGATTTAAACCACCGGCTTCCAGCCAGTCCGCTTCAGCAAACCTGAAATAAGAGGGGCGCCCATATCATGAAAGGTGTGTTGGCGCGGGACCACGTCCATATGTTCCTGTTGATCCTGCCGAAACTGTCGCTGTCGGATTTTCTGCACCGGATCAAGGGTAGGTCCTCGCATCGTATCCAGATGGAGTTTCCAGAACTGCGCCAACGCTACTGGAGCGGACGGTTTTGGGCACGTGGATATTTCTCGACAACCTCGGACAATGTGACTGACCACAACATCAAGCAGTATCTGGAATCGCATTCCTCTAAATGATGCTACCGGCGTCAGCCGGTGGTCCTTCACTTTTCAACCAATCATTGCCGCTGGCTTTGTGGATGGTCGTGTGGAACGTACGGTTTGCTTGTGAGTATACCGGGATATTATCAGCTTGTGCGGCGATTTGGCAGCGCTCCAGACCTGCTTCCATCGGCTTCTTATGTGATCTTAAACGAGCACATGGGGCGGAAATAAAGCGCGATAGGTCCTGCAACGGTGTCTTTGGGATGACAAAGCCAGTGAGATGGCCTGCATGGCGCATGTCAGCCGCAAGTTTGTCGACATCTTTGCCGCGAAAGGATCATCTATCGCCGAAGAGGCCATCAAACGGATCGCCAAGCTCTATAAAGTTGAGAAAGAGGCGCGGGGCAAATCGCCAGAAGAGCGGGCTGCCCTTCGACAAACGGAGGCAAAGCCGATCTTTGACAACCTTGAGGAATGGCTGCATGCACAACTGCCCAAGATATCGGGCAGGTCGCCACTGGCCAAAGCAATCCGCTACGCTCTGGGTCGCATGCCAAAGGCGCGTCCATATCTTGAGGATGGCTTCCTAGAATTGCACAGCAACATTGGGGATGCGGGACAGAACTGCCGTTCCTTGCGCTCGCACCAACGCCCGGTTTACGAACCGCCTAAACTTGAGGACGCTTCGCAAGCAACGTTACAAAACCTGCTCCAATGATAGTTAGACCGGCTACCCTCGAAACCCCTACTTGTAGCTTCGGCGTATTGATGGCGTTCCCCGCGTTGCTCGCAAGGAGGGCATAACCGGTGTCGACAAACATTCCAGTCAAAACGAACAACGCTATGAGGACGCCTGCCTGCGCTATATACGGGAGGCTTGGGTCAATGAACTGAGGCACGAAAGCAGCAAAGAACAGTATCCCCTTCGGATTAAAAAGCATCACCAGAAATCCATCCCTTAAGGACTGAAAAGGTGTTTCTGTGTTGTCCGCTTCTGTTGCGGCGAGCACTTTCGGCCGTGTCATCAAGAGCTTGCAGCCAAGATAGAACAGATACAGGGCACCCGCGATCTTGAGGGCATTGAATGCCGAGGATGAGGCGATCAAGAGAGCTGACACGCCTGCGAGTGCCAGAGTTGCGGCGACGGCACCGCCTATTGCTATGCCAAGAATCATCGGCAACGCAACCTTCCGCCCCTGAGCAACGGACTTGGAAATAATCAGCGCGATTGTTGGTCCGGGAACGACCAAGAGTATAAAGCTTGCACGGAGGAAAAGGAGCAGCGTCGTCGATTCAGGCAATAAGTGGTCCAATCTGTACTTTGTGTTTTACGTCGTTTGGCACGCGCCAAACCAGACTTCCAGTTCTGCCTGTGAATCGGCATACACAATTGACCCGTTTGGGTAGGTTATGAGCGAGTAAAATTGCCCCCTCTTTTCGTTATAATCCGCGCTTCAAATGCGGAGGAAAGAGCAGGTGTTATTGATGGAAAGTGTATCGAAGTTCCGACGATGGGTGCTGGTTAAAGGTCGCAGCATCCGGTCGGTAGCGCGTGCGACGGGATTGTCGCGCAATACAATCAAGAAGTATCTGAAGGACGACAGCCCTCCGAGTTATCAGAGTCAGATGCCACTGGTTCGGCACAAGCTGTGCAACAGTTTTGATCTTCGGCTTCAGGAGCTGTTTGATCAAGACTTGAAGCGGCCACGCCGGGAGCGGCGGACGGCTACACTGGGTCCTATTCGCCGGTTCAGCGATTTGTCTGGGATCTGAAGCGGGCCGGTGCCGGTTAAGGCGAGGCCTTTATCCCGCTGTATTTTGCGGCAGGCGATGCGCTGCAATTTGACTGGAGCAAAGAACGGGTTGTCCTTGGCGTTGCGGCGGTGTGGTGGTGATAGGGAAATGGTCGATATCTTATCCCTTGTTTTACACCACGACGAAAGCGCCGTGCTGCGGGCCGTGGAATTGGCACTGGAAGTCGGGGTGCCAACCAAGACACATATCCTGCACCTGCTGCATAGGCTGATTGATCCAAAGCGAACAGATCACCCTGAGATCGACCCACCGGGTGTCTTGGCTTTGGAAACCGCCCCAAAGGCAAATGTAGATCGCTATGACGATCTCAGACAGGCCGGAGGAAAGCGCAATGCGTCATGACCCTGCAGGGGCTTCCATTATCATCATGCTGCGCAGTCTCAAGCTGCATGGTATGTTCCAAGCCGGGATCGATAACCAGCAACTTGACAAGAATATTGAGCAGCGAACGTGGAATTATAGGGCAAGCAGGGGCCTTACCACCTTACAGGTACTTTCCCATTTCGACCGCAGTGTCCGACATTCGATTGGAAAAGCCCCATTCATTGTCATACCACGTGAGGATACGCACCATGTTGCCATCCATGACTTTGGTCTGATCCGTTGCAAAGATGGAGGAATGGGGGTCGTGGTTAAAGTCCATACTGACGAGTTTAGCGTCGGTAACGCCCAAGACACCTTTTAGCGGGCCGCTGGCCGCGGCCGCTGCCATGGCCTCATTGACTTGTTCGACTGTTACATCCCGACCCAATTCAACGGTTAGATCGACACAAGACACATTGGGCGTTGGGACACGAATGGCAACGCCGTCTAGCTTGCCATTGAGTTCAGGCATGACCAGGCCAACAGCTTTGGCTGCACCGGTTGATGTCGGTATCATCGAAAGAGCAGCGGCACGGGCGCGATAAAGGTCCGAGTGCATTGTATCCAACGTTGGTTGGTCACCCGTATAGCTATGCACGGTTGTCATGAAGCCGCGGGTGATCCCAAATGTATCGTGTAGGACCTTGGCCACCGGCGTTAGGCAGTTGGTGGTGCATGAAGCGTTCGAAACAATTACGTCATCGCCCGAAAGAGCTTGATGATTGACGCCATAAACTATTGTTTTGTCGACACCTTTCCCAGGGGCAGAGATTAGAACACGACTTGACCCGTTCTTAAGATGCGCCTGACAGGCTTCTTTAGATGTGAAAATGCCTGTGCACTCAAGCACGATATCGACATGCGTCCAAGGCAGGTCAGCGGGGTTCCGCATGGCACTAACTTTGATGGGGCCGGTACCAACATCGATGCTATCATCGCTGGTCTTTACAGTGACGGGAAAGCGGCCGTGCACACTGTCGTATTGTAGCAGGTGTGCGTTCGTTTCGACCGGACCAAGATCATTGATTGCAACAACTTCGATATCCGTCCGACCACTTTCGATGATTGCCCGCAGAACATTGCGTCCGATGCGTCCAAACCCATTGATTGCAACTTTGATGGCCATGGTGTCCCCCATGTCTGATAATGAAAATTTGTGTCAAGCAATGATGCGCTGTAAATCCCACACCAAAACGCCGTTAACGCTAACAACTTTATTTTTGGTGCAGAGTCAACACCCTGCCACAGCACAAACCATAGCGTTTGACGCGCTAACAGAAATATCCGCCATTACTTAACGCATTGAAATACTTGATTTCAGGAAACGTTGGGTGACCGAAGTTATTTCAAGTAAAGCATTAGCGCCAGAACTTGAGCCACTCGATTAATTCGGCAAGCTTTTTCGCCAAAAACACAAGATGATCAGCATCGTAGAGCATCACGTCGCCCGCTATGGCAACGAGAATGATTAGGGCTAGGACAAAGGCGATGCGATTGGTCATTTGGCTGGGACTTAAACACGAATTTAGGTTGGGTAGTTGTGACAGCCGCTCCTGAACCTTGCAAGGACCAGTTCGGGATCAGACCAAGCGGCCCATCGCGGCTGCGACATCTGCCATACGCACCGAGAAAGCCCATTCGTTATCGTACCATGCCAGCACGCGGACTAGCCTGTTTCCAACAACTTTCGTCTGATCAGGTGCAAAGATAGACGAAAATTCGGTGTGGTTGAAATCAACTGAAACCTTTTGCTCGTTGTCATATGATAGGACCCGACCGATGGGTCCGCGCGCGGCCTCGGCAACGGCTGCGTTGACCTCTTGGGCTGTCACGTCACGCTTGGCTTCAAATGTGAGGTCAACGGCTGATACGTTGGGCGTGGGCACACGCATCGCGGTGCCATCCAATTTACCTGCAAGGTTCGGTAGCACTTCGCCAAGCGCTTTAGCAGCCCCTGTAGATGTGGGGATCATTGCCATTGCGGCAGCGCGCGCGCGGTAAAGATCGTCATGACGGCGATCTAGAGTGGGCTGGTCGCCGGTATAGCTGTGGATTGTCGTCATTACACCACGTTCGATGCCAATGGCCTCGTCCAGTACTTTGGCCAGCGGGGCCAAGCAATTTGTGGTGCACGACCCGTTTGAAATCATCCTGTCGTTTGCAGCCAGCAAATTATCGTTCACGCCGAAGACGATGGTTTTGTCGACGTTTTTACCCGGTGCTGAAAGCAGAACTTTCTTTGCGCCCCGTTCCAAATGCACGTTGGCTTTGGTTCCGTCGTTGAACTTGCCGGTGCATTCCAGCACAACGTCAACGCCGTCCCAGTCCAGTTCTTTCATGTCATACGTCGACATCATTCGCATTGGGCCGCGCCCGAGGTCCATAGTGTCATTACTGATCTTGATCTCGTTCGGAAAGCGTCCGTGGATCGAATCGTATTTCATTAGGTGCGCTGATGTTTCCAACGGGCCCGTTGCATTCACAGCAACGACATCGATATCATTGCGCAGCGATGTTGCGATGTGAGAAAGGGTGCAGCGACCGATGCGACCAAATCCGTTGATGCCAACCTTGATCGTCATGCTAACCCCTTTGCGTGGTCCCCTAACACTGCGCCGGTGATAGCTGTGTTTGACGAATGAGAAAAGCCTGAAAAGGTTAGAAAATCAGAGTGTTAGCGTTAAAGGTTTTAATAGGTCTGCAGTTGGCGCTAACAATATGCAGGTGGTGCGCAGAGTGTTGTGCGCTAACGTACAAAAAACTGGAGCACAGAGTATGAGTGGATTATTGGCGCTTTTAGATGACGTCGCGGGAATCGCCAAAGTTGCTGCCTCATCGATCGATGATGTGATTGGACAGGCAGCAAAAGCGAGCGCTAAAGCTGCGGGTGCTGTCATTGATGACGCTGCTGTCACGCCCAAATATGTGCAAGGGTTTGCTGCCGAGCGTGAGCTGCCGATCATCTGGCGTATCACCAAAGGGTCGCTCAGGAATAAGCTGGTTTTTTTGCTGCCCGTCGGCTTGCTTTTAACCAATTTCGCACCTTTGGCGATACCGCCGCTGCTGATGCTGGGCGGGGCATATTTGTGCTTTGAAGGAGCAGAAAAGGTCGCGCATGTGTTTGGCTTTGGGCATGGTCACGATGATTACAAAGGCAAAGAAATGGCAACCCAAGATCCTGCCCATTTAGAAGAACAAAAGGCCGCCGGTGCCATCAAGACCGATTTTATTCTGTCGGCCGAAATCATGACCATTTCGCTTGCGGCCATTCCCGAAAGCAATTTCTGGTTTGAAGCGGCGACTTTGGCGACGGTTGCCATCATGATCACGGTGGCGGTCTATGGGTCTGTCGCGCTGATCGTAAAGGCGGATGACGTAGGGCTTTCGCTTGCGTTAAATGGCCGGATTGCGCCGGTGCGCGCGTTTGGTCGGGCGATTGTCAAGATCATGCCAGGATTTATGAAAGCCCTCACCATCATCGGAACAGCGGCAATGTTGTGGGTTGGGGGCGCGATCATCCTTCATGGGCTTGCGGAAATAGGATGGCACGGACCCGAAGACCTGATTTATGGAACCGCCAAGGCCATTGGGGGCGGATCAGGCCTGTTGGAATGGGCAATAAAGGCAAGTGTAGATGGCGTTCTTGGTCTTGTTTTGGGTGTTTTATTGATCCCATTGGGGGAAAAAGTGATCACTCCGATTTGGCGCGCTCTGACGCCAAAGGCTGCCTAAGGCGTTTGGCGAAGTACCAAGATCTCCATACACTATTTTGTTAGTTGAAAGCTGAAGTTCAGGCAACGTTCGCGCGTGACAGCATTTGTAAAATTGTTGCTTGAATAGCTACGTTGTCTCGCCTTTTGTGTGATGCACCAGGCTGAATTCAACAGGGCCCCACTAATGAAGGAGCCCTGTTTTGAATCTCGATCATCGCGGGTGTTACAAAAGCGCCTTGGCTTTGGCGACGACATTACCTGCGGTAATGCCGAATTTCTCAAACAACACGCCTGCGGGGGCCGAGGCCCCAAAATCGTCCATGCCAACGAAATCGGCTTTATTGGCCTTGCCGCGTTCGCCCAACAGCCAACGATCCCAACCTTGGCGCACCGCTGCTTCGATGCCGATGCGCACCGGTCCGGCGGGCAGCACGCGCCGACGATAAGTTTCATCCTGTGCAGCAAACAGTTCCATGCATGGCATCGACACAACACGGCAGCCAATGCCCTCATCCTGCAGCATCGCGCGTGCATCCAGTGCCACCGTAACCTCAGAACCGGAAGCGATCAGGATTACCTGTCGCTTGCCTTCGGCGTCGGCTAGCACATAAGCGCCCTGCGCTGTCAGATTGCGCAGCTTGTGTTCTGTGCGGACGGTAGGCAAGCCCTGTCTTGTCAGCGATAAAACAGAAGGTGTTTCAGTAGACGACAGGGCCAGTTCCCAAGCTTCTGCTGTTTCGATGGCGTCGGCGGGGCGGAACACATTCGTGTTTGGCGTGGCCCGGCTGATGGCCAGATGCTCCACCGGTTGGTGGGTCGGTCCGTCTTCGCCGAGGCCAATGCTGTCATGAGTCATGACAAAAGTCGTTGGGATCTTCATCAACGCTGCCAGTCGCATCGCGGGGCGTGCATAGTCAGTAAAACACATGAATGTCCCGCCATAAGGGCGCACGCCGCCATGCAAGGCCATGCCATTCATCGCAGCCGCCATACCGTGTTCGCGGATACCCCAGTAGATATAACGCCCACCACGATTGTCGACATCAAAGACACCGAGATCACTTGTCTTGGTGTTGTTCGAGCCCGTCAGGTCAGCCGAGCCGCCCACGGTTTCGGGCATCACCGGGTTTAACACCTCAAGCGTTTTTTCCGACGCTGCGCGCGTGGCCAGTTTAGGTGCGGCTTCGGACATCTGTTTTTTGAATGCCTTGACCGTCGCAGACAGTTTCTTGGGCGTGTCCCGGTTATAGGCACGGGTGAACTGATTTTGCTTGCTCGTCGAAAGGCTTTCAAAACGTGCATGCCAGGCTTCGCGGTCTGCAATGCCGCGCGCACCAATGGCTTCCCAGGCTGCTTTGACATCGCCGGGCACTTCGAATGGGCCTGTCGTCCAGCCATAGGCAGCTTTGGCTGCAGCCATTTGGTCGGCATCAGTTAGCGCGCCATGACCTTTCGATGTGTCTTGAGCTGCGTGACCCAAGGCGATGTGGGTCTTGCAGGCAATCATAGTTGGCTTTTTCTGGTTTTTGGCCTGTGTAATTGCGGCATCAATGGCAACGGGGTCATGGCCGTCGATTTCGATCACGTCCCAGCCCGCTGACTTGAAGCGCATCGGCTGGTCTGTTGTATCAGACAAGGTAACGGGGCCGTCGATGGTGATGTTATTATTGTCCCAGAACACGATGAGCTTGCCCAGTTGATGACGTCCGGCCAGCGTGATCGCCTCTTGGCTGACACCTTCCATCAGACAGCCGTCACCGGCGATGACATAGGTGTGGTGATCGACAACTTTATTGCCGTATTGGGCGCGCATAATTTCCTCTGCCATGGCGAAGCCGGTCGCATTGCCGATCCCTTGGCCGAGCGGCCCTGTCGTTGTCTCGATGCCCGCGGCGTGGCCATATTCCGGATGACCGGCCGTTATCGCGCCCCACTGGCGAAAGTTTTTGACCTGCTCAAGCGTCATGTCGGCATAGCCAGTAAGGTGCAAAAGGGAATACAGCAGCATGGACCCATGTCCGGCCGACAATATGAAGCGGTCACGGTCGGGCCAGTTTGGTGTCGAAGCGTCAAATTTCAAATGCTTTTCGAACAAGACCGTTGCAACATCCGCCATGCCCATCGGCATGCCAGAGTGTCCGGAATTAGCGGCGGCGACGGCATCCAGGGTCAGCGCTCGAATGGCTGTGGCCTTGGACCAGTGATCAGGGTGTGCGGTGCGAAGGGCTGTCAGATCCACGAACGTGTCCTTTGGGCAATTGAGCAATACAGATGCAGGCTCAATACCACCCAAGTCCCAAAGATCAAGCGCGCGTGGCTAACACGTTTTAGTGGCACATGAACGCCGACCTGCAAGTGCTTGATCGTAATGGGGGCGCAATTTCCAAATCCTTTGATTAAACTCAGGACAAAGCCAAGATACATAGCGATTCGCATCGAGTTTTTTTATGAAATATCCCGCCTTCTATATTGTCAGACAGAAAGGGGCAGAGCATGAGCGACATTGACGATTTGCAGCGACGTATAACCGCCGCGATGGACAGAATTGCCGGCAGTGTTGGCAACGCTGGCGCGGCACAGGCAAAAATCGCAGCTGAACTGGCAACCGCGCTAGAGGATGAGAAACTGGCCAATGCACAACTGAGCGAACGCCTGCAGGCGCTAAAAGACCGCTACGATGGCGAGGTCAACAACGCAAAAGCGGTCGCCAATGCTGAGGCGCGAATTACAGCTCTTGATCTTGAAGTGCAGCGGTTGCGCACGGCCAGCGATCAATTGCGCCAGTCGAACGCAGCATTGCGCGCCGCCAACGAAGAAGGTGTAGGCGAGCCGCACCTCATCAACGCTGCAATGGTGGCCGAATTGGAGGCTCTGCGTGCAGGCCGGGCGGTAGATGTAGCCGAGGCTAGTAGCATTATTAGTGCCCTGATGCCGCTGTTAGAGGCACCAGAAACCAGCTCAAAGGAGCAATCAGATGCCTGAGGTGACAGTTGCCATCGGAGGTCGGGATTTCGCTGTTGCCTGCCAAGAGGGTGAAGAGCATTACCTGCACACAGCTGCCAAGATGCTGGATGATGAGGCGCAAGTTTTGATGGATCAGGTTGGCCGGATGCCAGAAGCGCGGATGTTGCTGATGGCAGGGCTGATGCTGGCGGACAAAACAGCCAGCGTCGAAGACGCGATCGTTGCAATCCGTGCTCAACTGGCTGAACGTGAGGCAGAGCTAGAAGGATTGCGCTCCATGGGTGCGCCCGAGCCCGAGCGCGTGGAAGTGCCAGTTGTACCACAATCGGTGCATGACACGCTGGCCGAATTGGCCGCCCGCGCCGAAGCGCTGGCCGCAGATGCCGAAGAAAAAGCCGGATCTTGATGGTCCGGCTTTGCTTGACGTGCACAAATTATTGATCGTGAGGCGAGCTTAGCCGTTCGCATCACGTATCTTGTCAGCGGCGTCTTTGTCAAAAGTGACACCGTTTTCTTCGAACAAAGTGTCCAGTTCGCCGGACAGCGTCATCTCGGTGATGATATCGCAGCCGCCTACGAATTCGCCTTTGACATACAGCTGGGGGATGGTCGGCCAATCTGAGAAATCCTTGATCCCTTGCCGCATGTCTTCGTCTGCCAGAACGTTTACGTCAGAAAAATCGACGCCCATGTAGTTCAGCACGCCAGCAACACGACTGGAAAAGCCGCATTGGGGCATCGACTTGGTACCTTTCATAAACAGCACGACGTCGTCGGCTTTGATGGTTTCGGTTATACGTTTGGCTGCATCTGTCATCTCAGGTATCTTTCTTCATGAAGGCACGGTGATACCGTGCGGCATAGGTTTCGTCTTCGGGCATCGCATCAACATGGGTGCTTGCGCGGGCTGCAAAGGTGCCTTTGCGGTCTATGACGATCGATGGAGCACGTTCCAAAGCATCGTTTTGACGCGCGACCTGGTCGATCAGGGATAAATCGGTTGCCTCCATTCCCAGAGGGCTTAGGCGATTTTGGCCCATTTCATCGCGTCCGGGACGGCGCGCGGCCAGCGGACCGCGCGGTTGTGTGCGCAGCGGATAGGTCAGGATGGACCAAAGTGTGCGCATTAGGGGGCCTTGGTCGTGAGAGCCAATGCATGCAATTCGCCGTGGCTGCCGTCCATTTTGCCCTTAAGGGCTTTGGTTACAGCACGGTGTTGTTGCACGCGGTTCATGCCGGTGAAAGAGGCATCGATAACCTCGGCTGAATAATGATTTCCGTCGCCGCGCAGATCGGTGATTGTGATTTGTGCTTCGGGAAATGTTTCGCGGATCAGGTCTTCGATCTCTTGGGCTTGCATTGGCATGGAACAGCTCTCCGGTTCTTACCCGTCAGACTTAGGGCGCGACGCGGTCAGGCGCAAGCGTTTGCAGGGGCGGAAACAGATCTGTGCACACACATGGGGCTAGGCTTGTCTTTCCTGTGGGAAGGAGATTACGGTCTAGGGTGCAGATAAGTGCGGTATGCAGCTGGATAAAGGCAGATTAGATGAGCTTTGAGACGGCACCGGAACAAGCACTGGCCTGGCACGCTGCGGGGCAGGGCGCGGTATTGGCCACCGTGATTGACACTTGGGGCAGCGCCCCACGCCGGGCGGGCGCGCAGCTTGTGGTGTCTGGGTCTGGCGAGATGATGGGATCTGTCTCGGGTGGGTGCGTTGAGGGTGCTGTCGTTGTAGAAGCGATGGATGCGCTGGAAGACGGTGCGCCGCGCCTTTTGGAATATGGTGTCAGTGATGGTGATGCCTTTGCGGTGGGGCTGGCCTGTGGTGGAACAATCCGCATTCTGGTTGAGCCGATTGGTACAGCGATGCCAGCCGCGATGCTTGAAGCACTGGTTGCGGCCCGTGCCGCGCGACGCCAGATCGCCTATGTTGTGGATCTCGAGGACTGGACGCGTCGACTGGATGACACCGGGCACGCGACCCGTTTTGCCAGTGACCGCACGGGCGTCGAGGACGATGGCCGAACATTTGTCGCGGTGCATAACCCGCCCTTGCGTCTGGTGATCGTTGGGGCCGTGCATATCGCCCAAGCTTTGGTTCCGATGGCACGGATCGCCGGGTATGATCCGATCATCATTGACCCACGCGCAGCCTTTGGATCAGAGACGCGTTTTCCCGGCGAGCGGCTGATTAGCGACTGGCCGGACGATGCGTTAAACGATTTTGGGCTGGATGCGCGGACCGCCCTGGTGTTGTTGACACATGATCCCAAGCTTGATGACCCGGCCCTCCATATTGCGCTAAAATCGAATGTTTTCTACATCGGTGCTCTGGGGTCGACCCGGACACATGCCAAACGCGTGTCCCGCTTGCAAGAAGCAGGATTCACTACTGCTGACATCGCCCGAATCAACGGGCCGGTTGGGTTAGACATTGGTGCTGCCAGTCCTGCAGAAATAGCTGTTTCTATTCTTGCCCAGTTGGTGCACGCATTGCGGCGCGGCGCATGAAGTTTGGTATGGTTTCAATCGATGACGCGCAGGGGGCTATCCTTGCACACTCCACCGCTGGGACCGACGGGCGCATTGCCAAAGGGACGCTGCTGGACGCGGCACTTGTAGACCAATTGCGCCAAGCAGGGCACAAGACTGTGGTCACCGCGCGACTGGAGCCCGGCGACGTAGAGGAAAACGCGGCCGCTTCATTTTTGGCGCAGGCGATTGTCCCTGAGCCGCCGGCGCAGGCTTTGCGCATTGCAAAGGCGGGCGCGGGGCGCGTAAACCTCTATGCCACAGGCCCGGGCGTTGTTCGTATGGATGCCGGTGCGATAAATGCAGTCAACGCCGTCAATCCGATGATCACAGTCGCGACTGTGCCACAGTTCCACAGGGTCGAAGCCGGGACAATGGTCGCCACAATCAAGATCATTGCCTATGCGGTGCCAGAAACTGCGCTTGCGGATGCCTGTGCCGCAGCGGCGCGGTGTTTGGCAATCGCGGCACCAGTCTACAGTTCGGCAACTCTGATCGAGACAATGGTGGGTGATGCAGAGCCGGTGATCAAAGGTCGGGTCGCCATCACTGGGCGTTTGGACCGCCTTGCAGTCGCTCTAACAGACCGCGTTATGGTGCCGCACAAGACCGAGCCTTTGGCGCGCGCTATGATCCAAGCTCCGGGTGATATGATTTTTGTCCTGACGGCATCAGCCACGTCCGATCCACAAGACGTTGGCCCAGAAGCGTTGCGCGCTGCCGGAGGCAGCGTGACGGCCTATGGCATGCCTGTCGATCCGGGGAATTTGCTGTTCTTTGGGTGGCTGCAGGACAAGCCGGTAATCGGCCTTCCGGGGTGCGCGCGATCACCTGCCCTGAATGGCGCAGATTGGGTTTTGGAGCGGATATTGTGTGGATTCCGCCTGACGCAGGCTGATATCTCGGCGATGGGGGTGGGTGGTTTGCTCAAGGAAATTCCGACCCGCCCGCGTCCTCGCGCGTCCTGAAAGCCGGGTCCAAGTCATCCGCTCACCCTGTGCATGATTTTGCGAAATTGTGAATTTGAGAAAGTTTAGTGTTCTCAAGTGGCAAATGCCGTGCTTAACTCGCATCAAATAAGAATGACATTAAGGGAGAATATAATGGTGCAGGTTTCAATGACTGTGAACGGCAAGGTTGCTTCTGGCGAGGTAGAGGGACGAACATTGTTGTCGTCTTTCCTGCGCGAGCAGCTCAAAATGACTGGAACGCACGTGGGCTGTGATACGTCGCAGTGCGGTGCATGCGTCGTGCACGTGGACGGCGTAGCGGTTAAATCCTGTGCAATGCTCGCGTTTGAGGCCGACGGCGCCGAAGTCGCCACGATTGAAGGGCAATCCAATGCGGATGGTTCACTGAATGTCATCCAACAAGCATTTCAGGATCACCACGGCTTGCAATGCGGGTTTTGTACTCCAGGTATGGTGATGTCAGCCGCCGCACTTCTAAAAGAAAACCCAAAGCCCACTGAAACAGAGGTGCGCGCGTATCTTGAAGGCAACATTTGCCGGTGCACTGGCTACCACAACATTGTCAAAGCAATTCTGGCCGCCTCTGGTCAAGACGTTGCGGCCATGGCTGCGGAATGACCGTGTTCCGCAAAATCGCACTGGCCGGCATTCTGATGACCGTTGTCGGACCTGGCGCGGCCATAGCTGAAGGGTATTCTACCGTTGACTTGGGGCTGGTGAGATCAAAATCAGCATGTATGGCAAGGGCAGAGCGGGTTATGGAGCGTTACGAAGACACGCTCGGTGCGCACAGTGTGTCGACGGGCTCTTGGACAACCTTTGGTTGGGATTTTGAGCCGGGCGATCAGGATGTGGTGATACTGTGTGTTGCACCTGCTGGATCATCAAGCAATGAACGCCGTGCGATCATGGTCATACATGGATCAGAGACGGAGACTGAACGCTTCGCCACGCGCGATATCCTTAATGGGTATTGGGACGCTGACTAAATAAACGAATTTAAAAGAAAAAGCGACCTGTACGGTCGCGTTTCATTCAGGGAGGAATGACATGCCAAAAGATGGAGGCATCGGTGCCAGCAGTAAGCGGCGCGAGGACGTACGGTTTCTAACAGGGGTCGGCAACTATACGGATGATATCAACATTCACGGTCAGGCGTATGTGTATTTCTTGCGCTCGGAAGTGGCGCACGGAACCTTGAAATCAGTTGATACAAGTGCTGCGGCCGACATGCCCGGAGTGGTTCAGATCTTTACCGGTGTTGATTTCGAAGGAGTAGGCAGCATCCCCTGTGGATGGCAGGTGACCGACCGTCATGGCGAGCCAATGCAAGAGCCTGGCCACCCGGTGCTGGCGCAGGGCAAAGTGCGTCACGTGGGCGAGCCGATTGCAGCCGTAGTTGCCGAAACGTTGGAGCAGGCACGAGATGCCGCTGAAGCAATCGTTCCGGAAATTGACGAGTTGCCCGCTGTGATCAACATGAAAGATGCTCTGGTGGGGGGTGCCACAAAGGTTCATGACGACCTGAATGACAATCTTTGCTATGATTGGGGCTTTGTCGAAGAGAATAAAGACGCGGTCAACAAAGCGTTTGAAGAAGCCGCGCATGTCACTTCGCTGGAATTGGTCAACAACCGCTTGGTTGCAAATCCCATGGAACCGCGTGTCGCCGTTGGCGACTACTCGCGTGGTACGGATGATCACACACTTTATACAACGTCGCAAAACCCGCATGTGATCCGTCTGTTGATGGGTGCGTTTGTGCTGGGGATTCCAGAACACAAGTTGCGTGTTGTCGCTCCGGATGTCGGTGGCGGCTTCGGCACTAAAATCTTCCACTACCAGGAAGAAGCGTTCTGTACTTTTGCCGCTAAAGCCTGTGGTAGGCCTGTAAAATGGACGTCCAGCCGGTCAGAAGCATTTATATCTGACGCTCATGGCAGAGACCACGTTACGACCATCGAATTGGCGCTGGATGCAGATAATAACTTTACCGCAATTCGCACCGAAACACATGCCAATATGGGCGCTTACCTGTCAACATTTGCGCCGTCGGTACCGACTTGGCTGCACGGCACGCTGATGGCTGGTAACTACAAGACGCCGCTGATCTATGTGAACGTCAAGGCCGTGTTTACCAATACAGTGCCGGTAGATGCCTATCGTGGCGCCGGTCGGCCCGAGGCGACATTCCAATTGGAGCGTGTCGTGGACAAGGCCGCACGCGAACTGGGCGTCGATCCAATTGCGTTGCGTCGTCAAAACTTCATCACCGAGTTCCCCTATGCCACGCCTGTGGCAGTCGAGTACGACACCGGGGATTACAACGCGACGATGGATAAGCTCGAAGAGATGATTGACCTTAGTGGGTTCGACGCGCGCCGCAAGGCATCAGAAGCCAAAGGCAAGCTGCGCGGCATGGGTGTAAATTGCTACATCGAGGCTTGCGGTATCGCGCCGTCAAACCTTGTTGGTCAGTTGGGTGCACGGGCAGGTCTGTATGAATCCGCCACCGTTCGGGTCAATGCCACCGGTGGTCTGGTTGTTATGACGGGCTCGCATAGTCACGGGCAGGGCCATGAGACATCGTTTGCCCAAGTCGTTGCCGAGATGATTGGCATTGACGAGAGCATGATTGAGATCGTGCATGGCGACACCGCCAAAGTGCCGATGGGCATGGGCACCTATGGATCCCGTTCCATCGCAGTGGGCGGATCGGCAATGGTGCGTGCGACCGAAAAGATCATCAACAAAGCCAAGAAGATCGCAAGTCATTTGCTTGAAGCGTCCGAGTCGGACATCGAGCTGAAGGATGGTGCGTTCAGCGTCGCTGGCACAGATAAGTCTGTGGCATGGGGCGATGTGACCCTTGCAGCCTATGTTCCGCACAACTACCCACTTGAGGATATTGAACCGGGCCTGGAGGAGACAGCGTTCTACGACCCGGCCAACTTCACCTATCCATCGGGGGCCTATGCCTGCGAAGTCGAGGTCGACCCGGATACCGGAAAAGTGTCGATTGAGCGGTTTGCTGCGGCGGATGACTTTGGCAACATCATCAATCCAATGATTGTGACGGGACAGGTTCACGGCGGTCTGGCACAAGGAATTGGTCAGGCACTACTTGAAAACTGTGCATATGACGATAACGGTCAGTTGTTGAGTGGGTCTTACATGGATTATGCAATGCCGCGCGCCGATGACCTACCGATGTTCGATGTTGATCATTCATGTCAGACGCCTTGTACGCATAACCCTCTAGGTGTGAAGGGCTGCGGCGAGGCGGGTGCAATCGGTTCGCCCCCGGCAGTTGTAAGTGCGGTCGTCGATGCACTGCAATCTGCGGGCAAGGACGTGACGCATATCGATATGCCATTGTCGCCCGATCGTGTTTGGGCAGCGATGCAATGAGTTGAAAGTGTGGGACTGGGGCGCCGCCCCAGACCCCGGAGTTTATCTGGCAAGATGAAAAGGATCATATTGCCGAAAGAAAGGACCGAAAATGTACAATTTTGACGTCGTCAAACCGAGCCATATTGCGGATGCAGTCAAGGAACTGTCGGGCAGTTCAGAGAGCCAGCCGCTTGGGGGTGGACAAACCCTGATCCCGACACTGAAGCAAAGGCTGGCCAGCCCGGAAAAGTTGGTAAGCTTGGGCGCTATCGACGAGATGAAAGGTGTTTGCCAGAATGATGTGGGTGACGTCTGCATTGGTGGGGCAACAACGCATGCGACTGTTGCAGCAGCGGCAGGCGCCTATTCCGCACTTGCCGTAACTGCAAGTCATATTGGAGACCCGGCCGTACGCAATCGTGGAACGATCGGTGGGTCGCTGGCAAATAATGATCCTTCAGCCTGCTATCCAGCAGCTGCGCTGGCGTCTGGTGCAACCATAGTGACCAATGCTCGTAAAATTGGAGCCGATGATTTCTTTCAGGGCATGTTCACAACTGCGCTGGAAGAGGGTGAGATCATCACTGAAGTTTGCTTTCCGGTGCCAGAAAAGGCGAATTATCAAAAGTTCGTGCAACCAGCATCGCGCTTTGCGCTTGTGGGTGTTTATGTTGCCAAGTACGCGAGCGGTGTCCGCGTGGCGATCACGGGTGCTTCTAATGACGGCGTGTTCCGTTGGGCCGAAGCCGAAGCGGCATTATCGGCCAATTTCGCACCAGAAGCGTTGGAAGGGTTGACCCTGCCTGACGATGATATGATTTCAGACCTGCACGGAACGGGCGCCTACCGCGCGCATCTATGTGGTGTGATGACCAAGCGGGCGGTCACTGCTGCTGCGTGATCTCGTCTGAGGATAATTTGGAAAGGCCGTACATTTTGTGCGGCCTTTTTGTTTGCGCGACCATTCAGTGTATAGCAGCGCAGATTTGACGGGGTTTCCAAGTTGGAATCGAGCTTGCGCAGCAGATAATTAGTGTCGTGAAGGAAAGTGGCAGGTTGGATCGGCATGCAATGCAGCCTTGCGTGTGAGGTCGCCAGTGCCCTAACTGAATATGCCACCTTAACCTGAAAAGGGCACCGCAAACGCGACGCCCCTTTAAAATTGCCATCCAACTATGGTCGATGATCACTTGTTTGGCATCGGCCCAATAAGCATGACCATTTGGCGGCCTTCCATCTTGGGGAAGTTTTCAATCTTCCCATGGTCTTTGGTGTCCTCGGCCACCCGTTCCAACAATTCGCGGCCCAGGTTTTGGTGCGCCATCTCGCGCCCTCGAAAGCGCAGTGTCACCTTCACCTTGTCTCCGTTCTCGAGAAACTTGAAAACGTTGCGCATTTTGACATCATAGTCATTGATATCAGTATTGGGACGGAATTTGACTTCCTTAATCTCGATTATTTTTTGCTTTTTACGAGCTTCGCTCTCGCGTTTTTGTTGCTCGTATTTAAACTTTCCGAAATCCATGATCTTGCAGACCGGTGGATTGGCGTTAGGCGAGATTTCGACCAGGTCGAGCCCAGCATCTTCGGCCATCACAATGGCGCGGGTGGGCGTCACGACGCCAACGTTCTCTCCTTCAGCGCCAATCAGGCGGATTTCGGTGGCGTGGATTTTATCGTTTACGCGAGGGCCAGTGTCTCGTTGTGGCGGCGCGTTATGGGGTCTGCGAGCGATGGTGGTGATCCTTTGATCGTTGCAAAATTTGAGGGCAAAACGTAGCCTTTGCCCGGGCTTACTTCAAGGCGCAAAATCGGTTGTTATGCGTGGAAGCGCAGGATTTTCCTTTTACAGGGCTTTTCTGCACCTTGCACGTCCAATACTGGCGGCATTCGGCGGCGCTATGGTGCAATTGGCCAGTCATAAACAGGGCACTACACGGTGAAACTGTCCGAGCGTTATATGCAAACGTGGCTGCGCTTTGAGGTTATGGACTGTTGGCGATCCGTCCCAGCAAATTGACTGGAACAGCTCAGCCAACAAAAGCTTTTTCGACAACGAAATGTTTTGGGTCCGAATTGGCGCCTTCTTCTAGGCCGAAACCCTCGAGAATGCGCTTGAGATCGGTGTTTAGGCCGAGCGAGCCGCAAATCATTGCGCGATCGGTGTCGGCTTTCATGCCATCAATGCCGAGATCATTGAATAATGTGCCATCTTCGAGAAGGGTCGTGATGCGACCCATTTTAGGGCTCTGTTCGCGCGTCGTGGTCGGGTAGTAGCGGATTTTGTCTAGCGCGTCCTTGCCCAGTAATTCCTGCATCATCTCGTCTTGTTTCAAGGTGCCAATCAGGCGGCTGCCATAGTCCAACTCGGCAACATCACGGCAGGTATGCGTGATGACGATCTTGTCATAATCTTCGTAAGTCTGTGGTTCACGCAGCAGCGATGCAAACGGAGCAAAGCCAGTGCCAGTAGCAAAAAACCAAAGCCGTTTGCCTGGTAATAGAGCGTCATGCACCAGAGTGCCCACGGGTTTGGGGCGCAGAATAATCTGATCACCGGGCTGGATATGTTGCAGGCGTGACGTCAAAGGGCCGTCTTCAACCTTAATCGAATAAAACTCCAATTCATCATCCCAAGCGGGTGACGCGATAGAATAGGCGCGCAGCAGAGGCTTCTGCTTGCCAGTCTTGGGGTCGGGATCGCCCATAAGACCGATCATCACAAACTCGCCTGAGCGAAACCGAAGGCTCGCTGGGCGGGTCACACGGAAGGAAAACAGGCTGTCTGTCCAATGCTGGACCTGAGTGACAGTCTGTGTATCAGGCGATGTCGGTGCTTTGACGGCGGCGGCTTGGTTCACTGGAGTTTGCTCGATCATGGTTGTGTCAACGCGGGTTTACCCCGACGCCTCTCTTATTGGGAAGGTTTTTTTGCTAGAGCGAGGTGGTTAAACGCCGCGCATCAGCTGTTTGAAGCGCCGCGCAGCCGAGATTGATAATCGTGATCCTGCCAGTTTGCTCGGAAAATCCACTGCTCTTGTGGTTGGCGTGCAGCCAGCGCCTGGCTGATTTCGACCTCGTCAAAACCGGATCGGCGAGCCATGGCGTATTGATCTGCTATGACGTGGCCGTGTGCACGCAGCCGACCGCGATAGCCGCGCAAACGCAGCATCCGAGCGATGGTAAAACCACGTCCGTCGGCAAAGTTAGGGAAATCCACACGAATGATCGCCGCTGTCAGAGACACTTTGTCAGGGTCTGCATCACTGGGCACGTCGAGCGCTACAGCGTCATTTGCAGCCTCGCCTAAGGGTGTATAGCCCTTTTTCCATGTATCGGGGCCAAAGCCTTGATCTGTAACCAAAATTGTCATGTCGGTACTCCTGTCCGAACCATCTTGCCATCCATGAAATGGATGCCGCATTCGTCTTTATCATTGTTGCGCCAACGTCCGGCACGGTAGTCTTCTCCGGCAGCTACAGGCGAGGTGCAGGGTGCGCAGCCGATGCTGGGATAGCCCAGTGCCACCAGCGGATGGCGGGGCAAGCGGTTTTCGTCCATGTATTCTGTCACATCATCGCGCGACCAGCGCGCCAGTGGGTTCACCTTGATGCGCCCGGTGCTTTCTTCGAGTTCAAAGAAGTCCAGCGAAGCCCGGCTATCCGATTGATATCTTTTGCGTCCGCTGATCCAGCCATGAAAGGGGCGCAGCGCCTTGTTTAACGGGGCCGTTTTGCGAAGCGTGCAACAGGCATCAGGGTCGTGTCGATGCAGAGTCTTGTCAGGATCACCAAGATCTCTGTCGCTGGACTTGATTACCGTGATGTTGCGCAGACGCAGTCGTTCTGCAACATCCTGCTGGTAGATCAGGGTTTCAACGAAAAGCATATCTGTATCGATGAAAATGATCGGAATGTCCCGGTCAACCATGGCGGTAAGATGCAAAAGCACGATCGATTCGGCCCCAAAGCTGGAAACCAGAGCAAGGTGGGGCAACGCTGCCCGTGCCGCGCGCAGGACATCCGTTGCGCCGTGATGCCTGAGGCGGGCGTTGAGCGCTGTCACCTGATCCGCAGACAAATGGCGTGCCGGCCCTTCGGGGAGAGTTTTTTTGGCAAGATGAAGCATGGGATCTATTCCGCCGCGACGGCCTTGGCCTGTGGGTAAAGGGCTGCTTTGAACGGGGCCAGCCCGGTGCGTTGGTAGGTCTCGAGAAACGTCTCGTCTCTAGCGCTGCGCAGTTCGAGATAGGCCTCAATGATCCGTTCGATGGCCGGAATGATCTCGTCGGCGGAAAATCCCGGACCAGCGCGTTCTCCGACGGCGGCGGTTTCTGTATGGTCGCCACCAAGTGTGATTTGGTAGCTTTCAACGCCTGCGCGATCGAGGCCGAGGATGCCGATATGACCCACATGATGGTGACCGCAAGCGTTGATGCAGCCCGATATCTTAATTTTGAGCTGGCCGATGTCCTGTTCGCGTTTGAGATCATCAAACCGGTTGGCAATCTGCTGCGCGATCGGAATGGATCGCGCCGTTGCAAGGGCGCAATAATCCATTCCGGGGCAGGCAATGATATCACTGATCAATCCGATATTTGCTGTTGCCAGATTTGCTGACCTAAGCCTTGCATGCAAGGCGGGCAGGTCAGACATGTGTACATGAGGCAGGATCACGTTCTGCTCGTGACTGATGCGCAACTCGTCATGGCCGTAGTCGCGGGCAAGTTCTGCAAGCACCCGCATTTGCGCCGCGCTTGCGTCTCCTGGAGTTTCGCCATGTTTTTTCAGCGAGATCGATACGATTTTGTATCTGGGCGCCTGATGCGCTGTCAGGTTTGTGTCAGCCCACGAGCGAAACATCGGATCATTATGGTAAGCTTCGTTGAAGGGTGCGTCGGAGGCTGTTTTGAAAGACGGTGGCGCAAACTGGGTCTCAATCTCGCGCAGCATGTTTTGATCGACGCCCGAAAAGGTGGCGCGGGTTTGTTCAAAGCGTGCATTAACAAAGCTGCGAATTTCGTCGATTCCGTGCTCATGCACTGTGATCTTGATCCGGGCTTTGTACTTATTGTCACGTCGCCCGATCTGGTTCCAGACTGAAACAATTGCCTCGAGGTAAGGTAACAGGTCGGCTTCGGGCAGAAAATCATGGATCACTTTGCCAATCATTGGCGTCCTGCCTAGGCCACCACCAACGATAACCTCGAAGCCTCGGGTCCCGTCACGCTCGAGCATGCGCAGGCCGATGTCATGGGCGCGCGTCACAGCGCGATCGTTTGGGCTGCCGGTGATCGCGATCTTGAACTTGCGAGGCATGAATTGGAATTCGGGGTGGTCGGTTGACCACTGGCGCAACAGTTCTGCCACTGGGCGCGGATCGGCAATCTCATCTGCTGCTGCACCGGCAAAGTGGTCTGCGGTGACGTTTCGGATCGTATTGCCTGACGTTTGGATCGCGTGCATGCCGACCTCGGCCAGAGCGTCCAGCATGTCTGGCACATCACCCAGTTTGGGCCAATTGAATTGAATGTTCTGACGCGTGGTAAAGTGGCCGTAGCCTTTGTCCCATTTATCCGCGATATCCGCCAGTTTGTTCATCTTTGCGCTATTGAGCGTGCCATAAGGGATGGCGACGCGCAGCATATAAGCGTGCAATTGCAGATAAAGGCCATTCATTAGGCGCAGCGGCTTAAACTCGTCTTCGGTCAGGGCGCCAGAGATACGCCGTTCGACTTGGCTGCGAAACTGGGTGTTGCGCTGCGCGAGAAAGGCTTTGTCAAACCCGGAATAGGTATACATCAGTGCAGATCCACTTGTTTGCCGTGAGCATAATTGCTGGGGCCGGTTGTGCGAAATTCTTCCCGAAAATGAGTGGGTTCAAGGGCGTTGTTCACCACCTTGACGTCGGCCAGATATGCGCCAACCACAGCGTCGGTCTGTTGCAGTGCATCAATCAGTCGTAAATCTGCATCTGCCTCATCGGTCAGCAGTTCTGCCTCGCTTAATCGCCGCGTCCATCCGGTGGCAGTTTGATAGATAACGTCACCTTCTAACAGGTGGTTGGCCGTCACGACTTTGGGTGTGAATTGCTTGGGCATCAGAGCACCTTTCGGACTGTTTCGGTTTGAGCGCTGCGCGTGGGGCGCGCGGGCGTGAGGCCTGCATGCGCCGGGGCGTCAAGCTTTGCATTGAGGGCAGCGCGGGGCGTCAGGCCAACAAAGGTCAACGCTGGCCCGCCCAGTTTCGCTGAGGAAATCGTCGGCTCCATTTCGGACAGGGTGGTGGCCAATATACGCTGATCTGCACGCGAAGCATTTTCGATCACAGTGACTGGTGTGTCGGGATCAGCGCCATGCATCAGCAGGCGGCCCTGAATAAATCGCGCGGATTTTTTGCCCATGTAGATCGCAGCGACCGCGCCGGTTTGGGCAAGGTCCTTCCAGTCGTGATCCGCGAAACCTTTCATATCGTGGCCGGTTAGAAAACGGATCGATGTGTTGCGCCCGCGTCTGGTCAATGATTGTCCGATGGATGCGACAGCGGCCGATGCGGACGTGATCCCGGGAACGATATGCCATTCGAGGCCAGCGGCTGTGACCGCGTCAATTTCTTCGTCGAGACGTCCAAATACTGTCGCGTCGCCTGACTTGAGGCGCACAACCTGCGCGCCCTTTAATCCATGTTCCACGATCAGTGCATTAATGTCCTCTTGTGGGGTGGAAGGGCCGAACGCCTCTTTGCCGACATCTAGCATCGTCGCCTCGCGGCGGGCCAATTCGAGGATTTCCGGGCTGATCAACCGGTCGTAGATCACGACGTCTGCCTCATCCAGCGCCTTGCGGGCCTTGAGGGTCAACAGTTCTGGGTCACCCGGGCCAGCGCCGACAAAAGCGATGTGACCGGCGCGGCTGTCTTTGGCCAAGTGGTCGCGAAGCAATGCGTCCAAAGCGGGCTGCACCGCTTGGGCGCCGTCGGCCATGGCCTTTGGGCCCTTGTCAAAATAATAGGCGCGCCAAAAGTCACGGCGCGGCCTGCCAAAGGGCAGAGCGTTTGCGGCTGTGCGGAACGCCTTGCCAATGGCTGCGAGGGTTCCAAGGCCGGAGGGCAGGCGTTCCTCAATATCTGCTTTTATCGCGCGGGCGAGCACGGGGGCTGCCCCTTCGGTGCCGATGGCAACGGTCACCGGGTCGCGGTCAACGATGGCGGGTGTGATGAATTGGCTGTCGGCGAGATTGTCCACGATATTGACAAGGGCGCCGTCGGCCTGGGCGATGGCTGCGGTGCGGCGGTCTTCGATGGGGTCTTCGTCGGCAGCATAAAAGAGGGCGGCGCAGAGTGTGTCTCCGGGCGCAAGAGGGCGCTGGATCAATGTCAGCTTGCCAGCGTCAGACCAGGCTGAAATCTGAGCATCGGGCGTGGGGGCAAAAACCGTCAGCCGCGCCGTTGTCTTGAGCAACAAGCGCAGTTTGGCCAATGCAGCATCGCCTCCGCCTGACAACACGATCCGACGACCGGCGGTGTTCAGGAAGATTGGGAAATGGTTCATGGATTACCTCATCGCTCATAGCCTTGAGGTGTAATATAGGAAAAAGTTCTGGAATAATGCTAGTTACAAGATTAGATAAGGACAAACGTTCTATATCCCGGCTCAGTTAGAACATGTATCCGGAAATTAGGGAGCAATTGGAATGGCTGTTCGCG
>Ga0206125_10001808_pt1 | contig 24009 bp, 18 predicted proteins | sample Helgoland_Spring_4_FD_148598 | JGI IMG/M metagenome (GOLD analysis project Ga0206125, IMG submission 148598) | Pelagic subsurface seawater microbial communities from Kabeltonne, Helgoland, North Sea - Helgoland_Spring_Bloom_20160331_1 | ecosystem: Environmental > Aquatic > Marine > Epipelagic ... | reverse complement strand
CCGTTGATAGAAATAATTCGAGAAACGCCATATGTAGATGAGACCGTATGCCGTTTTTCTTCATATGGAATTTCAACAAACATATAATTTAAGAATAATGGAGAGTTTATTATCTTTTTTTTGCCATATTTGAACTGAATTTTTTTCTCAATAGGAAGAAAAGTCTCAAATCCTTGATTTTTAAGGTTGCGCTCAGCTATCAAATGACAATTTTGTTTGAATTGTAATAGATACCAATTTTTATTTGTCATACTTAAAATACCCTAAATATAGATAACGATTCAGTATTGTTCAATTTTGAACATAATATCATTATGAATCTAATTAAGAATTTAATTTAAACAATACGTATATTTTTATCAATATAAATATGTATAGTCAATGTATTCTATATCATTATGGTATAAAAGACATTGACTATATCTGCGGTGTATAGTAACTAGTTGTTCAATGTTGATTAATATTTTTTGACTAAATTTGTTGTAACAATACCTAATTGATTTGAGGTTTTGTGCGGTAGCATTGAGAAATTCACACGCAAAAATATAATGGCCAGTACATCAAGGCAAAATAAAAAATATAACAGACATAAATTAATGTGTATGATTATTTCAAACCCACATGTAACTTATCGTGAAATTGCTGATGCAATTGGAATCTCTACTGGGTCTGCATATAATTTAATGACTACACTAATTAGTAAAGGTATAGTTTACTTTGAGATTTCAGATAAAAATCATAACTCTCAAAAGTATTGTTATAAATTATCAAACATTGGCATCAGGGAAAAAGCTATACTTTCTAGAGATATTTTAGAATTAAAAAAGATCGAGCTAGTTCTGCTTCAAGAAGAAATAAAAACATTAGAATTAGAAGTATCTTCCAAACTTTAAGTCAAAAGAACTAAATTTGAATATATTATATTTTTTTAAATTTTATGGTTAGCTGTAAACAAAGACTATGAATAATGAGTTTTAATCACCATAAATTCTTATCAACAGATAAATACATAAATATAATTTATTTCATCAGCAGACATCCAAAATACTGTTTTATTTAAAACTCTTATTGTGCTGAGCGTATTTTTTTCCATTTTTCGTATGGCTCCATCCGTTGTAATAACTAGATATTTCTAAACTATGATAAAAAAAATAACAGTAATAGGTGGATCTGGATTTGTTGGTACTAATCTGTGCAAGCAGTTGACCTTAAAGAAGCAGGATTTTGAAATTTTAGATCTCAAAATGAGCAATCAATTTCCTGAAAAATGTAAAATTGTAAATGTACAAGATGTAAACACCTTACGTAAGGCGGTTAGTGGCAATGTAGTCGTGCTTCTTGCAGCCGTACACAGAGATGATGTGCACGACAAGTTAAATTATCAACGAACAAATGTCAGTGGTGCTGAAAATGTTGCCTTAGTCTGTAAGGAAAAGGGTATAAATAAGATCGTATTTACAAGCACTGTAGCTGTTTACGGGTTCGCGCTGCCTGGAACCAACGAAACAGGAAAGATTAATCCGTTTAATGAATATGGACGCACCAAGTATGATGCTGAAGAAAAGTTAAGGGCATGGTATAAAAAAGGCAAGAATTCACTTATCATTGTACGTCCTACTGTCATTTTTGGTGAAGGTAATCGTGGAAATGTATTTAATCTTTTTAATCAAATTGCTTCTGGTAAATTTGTTATGATTGGTAAAGGAAATAATAAGAAGTCAATGGCCTACATTGGCAACGTGGTTTCATTTTTAGAAACTTGTATTTTTACAAATAAAGAATATGGGGTCTATAATTATGTTGATACACCAGACTTGACCATGGACGAACTGATTAGGTGTGTTCGGCTTAGACTTAAAGGAAAAAACGATGTTGGCCTACGTGTACCATATTGGCTGGGAATAACCTTGGGTTACACAGCTGACATGATATCTGCATTATTTAGTAAAAAAGTGTTGATAAGTTCAATTCGAGTGAAGAAGTTTGCATCATCAACTGAATTTAAAAGTGAAAAAGGTAACTTAGATGAATTCGAGGCACCCTATGATTTAATTGATGGAGTGCAGAAGACACTGGAAGATGAATTTATAGCGCCAAATCCTGGAAGAGAAGTTTTTCACACGGAATGACTAAAAAGTGAAAAAATCGAAATATAAAATCGTTGTTGTTGGATTAGGATATGTTGGACTATCGAATGCAGTTTTATTGGCACAGCATAATGAAGTTATTGGCGTTGATATTTTGCAAGAACGTGTTTCTGCACTAAATGCGCGGAAATCTCCAATTATTGATACAGAGTTGTCTCTGTACTTAACTCAAAAGGATTTGAATTTATCTGCAACAGTAAATCTGGGTAGCGCAGTAGAAGGTACAGATTACGTAATTGTGTCAACTCCAACAAACTACGATGATAAAACAAACCATTTTGACACGTCATCAGTAGAAGAGGTTATTATTAAGGTAAATGAATATGAACCTAAAGCTTGCATTGTTGTTAAATCAACAGTCCCTGTTGGTTTCATTGATGACGTAAGAGTGAGGCTTGGGATTGAGGTTGTAATCTTTTCACCTGAGTTTCTGCGAGAAGGCCGAGCACTCTATGATAACTTAAATCCGAGTCGTATAATAGTGGGTGAAAAGTCAGATCGGGCAGAAGTATTTGCCGGTTTACTCGCAGAAGGTGCATTAAAAAAAGATGTTAATATTTTGTTTACAGGCACTCGCGAAGCCGAGGCAATCAAGCTGTTTTCTAATACTTACTTGGCCATGCGGGTTGCCTTCTTCAACGAGCTCGATAGCTTCGCACTTGCGGGTGACATGGATAGCCGTGAAATTATTGACGGTGTTTCACTTGATCCGCGCATTGGCGTTCACTACAATAACCCATCTTTTGGTTATGGAGGATATTGTTTACCAAAAGATACGAAGCAATTACTTGCAAATTATAACAGTGTGCCTCAGAACTTGATACGTGCAATAGTCGATGCTAATTCAACGCGTAAAGATTTTCTTGTGAATGCAATAATCAAGAAAAAGCCAAAGACTGTTGGTATTTATCGACTTGTTATGAAAGAGGGTAGTGATAATTTTCGACAAAGTTCTATCCAAGGGGTATTAAAACGGATTAGGGCAAAAGGTATAAAAGTTATTGTTTTTGAACCCAAATTAAATAAAAAAATTTTCTTTGGATCTGAAGTTGAGAATGATTTAAGAAAGTTTAAACAAGTTTCAGATGTGATAGTTGCAAACCGAACGACTATTGAGCTCGCCGATATCAGCCACAAATTGTTTACTCGGGATTTGTTTCACGAAAACTAGAAGGGTTGTGCTTTCCTTAATGGTATTAACACTGATTTTTATTAATAGATACAACTAATAAATGATTAAAGATTACTTTGTTAAAAATAATAAACAAAAAACTATACTGTATGCAAAGGTAAAGATTAGTACATGGTTATGTCCCGCAATAGCATACTTAAAGGCGTAAAGTATATTTTTGTCCGAAAGACCACACAGCTTTGAAATGAAGTTACTGCTTCAATCGTATAGCTGGAAATGATCCCTTTGCATTGTATCTAATTGAAGGTTTTATGACCGAATATGTGCATGGTGTAACTGTAGATATTCGAGGATTTTATAAATAAAGGCCAGACACCAATGTTTGTAATATAATTTGATGGGGTCAATATTTTAAAATACGATCTTATGGCTCATAAATGTGTTTATAAAGCTATGGCTGGACTAGTTGTAAAACGAGATCCAAGAAAAGGTACATTCAATCCTCGTATTTATTAGTCAATATATTTTTATGTTCTCGGTGGTTCGAGCACTGGGTTAAGGGACAAGATAAATTCTGTTGATACAATAAATATTCATTCAGTACTTTGGCCAGCGGAAAATATCCTAATAAATTTTTAGTGTCCTTATTATAACTTAGTAGATGGATTTATGACTGTATTTTATCAAAACAAAATAAGAAACTGGTGACTTAATATGTCAAAAATTTATCCCTTCTTACTTGCAGGTGGGTCTGGAACACGCCTTTGGCCATTATCTCGAAAATCATACCCAAAACAGTTTTCAAAGCTTATTGGTGAGACAACCCTGTTTCAATCTAGTGCTCAGCGACTTACGCCTTCTGACATTGTTGACTTTGCTCCTCACATTATCCTAACTAATTCTGATTTTCGTTTCATAGTTGGAGAACAGCTGCAAGGCATCGGAATTGATCCTGGACCAATTCTGATTGAACCAGAAACTAAAAATACAGCAGCCGCAATAATAGCTGCCAGCATCTATGCGCATTCAAAAGACAATGATGCAATTGTACTTGTTGCCCCTTCTGATCATGTAATTCCTGACAATGATGGTTTTCATAAAGCGATTAAAGCGGGATTACCATATGCACAAAATAACAAGATAGTAACATTTGGTATCAAGCCAACACATCCAGAAACGGGGTATGGCTATCTTGAATTATCAACAGATGTTCTTGACCTTTCTGGTGTGTCAAAATTAGTAAATTTTGTCGAAAAACCTGATCTAAACCATGCTAAGCATATGCTGATGGCTGGCAACTTTTTATGGAATTCAGGGATTTTTTTATTCCGCGCTCAGGACATGATTGATGCGTTTAGCGCCTTTGCTCCTGAAACTTTAGATTTGGTATCAAAAGCACTTGATCAAGCTTCTTCAGACTTAGGCTTTCTACGTCTTGCCGTAGAGCCGTGGTCTATGCTTAAGAATATCAGCATTGATTATGCTATTATGGAGAAAGCACAGAACCTTGTTGCTGTTCCTTATTCGTCAAAATGGTCTGATCTTGGAGGTTGGGACGCAGTCTGGTCTGAAGGAAACCAAGATCAATCTGGTAACGTGATATCGGAGACTGCACATGTAATTGATTGTAAAAATAGCCTGTTACGATCCGAAAGTAGTGGCCAACAAGTCGTTGGTATTGGCTTAGATAATATTATAGCGATTGCAATGCCCGATGCAGTACTTGTCGTGCACAAAGAGCGTGCACAGGATGTTAGAAAAGCAGTTGATTTGCTAAAGTCTAAAAATATTGCTCATGCAGAAATTTTTCCAAAAGATCATCGACCATGGGGCTGGTTTGAGAGCTTAGCATTGGGTGATCATTTCCAATTGAAACGTATTTGTGTAAATCCGGGTGCTGCCCTTAGTTTGCAAAGTCATAATCACCGCTCAGAGCACTGGATCGTTGTGGAGGGCACCGCGAAAGTAACAATCGATGATGCTGTCAAGTTTGTGTATGAAGGCCAATCTGTATATGTACCGCTTGGTGCCAAACATCGCATGGAAAATCTTGGTAAGTCACTTATGTTTTTGATTGAGGTTCAGATCGGAACATATTTAGGTGAAGATGATATCATTCGATATGATGATATCTATGCACGAAATTAAACGAGAGATTATATGAAACGAGCCATAATAACTGGTATAACTGGACAAGACGGATCTTATTTAGCTGAGTTTTTGCTAGAAAAAGGATACGAGGTTCATGGTATTAAGCGCCGATCGTCTCTTTTTAATACGCAACGTGTAGATCATATCTACCAAGATCCTCATGTTGAGAATAGCCGATTCAAACTTCACTATGGCGATTTATCAGACGCATCGAATTTAACACGATTATTGCGTGATATTGAACCTGACGAGGTATATAATTTGGGAGCTCAGTCTCACGTTGCGGTAAGTTTTGAAAGCCCAGAATATACCGCTGACGTAAATGCAATCGGTACATTACGCCTCCTTGAAGCAATTCGTTTCTTGGGTTTGGAAAAGAAAACAAAATTCTATCAAGCTTCCACGTCAGAGCTTTATGGATTGGTACAAGAAACCCCTCAAAAAGAAATAACACCCTTTTATCCGCGTTCTCCTTATGCTGTAGCTAAGCTCTACTCTTACTGGATATGTGTAAATTATCGTGAGGCATATGGAATATATGCTTGTAACGGCATCTTGTTTAACCATGAAAGCCCTCGCAGGGGAGAAACTTTTGTCACCCGTAAAATTACACGTGGGTTAACGAACATTGCATTGGGTTTAGAGAATTGTATGTATATGGGAAACATTGATGCTTTGCGTGACTGGGGTCATGCAAAAGATTATATCCGTATGCAGTGGATAATGTTGCAGCAGGACGAAGCTCGTGATTATGTGATTGCAACAGGCAAACAATACACGGTGCGAGATTTTATAACCTGGACTGCTAATGCGCTTGGGATTGATATTGAGTTTAAGGGGACAGGGCTAGATGAGGTTGGCATCGTATCTAGCATTTCTGGAGATTTGGCTCCCAAGATCTCGGTTGGACAAGAAATTGTAAGAATTAATCCGCGCTACTTTAGACCAGCAGAAGTTGAGACGCTTCTCGGAGACCCATCTAAAGCAAAAGCAGAGTTGGGGTGGGCACCTCAGATAACGGTTCAGGAGATGTGTAAAGAAATGGTCGAAGCAGATTATAAAGCTGCGCGGCGGTTGGCACTCTTAAAAGAGCATGATCTTGAACTCCCTTTGCCGATTGAGAGCTAGAATAATTTTATGAAGAAGATCTTTGTAGCAGGTCATGATGGAATGGTTGGTAGTGCTGTTTGTCGACAATTACAAAAATATCCTAAAGTGGAGCTTATTGCGCGCAAAAGAAAAGAATTAGATCTTTGTGATCAAACAGCTGTTCAAGATTTTATAAGATCTGAAAAGCCTGATGAGATTATTCTCGCCGCTGCAAAGGTGGGTGGAATTCTTGCTAATAACGCTTATCCTGCGGAGTTTATTTATCAAAACCTGCAAATCCAAAACAATGTTATCAATGCAGCACATTTAAACGATGTGCAGAAATTACTCTTTCTTGGTTCTTCATGTATTTATCCACGTAACGCACAGCAACCGATGCGGGAAGATATACTCTTAACTAATATACTTGAGCCAACAAATGAACCTTATGCCATTGCAAAGATTGCAGGCATAAAAATGTGTGAGAGCTATAATCGTCAATATGGGAGAGACTACAGGTCTGTAATGCCAACCAATCTCTATGGACCTGGGGACAACTATCATCGTGAAAACAGTCATGTTGTTCCAGCACTTGTTAGAAGGTTCCATGAGGCAAAAGAAAAAAATTTAGATGAAGTCATTGTATGGGGGTCTGGCACACCAAAACGAGAGTTCCTCTTTGTCGATGATATGGCAGAAGCAAGCCTCTTTGTTCATAATCTTAATCAGGAGACATTCGCTAAGCATACAAAGCCAATGTTATCACATATCAACATTGGCACAGGAACTGATGTGACTATTAAAGAACTTGCAGACAGAGTTAAAGATGTAGTGGGCTTTAAAGGTAAGTTGATTTTTGACAACACAAAACTTGATGGTGCACCACGTAAATTAATGGACATTAGTTTGTTAAGTTCATTGGGTTGGTGTGCTCGAACTAGCTTAGGTCAAGGTCTATCAACCACTTATGAAAATTATATTTTTTGCGAGCGTGATTATTATAAAAATGTCTAAAATATGGCGAGGTGTAAAATGAAAGTAGCTGCTGTTATCCCCATTAAAATTAATAGTAAAAGACTTCCTAATAAAAACATAACTATTCTCAGTAATGGTGAAACTTTAGTAAGCAGAATTTGTCAAACATGTATCTCATGTAAAGACATTGATGATGTATATATTTTTTGTAGTACTGAGGACGTAAAAAATTTCATACCAAAAGGTGTGAAATTCCTGAAAAGGAGTGCAAAATTAGATGAAGATAACACAAATGCAACAGAAATTCTTGATAGCTTCTGTCCAAAGGTTGATCATGATATTATTGTGATGGTACATGCAACCTCACCATTTACTCAAGTGTCTACACTAAAAACAGCTATAAATTCTCTTAAAAACAACAATTATGACTCAGTAATTCCTGTAGAAAAAATACAAAAATTTATTTGGTTTGAAGATACAAGATTAAACTTTCAAAAAACTCCAGTCCCCAGGACACAAGACGTTACTCCAATATTAATTGAACTCGCTAATCCATTTGTATTTTGGCGATCAAACTTTTTAAGAGATAAGTCAAGAACTGGAGATAATCCAATGTTTTTAGAGCAAAGTTGGCCAGAAACAATTGATGTAGATACCGCAAAAGATATGGAAATTGTTAACTCAATGTTATCACGGATTTAAATTATTATGGATCGAATTACTATTTTAGACTGCACTCTTCGCGATGGTGGATTTATTAACAATTGGGAGTTCGGCAGCTCTCTGAAATTGGCAGCTTTACGTGCCTTCTCAAATGCTTCAATTGAATATGTTGAAGTTGGATATCTTAGAGATGGAGTATCAAATAATAGAGATACAACACTATACAATCACATTAGTGCAGTGGATAATTATTTAGAAGATTTCTATGATGCTAGCAAATATACTGTAATGATAGATTTCGGTAACTATGATCTTAATCAATTGCCGGTCAATCAAACAAAGAATATTGCTGCGTTGCGTATCACATTTCGTAAACATCAAGCAAATGATGCTGTGGATTATATTCGGAATGTAATATCACTTGGATACAAAGTTTTCATAAATCCAGTATCCATAGGGGATTATTCACGGCAAGAGATCCAAGATTTATTGGTAAAGTTATCTGATCTAAAAGCTGAAGGTGTGGCAATTGTAGACACATATGGGATGCTATATCCAAATGAAGTGGCAGAATTAGTTAAAACTTTTGATAATATTTTGCCAAATAATTTCAGCATAGGACTCCACTTCCATAATAATCTACAGCAAGCATTTGCGAACATAATTATAGCTTCAAATTTGCATACCTCACGAAATATCATAGTGGATACGTCGTGTTTGGGAATGGCGAAAGCGGCTGGGAATGCCTTCACTGAAATTGTTTGCGAATATTTAAATAATACTTTCAGTAAGAATTACAACATTGAAAACTTAAATGAATTTATTGATACATTTATGCATCCGATAAAAGAAAAATATTCATGGGGTTATGAATTTTGTTATAACCTGAGTGCTAGTTGCCGGGTACACCCCAGTTATGCAAAAGCCCTTATCAACACTAAATTACACTCTGTTATAGAGATGAGAGAAATTTTAAGTAAAATACCACGCGGTGTTGCTACGATTTATAGTAAGTCTCTACTCGATGAGTTAGTTTTAGAGAGTTATAACCCTAGTGGGGACGTCATAAGTAAAGAAATATATTTTGCGAACTTTAATCCGTCTGGTGTATGTGTGGTTGCGCCTGGTATGAGTTTCAATGCAGATGAAGTTCGACGTCTTGCAGGGGATGGAAAGTTTATAATTGCACTTAACTTTTTACCAGATGATTGTGACGTGGATATGGTCTTTGTGTCAAATACAAAAAGAGCTAGTCAACTTCAGGCAAAATTAGTTAGTGAAAATAAGGTAACTTCTTTAATTGGATTAAGTCACAGCATCGCTAATCATTTAACAAACTGTAAAGTAATGAATGCCTCAAGTTTCTTAGCAAAAGATGAGGAAATCAAATATAATGCATTAATAATTTGTTTAAAATGGTTGCATTCAATTTCTGTACGAGAAGTTAGCTTATTGGGGCTAGATGGATTTTCCAGTGAAAATAATTATTTTAATGAAGAATTTGATTATAAGATTCAGCACAAGAGGGTAAATTTTTTAATTAGTACTGAATTAAAACCCTTAAAAAATAAAATGGATATTATTTTCAATGGAGAGACACACTATGACATATAAATATTCATCATATACAAACGAAAAAATGAAAATTGAAAGGCAAAATGATCATATCTTGAATGATTTAAAATGTATATTCATAGATGTAGATGGTAGCCTTACTGATGGTCAAATTATTTATGATGATAACGGAAATGAATATAAAAAGTTCAATGTCAAAGATGCAGCTGCATTTTTTGCGTGTAAACTAGTGGGTATAGAAACAGTAGTTGTGACAGGGAGAGAAAGCTCTGCTAACAAATATAGATTAACTGAAATAGGCGCCTCATCAATTCATCAAGACATACGCAAAAAGTCTTTATTCATAAATGATTATGCATCCAATAAATCGTTTGAAAAGGAAAACATGGCATTTTTTGGAGATGACCTTAATGACCTTTCTGCGATGAAAATGTGTGGATATAATGGATGCCCTAACGACGCAGTACAAGAAATAAAATCTTACTCAAATTATATTTGCAGAAAACCCTGTGGTTTTGCTCCGTTTCGTGAATTTGTAGAAAATATTCTAAAGGAACGCAATCAATGGGAAACCGTAATAAATTCGATCTATTATTAATGATTAAATTTTTTAAAAAATTACCTAAAATAATTAAAAAACCTAATATAATTTTATATAGGATTATAGACCGGTTACATTTAAAAATTATTTACTTTTTAATATATTTAAGATTTGTTTCTTATGAAAAGGTTTTATATAAAATCTTTTTTTATAGAAATAAAAAAAAGTTTCATAAACTTCTAAAAAATTATATTTATACTGTAATGAAAGTAAGAAGAGATATAGACTTTTATTGTGACAAAAACGATTTTTTAATTGAGTTATTAAAAACGATTTCAATAAATAAATTAAGTAAAAAAAGTGCAGATAATTTACTCTATCTTTCGCGCTGCATGTATGGCATTGGTTTTTTTAGGTTTTCTTATATCATACGAATGTTATCAATCCAACAACTTACGCTTGATAAAAAGCGCATTAAAGATCTGCCATCTACCGTTATTATAGAATTGACATTACTTTCTACTGATGACGTTGCGGGCTTAAAGCAGTATACATTTTTTCAGCAAAGCTTTTTTAATCTCATCATTCAGATAAAGGATAGCACGCCAAATATATTGAATTTAATAAATCTTATTTCGTTAAATCATCGGACACTAGAACAAAAAAATTTGAGTTATATTAGTAAAGAGAACCTAAATTTTTTTTTGGTTGGCCCAAGCATGCGGAGCACTGATAAGAAGCCAATTGGTACAAATAACAAAATTGTGAGAATTGGTTATCATGGACAGAACGATTCAACATCTTTAAATAGTTATGCCACTAATGTAAGCTTCTACAAAAATTTTAAACTTGCGTCTCTTCAAAGCAATCAGATTAAGACAATATTTTCAGAACTCGAGATCATTATCGTTAGTAACTTAAGCAAGGAAACCTCAAGTAAAATATATGATAAAAGTAATTTGGTGAATAGCTGTTGTGCTAATCCAATTATCTATGGTGGTGATGAGTTAAACGGTGGGGTGGAGTGTATTTTAAATTTATTGCTTTTATTCGAAGGATCTAAGGTCACTGTTACAAATATGGATTTATTCATGAATAAAAAATACCCATTAGGTTATACTGTGAATGGGTATAATACAAAAGTGAAAGGTGATGGTTGGTCAATGTCCGATGAGGACATATGTTGGGCAAATGCTGTTAATCATAGTCAGGCCTTTCAATTTAATTTATTAAAAAATTTATGGATGAAAAATTATATTTATCCAGATGGTTTTCTTGAATTTGTTCTAAATCGTTCAATAATAAGCTATTTCTCAGAGCTCGAAAAATTATACAACCCACTTAAAGATTTGAGAAGTGAACTATGAAAAATTTTCTATGGAATAAGTTACTAGATCAATTGGAGGCTAAAATTGATTTAGAAGATCAGTGCCTTGTATATAACGACTTAGTAGATGGCTATTATTTAAGAGAAAGTGCTTATGCAGCTGTAGTTTTTGCTACGCAATACAAAATTACAAAATTACGACGTTATGAAGATATTGCAGTTAAATTAATTGAAAGACTTTTAGAAAAATCAACTGAGTTAGAAATAGGCAAAATGCCAGAGCCTTATTGGAATCCAAGAGGAACAACATGGAAGGTCGGTAGCTTGCCGTCGTCAATATTGACATGGAAAGCATTAACTGAAGCAAACAAATTGATGGATGGCCGTTTCGAACTGAAGCACCTTGACTATAGCTTGAACGAATTAATTTCTTCCTCTTCTGTTGGAGTAGGTAGTTTTGCTCATGATGCTGTACCATCTCATTCACGAAAAAATCGAACACCTAAGGTTCTGAATACTTCTGCCATGGTTTGTTATGTAAAGTCTGTTCAAGGTATGTCGAACAAAGACATAATAAATTTTTTGCAATCGTCAATAAGATCAGATGGTTGTTTTACATACTTTTCTGTAGGATTCTCACAACATATATTTTATGAGGCGTTAGAATTTATAGGAGGACGTCCAAGAGAATATTACATAAAGCTGCTGAGAGATCGATCGGTCTATTTTGGTGATTTTATTCACCATCTTGGTGTAATGGATTTTTTATTATGTAGTGTCCAAAATAGTGGGACTAATGAAGATAAAATACTAAATTTAGTACTGCGAGCATATGAATTTGTTAAGCAACAACTCAAATATACAGATGGTATAATTTCTTTGAATTTTACTTGGGAGCCAGAGCTCACATTCATAAGATATTGTAATTTTCGTGACTCTTCTTGTTACTTTGTGCTGCTTTCAGTGCTAGCTCAATTAAGAAAATTAGATCTTATTACAGATGAAGAATTCTCCAAAATGGAATTTGGACTTCTTGGATATATAGAAAATAAACTGATAAACTTTGACGTAGCAAATATTTCGATCGACTCATATGATGCAAATTTAGAAGAAATTAATAAGATTCTTCCTAGAGCAAGTGAAAATATAGTTGATAAAATGTACCACTATTCTAGGTATTTATCTTATCGTTCAGAGATTTGATGTTTATAAATCTTAGCTGGATGACTGCTGAAAAGTTATTAACTCAATTGTTTAATATGATAACTGGGTTTCTTATTTTACGGTATTTAGGTCCTAGTGACGCTGGACAGTTATTTTTCGCCTTTATGACATGCAGTGTATTATCTGTATTTTTGCATTTAGGACTTGAAAGTTTGATAATAAATGATTTGGTTCGTCGTAAATTAAATTCACTAAGAGTTTTTTGGGGGGTGCTATTGATAAGAATAGTCCTCTTTATTCCATACGGAATACTTTCTATAATATTCTTAAATTTTTTGAATTCTGAAATTGACTTATTACTTGGAGTAATCTTGGTTTTAAGTTTTATTCATGAAACGGTGAAAACAGCACTTTTATATTTTTTATTTCCAGAACGTATATCTCGATATGCACAGTTGTTACTTTGTGTTTCTATTTTTATTTTTTTATTACGCATACTGATTGTTGAAGCTGAAACAGGGATTTATGGCTTAGCATTAACTTATTTTGTTCAAAGCCTCTCTTTAGCCATTGTTTTTTTAGTTGCCTATCGATGTCGTTACGGTAATAGTATTTATAATACTAAACTTTTATATTCTCGATTAACCCACGTATACATAATTGGTTTACTATCTCGATGTAGACCTCTTTTTGTTGCATCATTCATGAGTGTATTAACTCTAAGGATTGATCAGTTTATATTTAATTTTTATTTCGATGATGAGCTTTATGGTTTATACATCTCTGCTTTGAGAATAATTGAGGCTTCATATATTGTCCCCCTGATAATAACATCTTGGATCTACCCTTATTTGTTATCTAGCAGGGTTAACGTGAGGTTATTGGTTTTACGCACCAATTTACTGTTGTTTGTTATTGGGTCGATTGTCACATTTATTACTTTAGTTTGGGGTGCAGAAATTGTAAGTTTATTGTTGGGACCTAGCTATCTTGAAGCCGCTGATGCACTCAAATGGTTGGCGTTTGCGATTCCGTTTGTGTATTTATACTCACTAAATAAGAAGTTATTGCTGTCTCAAGAAAAAAATTCAACAGTATTGATAACGTCAATATTATCCGTTCTAAGTATCAGTTCTTCAGTGCTTGTTGGTATAAATTTATATGGATCTATTGGTGCTATTTGGGGATATCCACTCGGTTGGGCGCTTTCTTATTTGCTGGCGTTATTAATTGGGCTCCTACATAAACAAGAGGAAAATACATGAAATCAATTAATGAATCTCAAATTAGGTACTTACAAGTGCGAAACCGCGACGAAATTGGTGATCTATTTCGTTATAAAGGTGGTCTGTATCGGGGCATAAATAAAGAATATGAAGAACATATCCAAACTATTTTAGGTTCTGGATTACTGTCTAAGCTTATTGAAATGGGTATTTTTCCTGATAGTAAAGTATCAGAATTAAAATCTGAACGTTATAATCTCATAATAAAACATTCGGAGATTACACCGCTTATTTATCCGCAGGAATGGAGCTTTGGTATGTTGAAGAAGGCAGCACTTATGGTTTTAGAATTTGCACAGGTTTGCGACGCATATGGATATAATATGAAAGACTGTCATGGTTTAAACGTTTGCTTCCGTGAAACACAGCCTATGTTTGTGGATTTAGGTTCAATAGTAGCAAAGCAGGACATTAACGAGGTTTGGCATTGTAGACAGGAGTTTATAAGATTTTATATCGCTCCGCTCTACCTTTGGAGTCAAGGACTTGATCATCTAGCAAAAGCGAGTTTTAGTTTTGGCAATTTATTAGAACTCAGTGAGTATAACACAATTCGGTATTGGTATCTTCGAATCTTTCCAAAGGCTATTAAATCAAAAGTACTAGAGACTCTTCTACTACCGAGTCGCTTATCCACTCTTTCAAAAAAACGCATTCAAAAAATGCCAAATCATTTAAGCGTCCCAATTAACGCCCTACAAAATATCACAAGATCTTATTTTTCGGTTTCACGTGACATTAATAGATTTAAAAAAACTGTCAAATATGCAAAGTACCGTGTTGGTCGCTCCATATGGTCCCAATATCAAAGAAAAAGCTTGGGTAAAGCAGAACGTTTTAAACGTATCTTAGAAATCATTAGGGAAAATTGTATTAATTTGAATACTGCGTTGGATGTGGCTGGCAATGAAGGTAATTTTACCTCAATGTTAAAAAGAGATTTGAATTTGAATACTGCAATTTGCCAAGATTTAGACATATCTGCTATCGATTATGGATTAACGAGAACTGAGCACAAAGATGTAACATATGTAAATTATAATTTTGCAACTCATGTGCATAAAGATCATTTACCTACTGCATCCGAGCGCTTTAGATGTGATCTTGTAACTGGGCTAGCAATTACACATCACCTTATTCTTTCCCAACATTATAATGTTGAGTATCTAATGAAGTTATTTTCTAACTATACTAATAGGTATGTATTAATTGAGTTTATGCCAAATGGTCTTTGGTCAGAAGGGCAGCAAATAACGATACCAGACTGGTACAGTGAAAAATGGTTCAAAGAAATTTTTGGAAAATACTTCAATGTTTTAGTTATAGAAAAAGTTGGAAAGAACAACATAGTGTTTCTAGGAGAAAAGCTCAGTTGAGGATAGTCCATTGTATAGGTGGAAGTTTAAAGGGTGGTGCCGCACTTGGTGTGCTAAACATTCATCATCAATTAAAATCTATAGGCATACAATCGCAGATTTTTACTAATGACATGAAGACTGATCATATTGATGTTATTCAACCTAAATTATTTTACTACAAGCGGTTAATTAGGATTATTTTAAAATTTAAGAAAAAAATAAGATTTTATCGTAATAAAAATGCTCTTTACTCGCCTTTCCGGGGTGCTGAAACTGAGAATAACTCTCTTAACCATGCAGATATATTAAACTTCCACTGGGTAAATGATGAATTTATAGATCCAAAGTTTTTTAATGAATTAAATGTACCATATATAATAACATTACGTGACATGTGGTGGTTCACTGCCGGCTGTCATTATAATGTTGTTTTTAACGGTGAAAAATGCCATAATTATACTCAGGATTGTTCTTCATGCCCAATGGTCAAAATTGATGATAATACTAAGAATTTTTATATTGATGAAAAAAGAAAAATTCTTGGTAATGCGGCACAAGTTGTTGCAATAAGTCACCATGTAAAAGAACAATTTATGATTTCAGACATAGGAAGAGGTATACCAGTAAAGGTTATCGAAAATATGGTTGACCCTTTCTACGCCCAAACTTTTGAACATATACAAAAAACAGGTATTTGTTTAGGTGCTAGTACCAACTCATTATATTACAAAGGTGCACATATATTTGAGCAAATACTGCAATTTCTAAATTCTTCTGGAATACCTATTTTTGTATTTGGTACTGTAAAAAAGGAGTATAAAAATAAATATAAAAATATAAGTTTTGTTGGGCGTTTAGATAAAACTGCACTGAGAAACTTATATAGATCATGCCAATTATTTGTTGGTACTTCGGTAGAAGAAGCTTTTGGAAAAACATTTATCGAAGCGTATGCATGCGAATGTCGGATCTTGGGTATCTGTGATACTGCAATGGAAGATATAATGCGTGGTCTCTCTGGAACCAAATTTGTGCCATTCAGAGATGCTGATTCATTTGTGTCGGCAATTATGAATGAAGTAAAAAAAGAGCGGCCTATGCGAAATGATGTTTTAAAAATTTGTGAACGTTTCACTGCGGATAGGGCTGCAAAGGAATATAAAAAACTGTACAAAAATGTTATTATCAATCGTAACTGTTAACTATAACAATCATAAAGGTCTTTTAAAGACTTATGAGTCTATAAGGCAACTTCTCAAATTTAAGAATGTTGAATGGATAATTGTAGACGCTAGTTCGACAGACTCTACAGGACAACTTTTAAAGACTTTTTTGAATGAAGATTACAAAGTTATTTCTGAAACTGACGAAGGAATATACGATGGGATGAATAAAGGTATAAAATTATCAGTTGGTAAATTTATTTGGTTTTTGAATTCAGGTGATGCTTTTACTAGGGATATCGCACCTTCTAAACTTCTTTTACACCTAGAGGCAAAGGATATAGATGCAGCATGTTTTCTGGCGAAGTGGGATAGTGGTCGTCGTTTTAACAATAAGATATTGTTAAAAGCTCTTAAATTACCGAATCATCAGTCCCTTATTTATAAAAGACAATATGCATATGATAACAGTTTTCTGTGGAGAAATTTTCCCATATCAGCAGATATAGTTCACAAATATGAGCTATTAAAAAAATATCGGGTGGCGCATTTTGACCAAGTGTTAGTGGAGTCGGAAGACGGAGGGGTTTCAGTTAAAAAAATAAATATCCATCAATATATACAAAGAGTAAATGAACGGGTGCGATTGCACAACCACCTTGATACGGGTCGGCTCAATTTGTTTTGGTCTTTGATTTTTTCACTTAAATTGTTAATGAAGCTAGATGCAAACATTTTTAAGTAATCCTCTTTTTATAAAAGTGGTAAACTTATTTGTTTTATTAGTACTTTTAGGTTTCTGGTGGGATCTGGATTCTGTTGAATTTATTTTAACATTTAGCATTCATTTACAGTTTCTTATCATAACTTTAATTTTGATTTATCTTTATAAAAAGCGTTTTAGAGATTATATGCTAGCGTTACGGGATAAAAAATATCGACGATTAATAAGTATTATTTTAGTTATCTGTATTTTTTCCAATGCAGCTATGAGCGCATTGGTTGTATTAGATGGTCAGTCTCTTTCCAAGGTAAGTGTTGCCAGGTCTTACATTCCATTAGATGTTTTAAGGCATGGCTCAAATTATTTCCTTCCGGTCATCTTCCTTCATTTTTATGGCACTAAATATATGAAAGTTGTCTTTCTTTTTATTTTTACAATTTTTATATTTAACGGATCAAAGTCAGGATTATTAACAATCTTTTCAGCATTCTTACCTGTTTATGTTTTGCTTAATGAAGGAAAAGTGAAGATATATCGATTGATCGGATTATGGTCTTCATTATTCATTATTGTTCTTTTTTTTAGGTATGGTTCACAAACTTCAACAGTTTTGTTGATGTCGCTAAAAGATAGAATAGATTGGTATTATTTAGGTGTCATCGATAATAGTTGGGAAACTCTATTAGGTTACTATGATTATTTCACATATCATTTGCATTATCTTTCGCAGATTCTAGGACTTGGGCGTTTGTATAATGTACCAATTGGAACTGCTATATCACATGGACTGGATGCAAGCGCATTTGCAGGCGGTGGAGCGAATAGTAACATAGTTTTATCGTACCTTGTTTTTAACTTTGCAATTGAAGGATTATATTTATTAGCATTTATTTGGTGGTTTTTGGTATATTTCGTTTTATTTCTAAAAAAGAGTATTTTTGCATATAGTGTAGTGGTGAATGCGCCAACTTATATTTTTGCCACTGATATGTACTTATTTTTTACGGTGGGTGCAGCTATAGTAGTTACGCTTAGCATCTTATTCAGTATTTTTATAGATATTTGTAAAATACGGTAATGGAGGAAATATGAAAAGAAGTGTGATTATTGCAAGTCATGGAGACAGGGGTGGCGTACCAATATACATAAAGAATTCAATTTCTTCATTATCAGGAAGCAAGGTGCTGTTTTTCTTAACAGCAGGATCAGTATCGGGAGAATTAAAAGCCAAGTACGAGGTTTATACATTGTCTGAGCAACCATTATGGTTTTGGTTGTTTTTTTTGCGTACAGTACTCCAATCAGATATTATACTGTGTCATTCCTTTTTAGCGTCAATTGTAGCACGTTTATTTTCATTATTTACTAGGGTTCCATGCATATATTTTGTCCACGGATGGTCATGGAGGGGTAAAAGATCGATTGTTAAGTACATATTATTATTTATAGAAAAGAAATTATCGTACATTACAACCAATTTTATATTTGTTTCAACTGAGGTCCAACGTATGGCACCTGATATAATAAAAAAGAAGGGAAAATTAATTAAAACAGGAATACCAAATATTGTTGCAAATTTAGATGAAAAGCATGATGGACAATTAATTGTGGCGATGTTTGCGCGAGTTTGTGAAGCCAAAGATCATTCAACATTAGCTGAAGCGATTAGTAAATTAGATGCTGAAATAAATATTGCTGTAAAATTTTTTGGCGCAGGGACAAACGGACTACAGTTTATGAAGCAAATGAATATTTTAGCAGGAAGTAATAGTCATCTATTGTCATTTTATGGAGAAGTAACAGATGTAGTAAGCGAAATTGAGAATGCAAATATTATCATTTTAAGCTCTGTATATGAAGCCTTACCATTGACTATATTAGAAGGCTTTCGACAAAAACGGTGTGTTTTGGCGTCAGATTTTGAAGGTGTTAAAGATATTATATTGTGTGGAAAAAACGGATTATTATTTAAAAAAAGAGATCATAATGAATTAGCAAAAAAGATTATTTTATTAGCTAAGCGACCAGAGTTACGAGAGCAGATCGCAGAATGTGGCTATCAAACTTGGAGGCAGTTTTACTCAATCGATCGCTATTGTATTGAATTAAACGATAGAATTGAAGAAATTTTAGAGGTTAAAAATTGAGAAGAGTTATAGCAATTATTCGATAAAGATATTTGCTATATTTAGATTAGGGAACATAGGTTCATATGCTTGAATTAAACTATCAAAAAAACCCATGGAACGATTGTTTTGATAGCCTGTAAATAGTTCTATGGAAGCGGTCGCGTTGAATTATTCACGAAAAAATGAAATCTTTAATCACTATACCTTAGTTAAAGTAGTGCAGATTGATTTTTGTGTATTTTTTGGTATAAAAAAGAATAATTAATATTGTAAATATGACCATTCATTACTTGTTGAAATAAACCTGAATTAAAAAAATAATTAGTTGATAATATTATCAACAATTCCTTAAGAAATTAATCATTTTAAAACAGGGTATTAAGTGATAAAATGCTGTTTGTAAAAGTTAAATAAAACTTTTCTTTTTATGATTTAAAAGTTATAAATTAATTAACTTAGAAAATAGATTTAAACTTATGAGACAAGATAATGTATCGAATGGTGAAATTGATTTAAAGGACATACTCTTTAGACTTTGGAGTGGTAAAATTTATATGATTTTAGCTTCGATTATATCTGTTTTTCTTGCGGCCTTTTACCTTCAAATTGCGGAAAGAAAATATACTGTTGAATATAAATTAAAACCAGTTGGTGAAACGAAAAATAACTCAAATTTGCCCGGACTAGGAGGTTTTGCATCATTAGCAGGTATCCAATTGCCAACCAATTCAAATAATGATTTCAGTATATTTAAAGAGCTAATAACTTCGGCGGAAGTCTCAGAAATAATTTTTAACAATAAAAAAATAATCAAAGATATATTTAGTTCTGAATGGAATGGCACTTTAAAAAATTTTTCAAAACCACAAAAAAGTAAGGCGCAGACATTTTTTAGTAATTTTAAAAAGCTATTAACTGGAAATAGGGAAATAATTTATACACTTCCAAATCCAAAGCGACTAGCAATTTTTATTAATGAGAATATAAAAATAAAGGAAGAAAAAGAAACTGGGTTTTTGAAATTTACAAGTGAAACATCAAAGCCAGAAACAGTATTATCACTTATTATCGAAGCAACTAAAATAAGTGATGAAATAATGAGGCAGCGGTATGTTGATTTTTCAACTGAACCATTAGTCTTTTATAAAGAAAAACTCCGTACTGCTCGCTCTCGAGAGCACAGAGAAGCTTTAGCAGAACTTATAAGTAAGGAGGAGCAAAAATTGATGTTTGCTTCGCGTGGTAAATATTTTATCGCAGAACCTTATATAAATCCGACAATCAGTTTGCATCCTACATCACCAAAACCTAAATTAATACTAGTATATTCACTAATAATTGGATTATTTTTTGGGGCAGCTCTCATATTAACACGGCATTCAATAATGAAAGATAATTGATGAATATTCTATCTTTAAGAAATATATTTATTTTTATTTTATTTATTTCGTGGCAAGCAAGTCTTGCTCAAACAATTAATGGAGCTAGCATCCAAAAATTATTAAATGAACAAACGTTAATAACAGATAATCTTTCAAAGCAAGGCGAAATCTCAAATGGGCAAAAGTTAATATCTAAAAATCAAAATGTAGTGAATACAAATAATAATCTACAGTTAGATTTATCTGAATCTATTAATAAAAGAGAAATAAATAAAAAATCTATGTCAATAAGATATTTCAATGCTCTTATTGGAGAAGATTTGAATGTTTATGGCTCAAATGAGTTTAATCAATCACAAGATGATGGTTTGTTCTTTTTTAATACAATCGGAAAAAACTATCAACTTGCCCCAGGGGATATAATACAGATTACAATCACTGGACTAAGTGCATCTAATGAAAACTATCAAGTTTTGAATGATGGAACAATTACGCTTGAGAATATATATCCCTTAAATGTTAATAATTTGAATTTAAATCAAGTAAGTAAATTAGTTCTAGATAAAGTTCTATTGGACGATGCATCAGCTGAAGTTTTTGTAAGATTAAACAATGCAAGATTAGTAACATTACAGATTTCAGGTAATGTAAAATCTCCAAGAACAATTGCTGTGCCTGCATACACACCATTAAGTAGAGCTATTGCATATTCAGGAGGTATTTCTGATAGTGGGACATTGCGGAATATTTCATTAAGTCAAATTGGTGAAATAACACAAACAGTAGATTTTTATAATTTTTTACAAAACCCATCGCCAAAACATGACCCACTAATTAAAAATGGTGCACGTATATTTGTTCCATTTAAAGGACCAACAGTTGCAGTAACAGGATTTGTAAACAACCCCGGAATATATGAATTATCAAATGATAAATCTGACATATCAATAAAAAATTTATTGAGTATTACAGGAACTTCCTTTTTGCCTTCTGGGGCTGAATTAAAAATATCTTATTTTGACACAAGCGGACAAATAACAACACGAATAGCAGATAAAAATGATACACTTAAAGAAGGTGAAGCACTTGAGATAGGTTTTGTTGAAACGAGAGATTTAAATATATCAAAAATTTCTGGAGCTGTTTTGAAAGACTTCGAAATAAAAACCAACACACCATTAAGTATAAGAGAAGTATTAAAAGATGGTGCAGTATTGAGTTTAGATGCATACACATCATTTGCATTGATTAATGGAAAAGAAATTCAGGCTATAAATCTAGATGAAGCTTTGAAGGATGATAGCATTATCTTACCTATTGGATCGGATTTACGATTATTTACAAAAGAGGAATATTTAGGATTGGTTGCTTCAGATCCTAATAAATCACTTAATCCTCTTGTTTCTAAATTTGTTGATTCAAATATAGCAGAAATTTATCTTGATGGTGTGAGAATTGCTTATATTCCCGTTGATCAAGATAAGGAACTTTATGAATATATAAAGAATTATTATACTCCAAGTGCAAAAACTATGTATGATTTAGCTCTCTTAGATACCAAAAATGGTGTTGAGGCGTTTGATCTCAAACTAGCAATGCAAAAACACAATAGTCCAAATTATTATCATCAAAAATTAGGCAAAGGTGATAGATTATTTATTTTTGAGGATAAGTTTTTCAACCAACTAATTCGCGAGCAAGTAGATGGTGTATTTTATGATATTATTGATACAGAACAGTCAGATAAAAATATAAGTTTAGAATTAATAAAATTACGTCAAGAATTAAATAATAATCAATTAGATTATCTACAGGATATAGAATATTCAAGAAAACTACTTCGAAAATCTAATATAATAAAAATTAGTTTAGATGGAGAATTATTTACAATCTTGCCGTTCTCAGAAGGTATGACTTCTTCTGATATATTAGATAAATTAATAGGTAGATTGCCTACGATACAAAACGAATTTGTATTAGTGCAAAATACGGATAAAAATTCAACAGTAAAAATAAAAAATATAAACTATGAATTTATAATAAAACAAAACGACGCCGTCAATTTGATCAGCAAAGGTACTTATCGCAAAATAATAAACTCTTATGACTATTCAGCCTCTTCAGCTTTATTGAATGATGTAAGGGAAAGTGACGCAGTAAAAGTTTATTATGATGGAAAGTTAAATTCACTCCTATCTCCAAACTTTGTTTTTTCAAAACAACAAATGTTTGATAAAATTACGAATTCAAACGACTTTTACAAATTATATATTGGTTTAAATACTGATCAAAATAATGATAATAGATGGACTTTACGTTCTTACGATGCGGCTACACTTTTTTCTGATTCAGAAAATATAATCGCGTCTGAGTCTAACGTAGTTTATATGTTTTCTAAACAATATATCAGAGAAAAATTTATAAATTTTGATAAACAAGACATCTTAATGGATTATGTTTATGATAATATTATTAATGAAAATAGAAGCCTTGGGCTTACAGCAGGCACATTAGAAGTTGAAAGCTCAGATCAAGTTAATACTAATATTTCGAAAAATGTGGATAATAAAAATACAGATGATGAATTAAGCCAATCGAATAATTCTCTAGATCATATTTCAAAATCCATGACATCAAATCTTCGAGTTATTAACGGAGCAGTTATGTACCCTGGAACATATCCACTAGCCGATAGAACGAAGTTAAAAGACTTAATTGATGTAGCAGGTATATTACATTCAAAAGCATCTTCGAATATTATAGTAGCACAATCTATAAAAGAAAATGATACACTGGTATTAGCAGAGCCAGGTATTTTTAAAATAGATAGCTTGGCGACGAATGAAACAATTCTTTCAGGTGAGTTTTATGTAACTGTACCAAGAGCAATAAACCAAGCAATAAATGGGTTTATTGATTTGTCAGGAGAATTTATGATTCCTGGTATTTATCCTTTTTCTAGGAAAGAGACTCTACAAGAAGTAATACAACGAGCTGGAGGTTTAGCAGATACAGCTTATCCTTTAGGCGCTGTTCTTGAGAGAAAATCAATCCAAGCTCAAGAGAAAGAATCTAATAACATTTTAGCTGGCCAATTAGAGGCATCTGTTCTTACATTGGCACAATCCGACCTTGAAGGTGTAGGCGACCAAATAAAGGCTGTGTTAGGTTTTTCTCAACAATTAAGAAATTTGCCAACTACA